>Ga0228674_1000870_pt1 | contig 19457 bp, 16 predicted proteins | sample 1D_rmetaG_FD_189054 | JGI IMG/M metagenome (GOLD analysis project Ga0228674, IMG submission 189054) | Seawater microbial communities from Monterey Bay, California, United States - 1D_r | ecosystem: Environmental > Aquatic > Marine > Coastal | place: USA: California | collected 2016-09-26
ACTGGACGCCACTTCAATCGCCTCAGCCAGCCATTGGCGTGCATCATGGATGAGCCCGAAATCGCAGACGAGTCGCCTCCTTTGGCTGGAGCGACGGACGGGACCGCGCCCGACCTGCGCAGGGACGAGCTTCGCGACAAGGAAGCCTCTTCGAGCAACACGCCACTCTCGGTGATGGCACACGACGTGTCTGGGCTCAACATGCTGTGCGAAGCCGCCACCGATATGAACACTGTCGTAGCGATGCAGATGGGCCCTTGACGCCCTTGCCCGCGCGCGTCGCGGCCAACGTCCGTTCCCCTTGGATGCTTGATGCATCGTACAGGTACGTGTGTAGTTAGTTTGTCGAATGTTGACTGCAACGCAAGCTTTAAGATGTCTTTGCTTGAGCGTCTAGTGTCTCGTACAGTGTGGTCGCGTGACAGCGACTCGCGCGACGGAGCGTCCTCCGCGCGCCACCGTCTCTCGCGCTCAGTGCTGGCGTCGTAGGATCTAAAACAGATCGAGTATAAAAAAACGAATCGTTGTCTGTGCATGCATAGACTCGCGTCGTCTCATACCCACGCGCTACCACGTGGCGTCCTGCAAACAAGCCTTACGGAGTAACAGACATTATCCCGTCCAATGCCACCAAAATACAACAAAGCCGAAGATGCGAATCTACAGGGCAGAGAGAACCATTCGAACGAGGAGCTCAATGCGATGTATCTGGTCTTTGCCATCGACTTCCTGCTTGGACTCACCGTCGTGATCTTGACCGGCACCTCCATACAACTCATTCGAGACGGGACGCCGGCGCGCGCGCAGACGTCGGACCCTCTGTACGCCGGAGACTTTCTGGAGCGGTACGTCACTGCGACGCTGGTGATTGAAAGCGTCGTGCTACTGGTGATGGCATTGACGTTTGTGTACTGGCGTTGGATGTACAAGGAGTTGATGTCTGCGTATGGATACAAGGTGAAGAGCAACAGCTTCAACTGGTCGGTCTTTTGGCAGGTGGGTGCCATCGTTATTATGGCACTCGCCTACTTGATGCCATTCACAGCCTTTGGGCTGTCGTGCAGCTTTCGAGATCTCGTGGACTTGATGTCCGCAAACCCACCCACTAAATTTACAACCGACCAACAGGAGGACCTACGTACGAGGCTTACGATCGCGAGCGTATGTCTTCTGGTGTCTCTCTTAGCCAAGGTCATCGAGCTTGCACTCGGCCATGGCTGGTCAGTCACAAAGAAGATGAATCTGCGCGAACAGGCGCTGAGCTGCCCCATGTCGGGAAAATGAGTCGACCGATTGGTCGACTTTTGCAGCTGCGTCGCCTAGTCGTTGGACAATTTGATGTTGCTGAGCAGCAAATCACACAGCGAAGGACAGCTTTTTTTGCATCGGAGCACCACGAACTCGACTAGCTGATTGAATTCGATCCGTTTCGCTGCCTTGAACAGACTTGTGCTTTTACCAGTCGGCGATGTGATCGGGGGTGTACACGCCCGAATTGTCGATGCGTCGAGGATTCCGCCTTCGATGGACGCTACGATGGATCTTAGTCGTAGTATGCACCGGTCGTCGGTGCTGACGGGGACAGATTTGCGTCGGTGCGTCGGCCCAAGGGAAGGCGGCGTGGACAGTGAGCTGACTTGAGTGCTCAAGTGCCGCCGTAGAAGCGTCGGCCACGACACGTTTTTCAGCGTAACGCCTTGACTTAAAATGTGATCCATGTCCTCAATACACAACAAGAGCGCCAGTAGTACACGCTTCGCCGTGTGAAAATTGCGGCAAAGACGAGAGATGTGTTTCTTGTGTCTGGAAAGATCGGTTCTCGATATCTTTACCGCCAAACAACTGCGCAGAGGGCAGCGCTTCCGGTGCTTGAGCACCTCGCGCGAGATGCTCATTTTTTGGAGTGAGGTACACTCTTGCAACATGTCAGCGTAGTGCATGTGCATACTTGACACGTTCTTTCTCGCGGAACGCACACGAAATAGCGCGTACCAACCAAGCATATATTCCGCTCGCTCGTTCTCAGTCGATCGATTCTACCGATTTTTCCTGTAGTACACGAGTCTCGGTTACGAATTGTGTTTTTTGTTCGTTGCAAAAAGTCGTGCTGTTTCGAACGATTTTTGGAAAAGAGCGTATTTTGCAGTTTTGAATGCGATTTCGACACTGCACACGTGTTTCAACACACCCTTTTCAAGAGAGGGTTTCGAGGCTAAAGGGTGTCGATTTTGTGTTTTTAGCATTTCACTACACCTTCAAAAAACATATATTGTCTCAAAACACCACATGTTGCTCTTGGATTCTAAACAGACGGGGCTCGACCCGGGCAAAAATCGCTCGTGGAACATGCGAATATGCCTGTACTGACGACACCAAAGCGGATTGTGGCGCTACACTGTTTTCGAGGAGGGGTCAGCCCTGGGGGTGACCCGCCTTGGTCCGACACGAGAAAATGCCGGGCTTCGTCAACTCACTAGTAAAAACGCCTTCCTAAAAAGGAAATTTCTCGAATTCTGACGAACCCTTGTCTGTTTTTCGTGTCGGACCAAGGCGGGTCACCCCCAGGGCCGACCCCTCCTCGAAAACAGTGTAGCGCCACAATCCGCTTTGGTGTCGTCAGTACAGGCATATTCGCATGTTCCACGCGATTTTTGGCCGTGATCACCCCTTAGCTTTTCCTCGTTCGACAAGAAGACGCGACATTGGAGCCACAAAACACACCATTTTGTGCTTGCCGCAGCGTTGCAAGAAGTCGATTTTTTAACAGTGTTTTTTGTCGATACGAAGCGCATTTTTGACGCTTCATCACGCATCAAAGGCGTGTGCTTGTAGTGAACATCGCACCACTCTGCAAAAACACAAAGAAGATGGTGATCGTCAGAAGCGACACAATGCGATCGATTCGAAGTGGTGCTTTTGCAACAATTGCGTTCGCCACCAGTTGGACCAACAGGCTGGCGCAGATGCGTTTTGAGATGTCAATGAAGAGTTTGAAGAAATCGACGATGCGTTTGGACACATCCGATTGCGCTGCGTCACTGTTTGTAGACTGGTTGTCGGAGGGTTCCTTGGATTGTGTTTGAGCGTCATGAGAGTTCTTCGATCCTTCGTGATCGTGCAAAAGCTGGCGACGTTCCTTTGCGTTCGACGCTTCGTAGTGCTCGGATCTGGAAGATCGAAGCATAAAAGCGAGCTCTTTGCGTATGATCTGCCAACCTTTGGCGAGCGATTCGGATGCGCTAGGAACACGGTCCAGGGCGATAAGCAGAACCGTAACGATTGCAATGAGTTGCGACTGCGATATATCAGACGACACAGCTTCGTCTCGCAGCTCTCTGGCGATCGCAAAGGAAACGGAGAACGCAAGATCGTTGCCAAGGTTGGTCAACGCCTCCGCTTGCGCCATGGACGGCGCGTCGGCAGAAGACGATAGCAATTCCGCAAGCGACGATCAAAGCTGTTATTCATGCACGTGTTCAAGCAGCGCCAGTACGTCTGGCGTTAGCTACGCACGCGAGAATGACGCGCTTCCAGCCCAGGCGCACCCCCAACGGCGCGCGCGACGCTCATCGGGCGACGAGCGCAACTGTTCCGCGTGCAGACGAAGGTTTCGTTCTATGATCGACGACCATCGATATGTTCGGCTTGATGGCGTCGAGTCGATTGTAAGATCTTCAGAATTCAACAAACTCGCGTGTGCACCAGACACGGGCCACATCAGCCACATTACACAGCTGGCGTTGCTCTGGTACGCGTGCCAGCCGTCGACGAGCTCGTTTGCACGCGACGTACCGCAGCAATGCACCGTGTGTCGATCCAAGGCACCTGCGATCTACGGGTGCTCTTTGCGTTCGATAATGAGCTATGTACGGACGTTTGGTGTTTCGTATGCACGGATTGTGGCCATGGCGCATCAGGAAACGTCCCGCATAGAAACCTTTGCCTCCCCAGCCTCCAACGGGATACGAGTCGATTCGCACTGCGCGTCGCCGCTGTTTTGGAAGGAACTCTGCAACCGCAAACCAAGGCACACTCAGCGAAACGGACATCCATATCGCACAATCGACACCACTGCACACTGCTCGACTCGCCACTTTCGATCACAAAACGACGTCGAAAATCAACTGTCATCGGTCATCCTGCCACCGTCGGTTGCGTTGCTCGTACTGTACCTGATCATTGTTCACGCCGCACAGAACAAACACATGGTTTGCTACAACCACGGCAACCTGTTTATGCACCTAGCCAAGGACGCGGCGAACATGTGCGCAAGCATCGCCCACGAGAAGACGTCTTGCAGCACACTCGAGATATTCTCGAATACGAATGGAAGTTTGGGAGACAGCCGGGTGAAGCTGTGCATCGACGAGGAGCAAACTCGCTTGCGCACAATCTGTTCCATGGCGTCGCGACGGTTGCATTCGTGTGAATCGCTGGACGTGGAGCACAGCGCGGCACAACTCCACCTATTCGCAGAGTCGGTCGTCAAAAGCTGGTGCGAAACATGTACGGTGCCACCGCTGTCACTCACCAGCTCGATCCGGTCGGATGGCATCCCAAGCGTCGAAATTCCAACCACAGCCAGCGTGTCGCGTTGCATGGTACGCGAACAGTCGTCCATCAGCATTCCCCTGGGCAGCTGCACGACAGACCACTTTGATCGCTTTTCTGCGCCACTAGCCAACATGCCTCGCACAGCAGCACGCTGCTACTCCTTTTCGGAATCGTCCATGACGAGCTGCGCGTCGTCTCGTTCGGCCGCGAGCAGCGTCTCGTCCATGCCTTCCAGTTTGTCGTGCAGTGCATACCCGCACTCGCAAGGAGTGTGCAGCCCACTCGCAAACCAGCTGGACACGATGACCTTGAGACCATGGAACTCCGCTGCGCCGCCACCTTGCAGCCCAATCAGTGCAAGAGATCAAGGCAGCTTTGCGATGAGTCGCGCTTTGGACTGCCACGCCTCGTATCTGCATCTCAAAGCAGCAGACGTCTCTCACAAGCCAGCAGATGCGATTACGTTCGACGACGTGCTCCCAAGAGCCTTGGACGGACGGCCGTTGTGCGAGCCGACGCTCCGATCAAATACGCTATGCTCTCAACACATTCCCATAGAGACAGTTACCCCTACCGGCTACGTTGCGATGCCGAGCGAACCTGTACCAGTGCATGTATGGCCTCGTATTGGTATGTGTACCCAGATGTTCATTCCTAGGTGATGCTCGCAACCACGCATTGAATACACGAATGCTCGAATGACCCCGTGCGAAGCGCACAAGTCTCGAAATTGTATCGTGTATGTAAAGATCATAAATAAAAAGGTCGGTGGTGCTTGCCCGGAACATCCGACTGGCTGCATTGCAAGCGAGACTCACCAAACAAGTCGCACAGCGTCATGTCCGTCCGCCACCACGAAACCAAATCGGTGATGACCAACGCGCAACTTGCCAGTATGGCCGAGATGCCCGACGTGCAGAACATGCACATGGTGGACATGGGCGAAGGCGCAACTGGCTTCAACAACATCAGCCAAAACAACCCGCTCAGCCGCAAAGTCGTCGTGACCATGCGCGCTTCTCTTGCCGACCTCATCACCAAGAGCGCTGCGGCTACCTGGGCGCCGTCGGCCCAGCAGTTGAGCACCGTCTTCAAGCAGAAGAAGTTTGTGTCGCTGAATGGACGGAGCGAGATGCTTGGCGATCTCAAATCTGTGGTCATCCACAAGATGGACGCGTCCAGCGTCCGCTCGACCTTCCCAGTCTCGGTCGGAGCTTCGATCACAGGAGTGGACGAGTCGTACTTCTCGTCCACCGGGCGCTCGTTTTCCATGATTGCGCTGTCCAACGCCGTGTCGCAGCAAAACGTGCCGTTGCAGGAGGACGACGTGTCGGTCGCCTACGACTTTGCGCAGCGTTACCCAGGCTTTACGGCGGACAACTTGGAGACCAACGGCATCCACATGGTTCCAGCGCGCAAGTTTGTGCTGGTGGCTCTCAACCACCCGCTTGTCACCGCCATTCAAGAGAATCAGCAGCGGCTGCAGATGTCGGATATCCAGCAGATGCCCGATCAGCTGCTCAAGATCTCGACGGGGCTCTACAACACGCTGATGCCATTGGTCAAGGAGCAAGTACGAGCGCAGATCAAGGTGGCGGACTTTTCGTCGATGTCGGTCAGCATCCACCCCGCGGATTACAACTCGTGGAACGAGGTCAGTGATCTGCTCACACAGGAAAAGATTGCGCCAATCAAGGCCGAGCACCGCAGGTCGTTGGGGCGCGTGGACCATGACGGTCCGGACAAAGTGGCGGAAGTCAATGCTTACTATCAAGAGCAAATCGAGGCCGCCATGAACGACGTCGCCAACACAGCCATGGAGTTCTCGATGGAGCTTGCCGTCCAGTACAACTTCTTGCACAGCGAGGAGACCAAGGAGACGGACTGAGTGCACGGCGCGTGTTGTGGAATGGTAGTCCCTCTAACCAAAGACGTGCTTGGGAAGCGTTTCTCAGTGCAAACAAGTGGACGCGCGTGCGCTCGCGTCACCGTGTGTGTACTGTCATTCTATTCACAAGAGTTACGCGGGTGGAATGTTTGAAAGTAGCCCGTCTGAGTACACGGTGCTATACGCAGCAAATTCTGGGGTCCACTTTTGTGTGCGCGAGCAATCCGAGGGGAGCGCAATGCACATGGCACACGCGGCACGGACTAAGTGTCTACGCATGCTACTTTTTGTACATGTCTTTAGAATCTTACGCTTCTACTGAGTCGAAACGTTCCAGGCGCACTGGACTCTCGTCGAACACATTGCTGTGTGCAAGCTGTCCCCATGCAGACATCGACCGCGTGCTTACGTCAGAACTCGTACAGCGTAGACTGTACATATCATGACGGCGTTGATCGAGGCCATACATCGGGCATGCCCATGGTCTCAAAAGGTGCCAAATCTAGATGCACACACCAGAAGCAGCACCGAAATTGCGCCGTATCCACATATGAGCACCCCGAGTGTGATGAGGGCCAGCACTTTGTCTCTCAAGTACGGAATCTTTATGCTGAAGGAGACGCACAGCAAAATCTGCATGACGATCACTTCATTGGTCGGAGGCTTCTTGTTGTGGATCAGTTTTAAGGCATGAAGAACGCCAAATACGACCGCCACGATCTCAAGGATGATTGTGAACGCGTAGAGACTGGTGCCACAATCGAACGTTGGAAGCCAACAGGCGCACGTTCCACACTGTATGTCGGACATGCCTTTGCTCTTCAAGTAGGTGGTCTCGTACATTTTAGGCCACATCTTGGCTTGTTCGGACAGAGTGTGCTCGGCTTGCACATGAGCATCGGCAGACATGTGCTTCTCCGTTGCGCTTGCTTTTGTGCCGACTGCAACGGGCCCCATTCCCGAGAGCGCCATCGAGTGCACCGGTTGATACGCTCTATTGGGCAAAGACCGTAGGAAGGACTCTCGATTTGAAGAGCATGTTGTCATTGCAAACGCAGACCACGTGACGATGAGTCACGACCACTATGTGCTCTCTTATAGGATGGATTCGGAGAGACGAGGTTTGCTTCAAGGCGGGTCTAGCTCAATACAACTCGACCATGTGGCTGGAACTTTGGGCTGCGTGGATTTCGTCCGAAAATTGCATCAGTGTGTACCGCACTGCCCTCGCGCGAGTGTTCGCATCGTCGACGCTGAACATGGCTTCTACGTCAGTGAAGAATTGCTTGCTCAAGGAGCGACGCAGTCTTGAGGCATAGAGGCTGCAAACTTTGGAAGACAAGCAATCGTACGCGGTACTGTGGCAGTTTGCATGCATACTGTCCTCAAGATGCCGCCAAGCACTCGTCGAATGTTGCATTGTATGGTCGGATGCAATGCACCACAAGGCGGTCTCCATGCCAATATAGTGATCATCTGAGAGCACCAAGCATGTGCGTTCCTTCCATTTGTCGCCAGCGCAAAATCCACACCGCCGAGAGATGTCCGACATCTCTCGTATGCGTGCAGGCGAGACACTTGCACCTGTGATATGCTGCGCTTGCGACGCAACGCTATGCAGCGACGTCCGATTGACTGCCAGCGAGAATGGAATGTTTGAGTCACGCGCCAAACGCAACTGTTGCATGGCTGAGCTGGTTGCTCTAGAACTGTACTCGTAGAGTTGCTTGTGCCAGCCGATGGACGAGGTGAGACGTTTGAACACGTCCGGGGCCCACGACACCACATCCTTGTGATTGAGTCGAAGTCGACGCACTAAAATCTGCGGCAGGTGCACCCAAGTGCAGCCAAGCGTGCACTCTGCGAATAAACAATTCATCGCCGATATCATCACATGCTGATTTGTTTGGTACAAAAATGTCCAAACGGCCATAGTTACCAACCCCGCAACGTGCCTCGCAACGCGGTAGCACGCAGACCGCTTCTCGAAGGAAACGTCGACCCGCTTCTTCAAGTGTGATGTTCGTAGTCGATCCGTTCTCTTCAAAGACCACACGCAGGCCGCAGATACGTTGGACGCTATGCTCGGGTGACTCACATCGAATATAAGCAAGGAGTAGGTGGAACGGTCGTAGAGCAGCTGCATGTCGCTGATATGGATTTGGTGCTGCATCAACCGATAAGACATCAGCATCAGCTCTTGCCGCACCGTCCACAGGTCGTCGCTGTTGAAGCCGTTGCGGTCGAAAAAAAGCGCCTCCACGCTCCATGCTTCCTTTGGTTTGAGCACGGTTCCGTGCGAAGCTTGTTGTTGTAGCATGGAGCAGACATGTCCTCCAAAGCGGTGGTCGGCGCCGCTGCAGCCCACGACCGATGTCCACGCCACGTTGTGTTCCAAGAAACCAACCGTATTTTTTGCGAGTGTGCGCACGGCTTTGGACTCTTCGTCTAGCAAGTCTCTGCGCGCCATTGGTACGACTTTTAACGCGTATCCGTACAAAAAATCGCGAACGACCTGCTTGACTCCATGGCGATTCCACATAAACGTTTGTGGGAATTCGCATTTGACACGCGATCGCAGCTGATACTCAAGCTCCGAGCGTCTTTTTTTCCATGACGGTGGTTCTCCATCCATGCCAAACGTCGACGTCCATACGGAGCAGTCAAGTGCTGTGCTGTAGGGTTTGACCGAACCTGCATTAAGAGACGGACCTCCTGCTTCGCTCGTGTAGTGTAGTCGGTTCGCAACAGAGAGCCACTCGGACGCATTTTGCAAATCGGCGAACGATAAAGTTATCGACAGCAGCATACAACTCGCCACAACAAACAGACACAACGTGCTCTCTACTGGACGTCGTTTGACCATACACTCGCTACTCAGAGCATAACGACCTTACGTCACAGCGGTACGATGCATTTTAGAGGACGCCATTGGCTTCAAAACCACCGCCTATTCTACTGCCCCGACGCAACACTGACGCAACGTGCCCTCCCACTCGGCGACGTCTAGGCAATGCATGCATTGCTGCCGTAACGCCCAACGCCTCTCTCTCTCTCTTCAAGAAATCGACATGGCCACAAGCTGCATGGTCAAAGGAACCTGTTTGCCAACTGGTATCTTGGGCACGATTGCCGGGTTGATCACAAAGTAGTCAACAAAATGTGGGCCATCGAGAACAACAAACGTGGCTTTCAAGAGGTCCTCGGTGGTGTTGCGCAAGAGCAGACGCTCCTCTTTTCGTAGTGTCAGCGTGATTGTCTTGACCGAAACCTCCAATTGTCCGGCGATGTTGAGCGTAGTCGACTTGTAGGCGTCTGCAGCCAACCCATCGTGCTGTATGGTTCCTTCGGGCAGAGTGACCAACATGTATGTGTTCGGATACACCCCAATCTTGGTGAACATGCGCCCCTGTAGCTGGGGAGTGCGATGTATCTTGGTTCGAGGGGCCGTTGTGACCAGAGTGGTGGTCGTGGCATCGTAAAGCGTCGAAGGATGCAAAGACGAAGCGTTTGGGTTGGGCGTGTAGTGTGCTTTTACAAACTTGAAAAACAGCGAGGCTGCGACCAGCTGCGTCGCCTCTTCAAGCTCAAACCCGGTTGGCGTCATCTTGCCAAGTCCGTTGAGGATTGCATGATAGGATTCATCCGTCTTGTCCTTACGCTCCGACCCAAACCTTGCAAACTCTCGGAAAACGGCCTCGCAGAAGACCATGCACTGCACGTTGAAGTTGACGTGTGTGAGTTCACGGTGACCAGATCTGTCGCGAGTGCTGATAAGGGCTTGCATTTGCTCGTCAGCATCGTAGAAAAGACGCATGATGTGCACCGCAAACGTCGATTCGGACGTGTCGTACCCACTGGTGCGCGACTGCACACTGTGCAGCGCCAGTCCAAACGAAGAGTCGGCCAACATGGTTTCGATTGCGCGAACAATCGTATCAAAGCGCGTCTTGATCGACTGATACGGCTTGTACGCAGGAGTTGCACCGATGCCGTGCATGAAGAACAGAGGGTGTTTGGCGTAGGTGGTGAAGGCACGCCACTGTGCTGCTCCGTCTGGCGAGGCCGCCCTTTGCACTGGCGGCTTGGCCGCGGTTCCGTAAACGGCTGGCGTGAACAAACTCTTGTTCCACAGATTGACACTGGACGCACTTCGCTTGAAGTGTATGCGGTGCGTAATCTTGCTTGCACTTTGAGCTTTGCTGGGCAACTTTGTGTAGAAGGGCAACACGCCTATTGACTCGTTAAGGTGGTTCGAAGCATGTGCGCTGTTTTCCGTACTACTACAAGCAACGTCGTCTTGCATCATCACAAAGAGTTTAGCCGACTCGTACGTACTGACTCGATTTGTGGGCATGCCGAAGCCATAGCCTGGCATATCCTTCCGTCGATGCAGGGCGGGCCTTTGCGGATGGGCGGGTTCACAATTTTGGTGCTAACGCCCGCACGGATTACCACGTGCGTACAGGCGTATTTTTATGTACACGCTTCGCTACAGTACACTACATACCAAAACTCGTGTGGCACCAACCCCTTGACCAGGACGTGACACTGTTCGAGCGCGGCACGTAGCGCTGCTCCCCTGACGTAGCATTGTGCGGTCGTCTCAAATGTGAACCGGGCGCGCATTCTCGTCTATGTGGCAAAGAATCACGTTGGTAGTCAACACTCGCAGTGCATTCGGAAGCCAGGATCTGTTGTGGCACGGACACCACCGTGTCACACGCAACTCGGGAGGTCTGAGGTTGTTGATGCCTTTGCGATCGAGAGGCGAGTAGTAGGCCACAAAGCTGCGGCCGCGTCGCGTGCACATCTTTCCGCACGCGCGACAGGCTTTGTCGACGTCGCGCTCTCGCATGTAGGATGCAGTGCGGGCTCCCATGCACAACTTGACAATGTTGAGCTCGTCAACGTTTGCGACATCATCCATCGTCATGGCCAACGTGCTGCTCCTCAGTTCCGTAGAGTACGCAGGAGCCGCGTTGCTGTTTGGCGTGCGCAAACTGTCGGATATGCAAGTTTGGCATGCGATTTCGACGCCAAGGCGACTCTCACGCTTAAACGCCACAAATGAGCCGCAGTAGGAGCACAGTGCGTACCAATGTCCCATGACATGGACGGCTCTGCCTAAGCAATCGATGGTCAGCATGCGATCGATGCCACAGGACTTGGACACGCGTCGTTGATCGTAGCAGCGCCTACTGTCGCGTCGCAAACGCGATAGGCTGGATTGCTTTGCGTCCTCACGGACCTCATGCAGCCCATCATCTTCCACAACCAAGCCTTGCTCGTCTGGACACGCCGAACAGCTCTGGGCGGTATCCGTCTGTCCCGACACTTCGACGAGCTTGGCTCGCTTGGACGGCATCCCATCGACGTGGCTCGATCTTGACGCGGATGCGCTTGCGATTAGACGTCCCTCTTTGCGCTCCACACAAGCAGCCGTCGCCTGTGAGACCGCGTTCAAGGCCGCTTTAAGCGCAGCCGACGAGCGTTTGGCGCAGTAGAGCGTCTCGCGCCCAGTGGCGGTGACAGGCGTGCCTTTGCACGTCTCAAGCGAGTCCACCATGGCCGACTTGATCCCAAGCTCATGCAACAGTTGCTTTGCTGAGCTATTCTTTGTTGACTTCATGGGATCAAACTCGTTCTTCTCGCCTATCTTTGCAAATGTCGGTCTGGGAGCTTGTTTAATGGAGTTTGCAACGCGTCGACAATCCAAACACACGCAAAGGTGAGTGCTGTGCGTTGGAAGCATCGATACACAAAGCATCAAGTCGGAAGCGTCTTGCAATGCCGTGCGAGTCGCTTCGTCGGCGGTGGCTGGACATGCTCGCATGAGTGTCGCAAAGTCGGGGGCGGATGCTGTTGCGAGCATGTGCTCCAGCCGATGTTTGGTCAATCGAAGGACCTTGCCGTCGCGCGCGGCGTCGTCTACGAGACCACACCTGGCGTGAGGATCGTCGACACACCCTTGCAGTGACAAATCCGATGGCACCAAGTCGATCACGTCGTATATCATCGACAATGCCATTGAGTTTTGGAAGCGCGTCTTGGCACCCAAGTGCACGATGCGTACTTGGTTGCGCATCCATGCCACGCGTCCAAAGCACATGACAAGCGCGATTGCGTGCGCGGGAAGATGCTCGAGCGACGTTGTGCTCGCATGCTGAGCGGTCAAGCCAGTGACCCGGTCGTCGAATTTCTCGCGCATAAAGGTCACGAGCTCGCGCAGCGACATGTGGTTTGCACCGGGTGATTTCATGGCCAAACGCTGCAAGGAAAGTGCCTCCTTTGTATGACAGACACTCTCGATCATTTGTAACATCAGATTGCTCTTGTGTAAGCTGTCATACTGAGAGATGTCCAAGCGCTGTGCGCGATGTCCGCATCGTACCGAGTGAAGCCACAGCGCCGAGAATTCCACACCAAAGCCTTCGTACACCAAGGACTGCGTCTGTTCCATGGCACTAGGCACCAAGGGCGTGGCTTTGCCGCGACCGACCCACGACGGCATGTTGATGCTTTTGAACGCGCTGCACAGTCGGTCCGTCGAGAGCGACGTCGGTTGTTGGCAGCACACGGCAGACGCCGCGCTGCAGATCGTCGACAGACAACGCGTCATGCCATCAATGGGAAGGCGCTCTGGCGGAGCATGCATAAAGAAGCCGTGGCTGCATGGTCCGTTGGTGATTGCGTTGCGCAAGGACGTACTGTCGGTGTAGCTCATGGCCAAACAACAACGAACCGACTCTTTGACCACGTCCGATATGTCGAGCGGTCGTTTGCGGAGGGCTTCGCTTAGGGGACGTTGGAGTGCTTGATAAAGACGCATCCTCTCCTTCCAGCCGGGTCGCTGGTGAGGGAAGATGCACGAATGCATGCCAGTGCACGCAACCAGCACGGTTTCAAAACAAGCAATCTGCACGCCAGGATGGCCCGTGAGGCCATTTTCGTACGCAGTCGACCAGCCCCGCGATGCCGGGTTGATCGACCGGGTGAGCATGTGGTCCATCAAATTTTTGGAGGGCGCCGCGTTGGGCAGGCTCGAATACAAGGCGTCGTCCACGTTGGGCAAGCTCATGGCGTTGATCGGAACGGCAATCGACGGCGCTGCCATGTCGCACAGGTCGGACTCGCGCGTAGAGGCATTGGCCCCACGCTGCGCGCAGCATGCCCATTCGAGATTTGCGATGGCATGCGCGTGGCACGAGGTCCATATCGCTGCACACATGCTCCCATGCATGAATTGCGACATCTGAGCCGTCAGCGACGTTCGTGTCTGGACCGGTTTACCATGCAGCCCACATGCAATATCGGTGCCCTCGTGGCACAGCTGTGACAACAAGTGAGCCATGGCTTCAATGTGAATTCCGAAACGCATTCGGGTGCTTAGAACGTTGAGTATCATTGGATTCGACGCGCCAATGTCCCCGTTGCACTGCGAGGCGTCCTTTCTTTTGCGGTCTTTGGAGGAAAGCTTCGGTGCGAGGAAGGCTTCTCGACCCTCTTCGTACTCGCCGTTCAATGTTTGGTTGTATGGGCGTTTGCCGTGTTTGGAGCACAGGGTAGAGACAACACCATGCACAGCGTCCATCCACTTAGTCGCCTGCGCCACCTGCTCGTCCACGATGGCACGATCCGTGTCGATGACTGCTTTTCGCACGGCCGAGTCGGACGGGTCGCGCACCCAGTCGGCCAATCGCTCTTCTTCTAGCCATTCCCACTCGAACTCCCCGCTTTCACCGTCTAGACTGACGCATAGCTTCCGTAGCTCTCGAAGCATCAGCTTGTTCATGTACCCCAACCACCCTCCAACTCCCGCATGAGCGAGCGATGTGTAACGCCGCTCGTACCTTTTGGATGTGCACTTTGGATGCAGAAGTTGCATCAGATCCGCACGATTATCTTGACTGCGTTCGTTCAAGCCGCCGTGGATGCAGTCTGCTCTCACGGCGGCGATGAGTTTAAATGTTGGTCGGTCGGGATGACCACGTTGTGGTCGACAGCCGCCTCGAGCGACGTCGCTGGCACGGCATCGGCGCTGGACAACGACGGAGACACGCTGTCACAGCCAATGCCAACTTGTACGATCCGGCGTTCGCCCGTATCGGCGTCTCGTGTATACTCGTAGTGCGCGCTGTTGAAGCGCACCATCGGACGCCATGCCAATGCACCAAGCGTTGTTTGTTTGCCTACGGCCGTGTCTGCAAACGTCATGTCCACCGGCAGCATCGCGGATTGAGAGTAGCCGTCGTAGGTGTTTACGGGGTTGGCCAAGTTGGGCACCGGCGTCGATCCGACGTGCACCGCATCGGGCCCGTCCACTTGAGAATGCAATCGCGTATGCGTGGGATTCTGGTAGGTTTGAACGGACTGCTCGCCTACGCGTTTGAGATTCTGCAAAAAGAGTGGATCCGATTCCGCGCGCACGTACACGTAGCTGGCAAAGTAGCGCGTGCAGACCAAGCACTTGCCGTGCTCCGGCAATCCGTTGCCGTCCTGCCACCGTTTGCGATCTTCTGGCAGCATGAATTCGACACACGTGAACCCTTCGTCGGTCAACGGGCCATACCGAACGCGAGCCATCACGTTGCACATGCACAGTTCGCCCAAGTTACACGGGCGTTCGCCATTCTCGTCGCGAGGCGGACGCAGGTACATGTCCTCGTACGATTTGGAGACGACGGGATAGTGGCTCTGCACCACGTCTACTCGCCCCGTCTGTCGGGAGGTGATTGCACTCATCACCTCGACATCGGTGGATTCGAGAGAGCACATTGGATGCAGCTTCAAAAACCGGTTGATGGCCTCCTCTTCGGACACGTACATCTCACCAGTGTCGCCAATCGGCGTGTCTTGGAGCAACTCTCCGTCCTCGTCATCGGAAAGGTCGCTCGCCATGAGGAGACGTCTACTAGTCGCCGTCGACGATATGAGTATACAACCGAAGCGCCGACGCTCGAATGTTTGGCCGGTGTCGTCGATTGGTAGGTCGCTAGCGACGGGGTATTGTATAAGAGTGTCCTTCCGGACACGACATTCGCAGTCGTAGACCGCCGATGCCAGGCCAAACACGCTTCTACTATGAAGCCTCCCGTGCCGACGGATCGCAGGCGTTTGTCGCCATGAGCGACGACGACGAGTCGGGAGACGAAGCCATGTTCTTTGGTGCAAACATGCAGCCGTCGACGGCCACGTGCAAACCAAGCCGAACGGACGTCGAGCCAAGTCAGAACTGCACTCACCGTTTTCCTCAGTCCAGTGGGCCAAAATACCGCATCAAACGCAAAACCGTCTGCACCGATCCTGGAGTTTGCAAACGCGTTGATCTTGTTTTGAAAGGAACGGATGCTCTGCACGACGACCCGTTTCAAGTGTCGACCGAAGATCGGTGTTCTCGACAGACGAGTGGACTGGACACGGCCTTTGACATGCGTCATTTTGAGACCATCGAGTCCGCATTCCGAGCTGTGCAACGGCGAGCGTCGTGCGAAAGCGACCGCGAACACTCGGTTGTTCCCAACAGCAGCAGGTGTGTGCACGAAGCACCATCTACCTCGGCAAGTACCGTGTCGCCAACTTGTCATGCTAGAGATGTCGCTTACGGCTCTCCCCGCGAAGTGCGAGGGTCACAGCCGCGTCTCGATGCGCGTCCAGCACCAGTCCGTTCGTTGCACTCGCAACCACACCCCCTCTCTGCAAGAGACACTGTTGACTACGACGCGTCGAAACGACACCGACGCAGCAATGGGTTTTCAGACGGGCCAAATCCATCGCGTCGTATCCAAGAGTGGCGTCCTCCAAGTCCAAACCGACGTTCCGTGCATGCTAGACAGCAGCGTTTGCGCTCACAGTTCGATCCACGTGCAATCGACCACCGCGCGCGCGGTTATCCTCCAAGAAGCCGGCCTGCTCCGTATGCGTCCGAAGTGCATCGCGACTTTCATCGACACCGGGTTCAAGAGCGAGAGTCGTTCCGTGTAGTTGGGTATGGCCAGTCCTACAGACGGAATAATCACACTGTTTACTACTACTGCTGCCACCAAGTTTTAAAAAGTATTTCAGTCAGCAGCTCTTCTCAAGGTTGGTGCAACGGGCGCGAGATGGACGACTGGTTACGCGGCATGGTTGCACACACAACGACGACTTCGTCCCACAAGCACGATGGCATACTTGCCGTGCGCATGGTTCGGCACCGCCACCGAATCCGCAATGCAAAGTTGCAGTACACCGTGCGACCCTCGAGCGGGATGGCCGCACAACGACTCGCTATAATGCGCCTAAAATGCGTGCAGCTCATGATTGGCAACTTTGGCCCCCCAGCGCCAGTTTCGCCCTCGGTTGGCACTGTATCGCTAATACAGTCGAACGCTTGCACCTGTACACGAAGCCACGCAAATCACGAGTGTCATGGCACGCACGAAGCAGACCGCACGCAAGCTCACCCTTTCCAAGAAACACAGTGTCTCTGTTCACGACAAGAAGAAGAAGAAGCAGTTGGACGTCGCCGATGTGGGCGGCGTCAAGAAGCGCAAGACTTCCCGACGCGTGAGCATCCGTCGCAAGATGATCAAGGAGCAGCGCAAGTTGACCCCCGCAATCCAAAAGGCGACGTTTGCGAGAGTCGTGAAGCAGATAGTGGGCGAAAAGTCGCGCAACGGCGACCTCCGCATTCAAAAGGACGCGATCGTCAACCTGCAGCGCGTCGCCGAAGACTTCATCATCGAGCGCATGCGCGACTCCGACATGGTCGCGCAAGTGTGTGGCAAGTGGACACTCCAGCCCGAGCACATGGATGTTGCTCGGCGCATCAAGGCGCTTCCTGGAGAGAAGAACGCGCCGACGATCGATCTTGGCACAAGTGCAGAAGACGCCACCCAGGCAAGCGAGTAGCACGAGCGTGTCTCGTTTCAAGTTACCCACACGACGACGGTGGCACGCGCATGCAACGGCGTTCGCCAGCGCGCGTGCTGCCGAGCGTGTATGCAAACGCAAGCCGAACGCACACGGAGCAGCATAGTGAAACACTAGTCTACAGGAGCTCCTGTGCCGTTTGTGCGTCTGTAACAGTACACTAGGATGCAATCGTACCTTGTGCCGCACAGTACAAACGGGATGTTGTTCGCCGTACGATCGTTTTTACAAACGCTATCAACATTCGTTTTGCCAAGACACGCAAGTACACACGTACCGGACCAAACGACTAGCCTGAACGTTGCAATGGCCAAACGCCAGTTACGATGCACCCAAGCCGACACATTCGATAGATTGCACATGCCCTGGACATACGACCCGGACGTCGGACCCATCGTCGCATCGCCAGTTGCCGGAAGAGGGGATGGTGCATTCATGTATGCATCGATACCAGATCTTGAGCGTTCGTTGCGGGTGGTTCCCAACCCAACACCAAAAACCGAGGCGGAGTTTGCAGAGATGCGCAAGCAAAACCTGCAAAGGTTGTTGCAATCAATGGCAGCACGCGGCGACTTTCGACATCACGCGACGGACAGTGACTCAGAGCACGAATGTGTTGCCACCTCGCAATCTGAAGTCTTGATCACGGATAACGGACATCGAATCGCGCAGACGAGCGAGTCCAGCTTGCGCAACAAGCGCGTGCGTACGTGTGATGAACGAACGACAAGCTCACGCGCATCTATGTCGGATCAAGATGCGCGGCTGGCCGCCGGAGGATTCACGATCCACGAAAAGCCTCGTCCCAACGGAGGCCGTGTTGATCTGTGCATCATCGCTGCAAACGGTCGAAAGTTTAGAAGCAAGTCGAGCGCTCTCGCGTATTTTGACGAATTAAACGCCAACGAGGATGAGTCGACGGACGCGTGAAGATCGTGCTTCGCCGACACAAACGTATACGCGCTCGCGTCCGGCGCTCTACACCGAGACACGCTGTCATCGGCAGAAGCAGAGTCCTGCACGTGGTCCTTGAAGACTGCGTCCGCTTCTGAAGAGCACGAAGACGATGATGATGTCCTGCAACGCGTCTTTCGCTCAAAAGCAGGCAAAGAACCCGACGTAATTGCGTTTTCTAACAACACACTCAATGGTTGTTGCGTTGGTTTGCACCATATTGCGTTTAGAGCGTCATGGCATTCCATGCAGTCGGCAGATGACGTCCACAGCACAATGCGAACCTTGTTGGCCAGCTCTGAGTCAATCGCTTGAACTATCAACTTTGCCACGTCCGTACCTTGCAGCCCACAGCCCATGTCATTGTCGAGTATAAACAATGTCAACCCCTGTTGCTTAGATAACGCAGTTTGCCATCGCGCGCTTTGCACGAGATGTAAGACACATTCGCCAGTCTCAAAGTCGAATAGTGACAGTGTGGGATCGATGTGAGAGAGCATACGCTTCATGACTTTTCGATTCAAGCCGACATCGTCGGCGACAATGCACTGCTCGAACATGCGACCAGTGGATAACTCAATACAGACAGTCTGTAGCATGCGAGTGCAAACAATAGCGAAACTCTTTATAGACCTCAACGAACACGTACACAACCTTCTCCGTGTGTGCTTGTATTTCTAGCAGTGTTGGTACGAGACGCTAATTCGACCAAGTCTACACATAGCGTCTTTGCGTACGGCGCACTATTGTCACGTGTATGGTACATACCATCCCCTGAACTGTTCAAGGGGTGGTCCTGCCGACTCGGCAAGACACCCAGTGGATGCTTGTAAAGGCTCACTCGGCGAGTGCACTGTTCAAGGGGTGGTCCTGCCGACTCGGCAAGACACCCAGTGGATGCTTCTAAAGGCTCACTCGGCGAGTGCACTGTTCAAGGGGTGGTCCTGCCGACTCGGCAAGACACCCAGTGGATGCTTGTAAAGGCTCACTCGGCGAGTGTACTGTTCAAGGGGTGGTCCTGCCGACTCGGCAAGACACCCAGTGGATGCTTGTAAAGGCTCACTCGGCGAGTGTACTGTTCAAGGGGTGGTCCTGCCGACTCGGCAAGACACCCAGTGGATGCTTGTAAAGGCTCACTCGGCGAGTG
>Ga0228674_1000878_pt1 | contig 19375 bp, 12 predicted proteins | sample 1D_rmetaG_FD_189054 | JGI IMG/M metagenome (GOLD analysis project Ga0228674, IMG submission 189054) | Seawater microbial communities from Monterey Bay, California, United States - 1D_r | ecosystem: Environmental > Aquatic > Marine > Coastal | place: USA: California | collected 2016-09-26
ACCATCAAGCGAGACTCATCTCTGTTTTCACTTGGGTATTTTGCAATTAGCTCTTCAGGAAGATCGAAGTTAAACTCCGATAATTTCATCTTACTCATAGTTGGGATTTTAGCATTATCTATTCAAAGAAGGCAAAGATACAACATGCAAACCCCGTTTGTCAAGTAAATCACGCTTTTTATTCCTAAAACTGAAAATAAACAAAGGGTTTGAAAGTGTCAGAAAAGGCCTGATAAACAAAAACAAGGATGATTGCAACAACAATAGATTGTACATACATTGGGAGTTTGGTGAATAATTTTTCTCCAAACAGTTTGGTTTTACCAGGTAACCAGTGAATTATATATCCAATAAGCATTACGATTAACGCGATGTCAAACCCGTCTAAAAGTATCGATATAGAATCTTGATTCAATTCAAAGTTATGCCAGATTTGATGAAGCATTTGTGAAGGCGCTCCATCTTTTTCAAGTCGAAACCAAATTCTAGTAAAGGTGATGAAATTGAAGGTGATAAATATTTTCCAAATATGGACAACCCAATTATTTAATTGCTCATAAGGGCTGATTTTTTTCCAATGATTGTAAAGAATAAGGGCAATTCCATTCATTGCACCCCAGATGACGAAATTCTCACTTGCTCCATGCCAGAGTCCGCCTAAAACCATCGTTATAAGCAGGTTTAAGTCTCGATGTATGTATTTTTTGAAGTTGACAAATAATAAAGAAAAAACGATGTAAAGTAGCATTAGGCCTAGGTAGATAAAAATCAACCAATACCACTGCGTTATAAAAACCAAAAAGATTAAAATAACTAGAGTTGCAATATAAGTTCCTATGCCACCACCTCGGTTCCCCCCCAGTGGTATATACAGGTAATCTCTGAGCCAAGAGCCTAAGGACTTGTGCCAACGCCTCCAAAAATCAGCCACATTTATTGCCTTGTATGGCGAGTTGAAATTCTCGAGGAGCTTAAATCCCATTAACCTTGAAACTCCGATTGCTATATCTGTGTAGCCTGAAAAGTCACCATAGATTTGTAGGGAATAGCCCCACATTGCCAGAATACTAATGAATCCAGGAAATGCCTCGGGTGCATCAACTACTTTATCTATAAAATGAATGGCTATGTAATCGGCAAGAACAACTTTCTTTAGAATACCTTTTACAATTTGAATAATAGCCCAACTAAATTCATTGTGGTTTAGCTGGAAGGGTTTTCTGATTTGCGGAATGAAATCTCTAGCTCTAACAATTGGACCCGCAACAAGTTGTGGGAAAAAGCTAACAAAGAAGGCGTAATCGAAGAAATTTTGAACAGGTTGGACTTCTTTCCTATAAATATCGACGACATAGCTTATACTCTGAAAGGTGAAGAATGAAACTCCAACGGGAAGTACAATATTATCTGCAAAACTTCCGGCCCCCATAAAACTGTTGGCCATACGGGCAAAAATATTGAATACTTCATATTTAGTGTGAAACATTTCATTAAATGAATCTGTAAAAAAGTAAGCGTATTTGAAGTATCCAAGTGTAAGCAGATTGAACAATACGGATAGGGTTACAAAAACTTTTTTGTAGACTTTTGAGCTTGCTTTTCCAAGTCCTCTACCTATAAAGTAATTCAGTATAATGCTCGCGCTTAATAGCAAAACTAAAAGGCCGGAGGTTTTGAAATAGAAGAAGAGACTTACGACAAAAAGAAAAATACTCCTCGTTAGCTTATGTTTTTGAATGAAGCTGAAAATGGAAAGAACGATTAAAAAGAAAATCCAAAAATCAAGCTGAGTGAAGATCAAGGGTTGCGCTTCATCAAAAGAAAAAAGTTGTATTAGTCGCTCCATCCTAAAAGTTTATATTTTCCTGTTCGCATTCCTTTTGATTCAGGTACTTTAAAAAAGCATCAATATAAAGCTCGCCCTTCAAGTGATATCCTTCTTTGGTGAAATGAACAAGGTCATTTCTCATTAAGCCCGCATTTCTCCATGTATCAGAGGAGCCAAGACCTCCCATGAAACCGTAAAAGTCCCAAACACCAGTATTATATTTAGCCGCAAGCTCAATTATTACCGCTCTTTGTCTGTCCGTATTCTTATTTGGATACCGTCTTTTGTAATAACAATCATTTGGAACAGTAAGAAGGATGGCGCATTTTGGATTGGCTTCTAAAACAATCTTAACCATTGCTTCGAGGTTTTTCTTATAGTCCTCAGGTTTGAAGCTGTCGTATGGGACAAAACCATCATTTGTACCGACAGAAAAAGCAAAAAAGTCAGGAGGCGTTTGTTTGAGGTCCCTTAAAAAGAATTCGTTATCCAAATAGGTGTATAACCCAGCACCATTTATTCCAATTGAATTATATGAAATACCTGGCTGTGCATTCATCAGCTCAAATCCATAAAGATCCAATCTGTACTTTTCTTTAGTATTTCGTATAAATTGAATATCTAAAGTATCAATAGCATCGGTAAACTGAATTTCTGTGTATCCCATTTCTGAACAGCGCCGAACGGATTCGATCAATAATTCATTCGATCCAAAATTAAATTCAAAAGGAATAACACCACTATTGTGGTAGATTCTTATCGCCTCAATAGGAGGGCTTACTCTTGTTTTTTTGTAGATGAAATTCAAGTCGATTAGTGAGTCTGAGCAGGAAATAGCCGCTCCAGTTATACCATAGTGTACGAACTCAGGACGTTGAATAACACTTCGATAACCACTCCAGCTATTCGACGAGGTAAATCGATAATTGCCAGGATTATTTGTTCTTGCTAAATTAAATGGAAAAACGAGGCCTCTATGTCCTCCGAGCCCTGGCCAATTTCTTTGTAAAAAGCTCCTGAAATCATGGGTGTAAATATCTGCTTGAATATGAGAGCCTCCAATATGGTAAAAATTTAGTTTTCGATCTTTAAATCGAATCATAGAATCCATTGAGTTGTATAACTCATCCCAACTTTCGTTTTCATTAGAGGGGAAGGTGAAAACATTTTCATCAAAATTTATAAACGGAAATTGATTCACAGCATTGGAGTCAATACAAACGGTTTCAAAAAGATTGATTCGATTAGAATCCGGTTCGACTTGTCCAAGAGCTAGTATTGGAAAATAGAAAATGATATGAAAAAAGAGGTTATTCATTATTTTCCTCTGTTATATCTTTTTGAAGCTCTTTCTCCCAAACATTAAAAGCATCTATAAAAGCATCATAAAATAATTGAGAAGCTTTTTTGGATCCTTTGTTCGTAAAATGAACATAATCCTTTCCGGCTAGATTGTTTTCCACCCATGCAAACATAGAATCCTTACCTCCCATTGCGTTATATAAATCCCAATAAGATCCACCTGCATTTAGGGTCTCTTTTTTCATTTGTTGAATACAATATGGAATAAAGGGATAGGTTTCATAAATGCCATCCTGTAATTGTGACATATCACTAGGTCCAATAACAATGATTGCGGCATTTTCCGTTGATTTTTTAACAAATTCTATTTGTCGTTTAAACCTTCTAGCATACGAACGTACAGCGCTACTATCTTTGAAAAATGGGATTGAATTCCCACCAAATTGCATAATAACGAGCCTTGTATTTAATGCCTGATGCATGAAGGAGAATACCTCTTTATTCAATGAGGTGAATTGAGTGCCCGAGGAGCCTCGCATTGCAACATTATTCATTTGAACACCGACATCCCCTTCTAGTGAAATACCATTTATCGTAGGGCTACTTTTCGATTTAAAAACAAACCTAAGTTTTTTAGGTGTTGACGTAAATTTCAATAAAAGTTGGTGTGCATCTCCATCTGCTATTAACGAATCAGAGCTATAAAAAGCATCATTTACAAAAACATCTATGGTACAAGTGTCAATACAGTCATTATAGAATAAAGAGACATTTGTATAGGCTTTACATCGAGAATAACCTTTTGTTGAGGGTGTGATTTCAATCCATGCTTCTGTTGGCTTATTTTGATTTAGTGCAAGACTATCAATGCTGAATTTTGCGGCAGAAAGCATTGCGCCATAGTTTTTTGAAGCCAGCTTTTCTTTTCCAAAAATAATTTTTCGAATGAAGTTTGCTGAGTAGTTATGTCCAAATGATATGGTGCTATAAACGTTGATTGCAGGAATCAAACCAGGTCCTGCACCTCCAAACTGGCTTTGAAGTCGTTGACGAATAAAAGCAGTCATGCGATCTCCTTCGATTTGAGAATCACCGTAATGAAAAACATTGACCTTCCCTTTTCGAGAAGCAATATTATTTAGAATACTAAAGAAAGCACCTAGATTTTCTTTTGACTCGGTATTTTGTTCCAAATGCGTTTGACTCGCAACGCGAAGAACGCTACTTTTTGAGGGTAAACCGAGATTTGTATTGGCCGTATCTAATTGCGAATTAAAGGAATCGTCATTGATATCTGAAACATCAACATTCTCTAAAAAGTCTATATTTTTCTTTTGTTGATTTTTAGGAGTTATTAATCTTTCCCAGGTTAAGAATCTTATGTTTTTACCGAAAATCACATAACCATCATCAGGGGCGAAATATACAATTGGGAGCAAGAAAGAACAAGTCAATAAAAGAAAAAAAAGTACATTTATCGGTCTGTATTCCTTCATTAAAAAACCTTTGCTAAACAAATATAGTTTTTAAACAAATACTAACGATGAAAGATAACAATCTCTCCAATGAAACATCCTTATACCTTTTACAACATGCGGAAAATCCTGTCCATTGGCAGCCATGGTCTGAAGCGGCATTGGATTACGCAAAAGAAGAGGATAAACTGCTGATTGTAAGTATTGGCTATTCCTCATGTCATTGGTGTCATGTGATGGAAAAAGAAAGTTTTGAGGATCTTGAAGTAGCAACCTTTATGAATAAACATTTTGTAAATGTAAAAGTTGACAGAGAGGAGCGTCCTGATGTTGATAAGTTATATATGTCGGCAATACAATTGATGGGTGTTCAAGGGGGATGGCCTTTAAACTGCATATTGCTTCCTGATGGCCGGCCTATTTATGGCGGTACGTACTTCAAAAAAGAAAAATGGCTGGAGGTGCTTAAGGCTTTGGTGGAAACCAGTCAGAAACAACCTGATCGTGTAGAAGCATTTGCGAAAGAAATACAAGGTCATCTTCAGGATGCTTCTTATGAACAGATTAAAGACGCTGATGACTTAAATTTCGAGACCATACAAGAATGGGTTTCTAAGCTAAAATCTACCCTAGATACTGAGTTTGGCGGGTATAAGTTTGTGCCCAAGTTTCCATTACCAAATCATCTTGTGTTTTTATTGGACTATGGTAGTCAAGAGCAGGACGAAATGATCGAGTTGCACTTACGAAGAACACTTTTTGCAATGGGTAATGGTGGAATCTATGACCATGTTGAAGGTGGGTTTTCGAGGTATTCAACTGATGCGCTTTGGAAGGTGCCTCATTTTGAAAAAATGTTATATGATAATGCGCAACTTATCGAATTATATAGTAAGGCCGCAATGCATACTAATTCAAATTCGGATTTTGAGTTTTATGGCACCATTGTTAATGAGACTTTTGAGTATTTAAAACGTAATTTAAAGACAAATTCAGGCCCATATTTATGTTCTCAAGATGCTGATAGTGATGGCGCGGAAGGTTTATATTATTGCTGGAGAAAGGATGAGATCCAACAAATCCTTAAGACAGATTTTCATTGGGTTAAGATTTTATTTGGAATTCATGAAGATGAGGTTTGGGAAAATGGTTTGTTTATACTTCAGCGGAAACAAGCATTAATTGATATTGCTGAAAAACAAAGCTGGACTATTGCGGAGACGAAAGAACATATAAGCCGGATCAAAAACATACTTTTATCAAACCGAGCAAAGAGAACAAGGCCTGTAATCGACACAAAATCATTAACGTCATGGAATGCACTTTTAATAAATGGGCTAACAAAAGCTTTTCTTGCATTTAATAATGAGGAATATCTCAAAGAGGCAAAGGGAATAGCAGCTTGGATAATTGAGAAACAGCTCGATGAAAAAGGTGCACTCAAGAGAAATTACGTGGAGGGAGTTTCGAGTATTGATGGATTTTTAGACGATTATGCCATTACGATTCAATCCTTTATCTGTTTATATCAAATACAGGGAGATCTAAGCTATTTACTTTATGCAAAAAGAATGACATCGTATGTCTTTTCTGAGTTTTATAGTGAGACGCAAAAATTATTCTTTTACACCCAAAAGGATGCGAAATTGATTGCTAGGAAAATAGATGTCGACGATGATGTGATCCCATCTTCCAATTCAGTTATGGCTCATAATCTTTATGAATTGGGCGTTTATTTTAGAAAGGATGATTGGCTCGAAAAAAGCCAAGAGATGTTGGGGAAGGTTAAGGACCTTATCTCTAAATATCCTAGCGGATATTTAAATTGGATGGCATTGTATTTCAGAATACTCAAAGGCACGAAAGAACTTCATGTATTAACTGAGAATAAACCAAATTGTGCTGAGTTGTCAAGCCTTCTTAGAAAACGCATCATTATTTCTTACCACAAGGAGATTCCAATGACGGAAGGATATTCTGAGAAGGGTATTTTCTTCTGTGAAAATAATACATGCCTACCAAGAATAGAATCAATAGAAGCGTTACTTAAACAAATTTAGTTTTAAGCTTTTCTCTGAATTACTTTTAGTGCTGCATCATGAATATGAGAAGCACCTAAGCCGTACTTTTCCATTAGATCCATTGGTTTTCCACTCTCTCCAAAAGAATCATTTACAGCAATAAACTCTTGAGGACAAGGAGTATTTGTAGCAAGCACTCTAGCAACGGCCTCGCCTAATCCGCCATTTGCCATATGTTCTTCAGCGGTCACAATGCATTTGGTCTTAGCTGCAGATTTTAAAATGGCTGACTCGTCTATTGGCTTAATGGTGTGCATGTTTATAAGCTCTACAGAAATCCCCTTGGCAGCTAAGGTTTGAGCAGCTTCAATTGATTTCCAAACCATATGACCACAAGCAATAATGGTAACATCAGAACCCTCTTGAATGACATCTGCTTTTCCAATTTCAAAGACGGCATTGGGTTTTATGAAAATCGGCATTACAGGTCTTCCAAAACGCAAATAAACAGCACCTTCATGCGACGCTATGGCTTTAGTTGCTTGTTTCGTTTGATTAAAATCCGCAGGGACAACAACAGTCATATTAGGCAGCATGCGCATCATTCCGATGTCTTCTAAAATTTGGTGCGTCGCTCCATCTTCTCCAAGCGTCAAACCTGCGTGAGAAGCACAAATCTTAACATTTTTTTGAGAGTAAGCAATGGATTGTCGTATTTGATCGTACACGCGCCCCGTAGAGAAGTTTGCGAAAGTCCCAGTGAAAGGTATTTTACCACCAATAGTCATACCTGCCGCCATTCCCATCATATTTGCCTCTGCAATACCAACTTGAAAAAAACGTTCTGGAAAAGCGTTTTGGAAAGCATTCATTTTAAGTGAACCGGTCAAGTCCGCACAAAGTGCAACCACATTCTCATTTTCTGCACCTAATTCAGCGAGTCCTTCCCCGAATCCAGATCGCGTATCTTTATTACCTAATATTTCAATGCCTTCCATAGTTATAATTTTAAATAATTCGTATTCAATGTTTTTATGCTAAATTCTTTTTCATTCGTGTAAGCGCTCGTAAACTGACCTTTTTCTCGGTATACAATTTTATAGTCACCAGGTTGCAATTGCCATTTTTGACTGCGTACATTATCATTAAGATTACATACCCATTCATAAGTTCCAATTTTTCTTTTCACAAATATTTGTCCTACATAGAGTTTTGCCGTTTTTAAGTCTAGATTTCCGGGTGCAGGAATATCAACAGTTGTCGTTTTGTATTCATTGATATTTACATTCAGATAAGTTCTTGGCAACGTGAATATTTCAAGATTGTAGCTACCAATCAGGTATTTTTCCGTGCTCCCCAATTCTTGATGGTTTATGGTTTTGTTATCGTTTTTATCTTTTTGAAAAACTCTTGTGGCATATTTTACATTATAGCTGCTTCTTGAGCTGATAAACTTTAAGAACCCTTGAGCCGCATTTAAATTTATTGTGTTGTGCGCGTGTTCAATGATTTCAATATTTTTTTGATTGATTTCAGGTAATGTAGCTACCCTCAGGTCATATTTAATAGATGGGTCTAGAATTAATGTATCTGGATTTTTGTACCTGTTTAAGGTGTGTGTAAAGGTATACATAAGCTCCTGTGTTCCAGCTCTATAAAAGAATAAACTCACATCAGTCTCCTTAGGGTTAAGGGCTAAGTCATTTAGATTCACCTGAACAGTGGTATTTAGTAATGCTTTATCGATAATGTTAGTTAGCACATTTTTAAATGTTTTTTTATTCTCAGCTTCTGTAAATGAACCAATACAATTGAATTTCTCAAGGTAGCTTAAGTCCAATCCTATGCCAATTACAAATGGTGTAACATTCACCTCTTTTTCTTTAAGCTTTTGTGCAATGACGCATGGATCATTGTCGCAAGATTCGAGTCCGTCTGTTATAAGAATGATGAAGTTTCTGCCTTCGTTGGATGGAAAGTCCCCAGCCGCGGCTTCCAAAGATCTAGCAATAGGGGTCGCGCCTTTTGCCGATAAGAACTTGATTTTTTTCTTAATGGCATCTATGGTGTTTTTACCGAAAGGGACTTCTAGCTTAGTGTCATTGCAGTCTTGCGAAGTATTGCTAACGGCAGATTGATGTCCATATACGCGTAACGCAATTTCTAGATTTGGAATACCTCTAAGCTCTTCAATCGAGCTGTTAAGAATTTCTTTTGCAGACTCCATTCTTGATTGGTTCTCCCATTTTAAATTCATGCTATTGGAAGCATCCAAAATAAATAGTATTCTCGTTTTGCTCTGACTTTGAGCAGTCAAGGCAACGATAATAAAAAGAATGAAAACAAATTTATTCACTAATAATCCCCTAATGTTTCTTTTAGTTGGCCTAATGCATCAGCAAGCTGTTCCTCATTTGGAGCTACACCATGCCATTTATGGGTACCCATCATAAAGTCTACTCCCATACCCATCTCTGTTGTCATGATAACGACGATAGGCTTTCCGTTACCTATTTTTTGTTTCGCGGCAGACATTGTAAGATGTATATTTTCAAAATTATGACCATCCATTTCCAGAACTTCCCATCCAAAAGCTTGCCATTTTTCTTTTAATGAACCTAAAGAGAGTACATCGTCGACATCTCCATCAATCTGCCTACCATTATAATCTATTGTAGCGATTAGGTTATCGACCTTATTTGCAGCAGCGTACATAGCAGCTTCCCATATTTGACCTTCTTGTAATTCTCCGTCTCCGTGTAAAGTGTAAACCGTTGTAGGATCATTATTTAATTTTTTGGTTTCAGCCGTTCCAATTGCTACAGATAAACCTTGACCAAGAGAGCCTGACGCCATTCTTATACCTGGAAGTTTCTTATCTGTTGAAGGATGTCCTTGTAGTCTTGAAGAAATTTTTCTAAACGTTGCTAATTCTGGAACAGGGAAGTATCCTTTGCGAGCCAACACACTATACCAAACGGGTGAAATATGTCCGTTCGAAAGAAAAAACACATCTTCTCCTTTTGCGTCCATATTGAAATTTGTTGCATTTTCTGTCATCCCTTCGAAATACAAATACGTTAGAAAATCTGCACAACCTAGAGACCCTCCCGGATGCCCTGATTTTACTGCCGATACCATTCTTACAATATCTCTTCTTACTTGCGATGCAATTGATTTTAAGTCCTCTTTATTCATGGTTTTATTTATTGGATAGTATTGCTAACTTTACAAAACTAATTTTAATTGTCGTTTGACTTTGAATTTTCTTTGAACAATCGGAGCAACTTTTCAACGATTTTGAGGTCTGTAATGGTGAAAACAAATTGTCTATGAATTTTATACTCTCCGTATTCTTATTTTTTTGTTCATATTTTCAAGCTTCTTCACAAGAAATTTCTAATAAACTGTTGCTTAGTTACAGTCGAAATGAGCTTGAACAAATGAACCAAAACTCTCCTGAAAAATATCAATTATTAGAATTTGCTTTGGAACATGGACTAACCATTGAACCCTATGTTGAATCTAAACATTTTGAACTTGAAAAGGTAAGTTTTAAATCGCAAAGTTTAAAGCCAGCTTTTACAGATTTTGGACTTAAAATAAAAGATAAACGTCAAAATTTCTATTGGAAAGACAACGACGTTGTAATCTCTATCATGTCTTATGGTGCATTGAAGCATCTAAAAACATTGGAACGATGATAAAGAATTTATTCCTTTTTATTTGTTCATGTTCATTTGTAAGCATATCTTTTTCTCAAGTAATTATAATGGGCGATCCGGATTATCCTGAGACCAACCCTATTGATTGTAATACTTTAGGTGCTACACAATTCAATTTTCAGGACCCTGGAGGCATAGGTGATTATCCGCCGAACTTCAATGATACTATGGTTTTTTGTCCTGATTTGAATACGGGTACTAAAGTAGGTTTGCTATTCACGGTGAATGCAGGTTATGAATTTGATGTCGACCCCTCTGATTTTATATTTGTATATGATGGACCTAATACCTCAGCTCCTTTACTTGGAGTTCATAATTCCGTGACTGATCCGGGTGGCGTAAATCATGAAGCAAGTTGGTCCAATACCTCTGGTTGTTTAACTGTTGTTTTTCAGACTGATGGGGCTAATGAGGGAACAGGATGGATTGGAAATATTTCATGTGGAAATCCTTTTCAACCTTTTGAAATGCATATGGAAGCGTTTATTAATGGTATCGGTCCAAATGCCCTCAACCCTGCGGATACAGGATTTGTAGATGTGTGTTTCGGAGATAGTATTCTTTTTGTAGCGAAACCTGTTTTTACGAACTCTCTCGATTCAACTGGTTACGGCTACTCACAAAATATTGAGACAAATATTAATTTCGAATGGGAGGCATCAGATGGTGGTACATATCCTAACAATGACTCTATTTGGTTCACACCTCCTGATCGATATGGCTACTTGGTAGATCTAAAAATAGAGGATAGTTTTCCATACGCCCAAATGATGCGTAGTAAAGTTCGAGTATCTACAATACCCCTTTTCACTGGTACGGGGCCTCTTCAAGACAGTGTATGTCTTGGTGCAAGTACGGTTCTTATAGGAGGTGTTACCAATCAAGATACTGTAGGGGTTCAAATACCAAGTGGCTCATTTAATTTAGGAGGTTCGTATGCTGGATTAACTGCACTCCCAGATGGCAATGGTATTCAACATTCAGATACAATACTAATAAGTGGATTTCCGAACGATGCTGAAATCCAAAGTGATTTAGATTTAAATCAGATCTGTATTACTATGGAACATTCCTGGCTTGGGGACCTTGAGATATGGTTGCAATGCCCAAATGGTTCAATCGTCGAATTAGTTAATTCATATTCTGGTGCTATAGGATCTCTTCCAGGAGGTAATTCTGGAGGAGGCATATTTCTGGGTGACCCTATTGATGTTACAACCCCGGGAACGCCTGGAGTAGGTTGGGAATATTGTTTTAGTTCCGTCTTTAATGATATTGGTCCAATGACAGAAAATCTGACAAATACAATTATTGCACCTATAGAAAACAGTCCTTCAATGGACCCTAATAATATTTATGAACCTGAAAACGCCTTCGGTAATGCGCTCGCCGGATGTCCTGTCAATGGTGAATGGCTCGTTTTTGTTCAAGATAATATTGGCGCTGATGATGGGTATATTTTTGAATGGGGTTTGTTTTTTGACCCTTCATTTTTTGCAGGTTTAGGTTCGTATCAAACAACAGTGGACACCAGCTGGTGGAATAACGATCCAACGATTGTTTCTGGTCAAAATGATACCTCTATTATTGTTCAACCAACTTCTGTAGGAACCTACAGCTACGTTTTTAATGTTGTTGATGACTATGGTTGCCCCTATGATACCACAGTTTCTTTTACTGTGACCGAAGGACCACTAATTTTTCCTGATACGATTGCATGTGATTTGGCTTTTCAGGTCTCGGGAACAGAATCTTTCAGTGGTGGCGAATGGTCCACATTAGATACAGCAATTACCTTTAGTAATGAGTTAAACGATAACCCATTGATTTCCTCATCCTCAGGAGGCTATTTTGATGTTTCATACACAGACAACGAATGTAATGTAACTGTTGAATCTCAAATCCATTTCCCGCCATATTTATACATTGAAATGCCGGATACAGCGGTTTGTGCAGGTTCTAATTATGAGTTGGTTCCTATTGTTACGGCAAATGATTTAGACCCTGGCTACGTTCCAACACTGAATTATTTATGGGAGGATGGTTCGACTGACTCAACACTTGTAATTAATAATGCCGGGACTTATGTGTTTACGGTATTGAATGAATGCGTTGAAGTTTCTGAGAACTTTACAATATTGCCGAATGCGTCAATTCCTAATGATACTACTGTTTGTGATTATTCTTTTCAAATTAATGGAACAAGTGCGCCTAATGGCGGTTTTTGGTCTTCTTCGAGTTCCGATATTACTATAACAGGTGATGTAATCAATCCGACTGTAAATGCTTCTATTGCCGGTTTATTTGAGCTTGTTTTTACGGACCCAACTTGCTTAAGTGATCAATCCATGTTTGTATCATTTCCTCCTAATTACAATGTAATTGCTATGGACACTAATGTCTGCATTGGTTCAATAGTATCCTTAAGTGCTTTAGGTATACCTGATGCTACACAAGCGGGCTATCCAATAGATTATGACCTGACATGGAGTAATGGATCGGAAGGCCCATCAATAACAGTTAGTGAAGGAGGTGATTACACCGTCACATTGAATCATATTTGTGGTAATATTTCAGATATAGGAACATTAGGGTTGTATGGGTGTGACCTAGAGGTGCCGAACGTTATTGTTTTGTCATCGACGGTAGGAAACGATGAGTTTTTCGTTAACTACAATGGCATAGACAAGTTCAACTGCCTTATCTTAAACAGGTGGGGAAATTTAATTTATGAGTATACAGACCCTGCAGCAAGTTGGCCTGGAACGAATAAATCAGGCAAAGTTGTCGATGAAGGGACCTACTTTTACAAAATTGAAGCAACTTTTGAAGGAGGTCAAACTGTACAAAAGCATGGTTTTGTAGTGCTTAGATACTAAGAATCTCCTAACTTTGTATTTCTACTAAAAGAAGAAATATGAAGTCATTTGCAGAAGAGATTTTAGAAGGTATACCTGCGCATCTTCCAGCAGAAAAACCAATTGATCCAGCAATAAACCACGCGCCGAAGCGAAAAGCAATACTGAATTCGGAGGAAAAAAAACTTGCACTTAAAAACGCACTACGTTATTTCCCAAAAGAACAACATGCGCTACTAATTTCAGAGTTCTTAAATGAATTGAATACTTATGGCCGTATTTATATGCACAGGTTTCGTCCAAGCCATGAAATTATAGCAAGACCGATCTCTGATTACCCAGGAAAGTGTGCTGCAGCAAAAGCTATAATGCTTATGATTCAAAATAATTTAAGTTTGGCAGTGGCTCAGCATCCGCATGAGCTTATTACTTATGGTGGTAACGGTTCCGTATTTCAGAATTGGATACAATATCGATTGACCATGAAGTATCTGTCTGAAATGACTGAGGAGCAAACGCTTGTTATGAATTCAGGTCACCCACAGGGGTTGTTTCCATCTCACAAAGACGCACCTCGGGTTGTGATATCGAATGGAATGATGATTCCAAATTATTCTAAACCTGATGATTGGGAAAAATTTAATGCACTTGGAGTAACACAGTATGGCCAGATGACAGCTGGTTCATACATGTATATCGGTCCACAGGGTATTGTTCATGGTACAACGATTACCGTTTTAAATGCGATTCGTAAAATGACAAAGCCTAACGAATCTACAAAAGGAAAACTATTTGTTACGGCTGGACTTGGAGGAATGTCTGGAGCACAACCTAAGGCCGGTAATATTGCAGGTGTAATTTCAGTTACTGCTGAGGTAAATCCTAAAGCCGCAAAAACAAGACATGAGCAAGGTTGGGTAGATGAAATTATTGACGACTTAGATTTACTTTGTTCGAGAGTTCGTTCTGCAAAGGAAGGCAAGGAAATAGTTTCTATTGCATATCTAGGAAATATTGTAGATGTATGGGAGAAATTTGATAGTGAAAATATTTATATTGATTTAGGTTCTGATCAGACATCGCTGCATAATCCTTGGGCAGGAGGATATTATCCTGTTGGTCAAAGTTTTGAGGAGTCAAATGACATGATGGCTTCAAATCCAGATTTATTTAAGCAAAAAGTACAAGAAACTTTAATTCGTCATGCTGCTGCGATTCAAAGAAACACGGATAAAGGAACCTATTTTTTTGATTATGGAAATGCTTTTTTATTGGAAGCTACAAGAGCAGGCGCTGCATTGAGAGCAGAAAATGGGGATGATTTTATTTATCCTTCCTATGTTCAAGATATTTTGGGGCCGATGTGTTTTGATTTCGGTTTTGGTCCTTTTAGGTGGGTTTGTGCTAGTGGACAACAAGCAGATTTGGATAAGACAGATCAAATTGCTTGTACAATTCTTGAGGAAATGATGCTTAAAAGCCCACCTGAAATTCAACAGCAAATGGCGGATAATATTCAATGGATTAAGGGAGCACGTGAGAATCAGCTGGTTGTTGGATCAAAAGCCAGAATTCTCTATGCTGATGCTGAAGGAAGGATGAAAATAGCGGAAGCTTTTAATCAGGCCATAAAAGAAGGCAAAATAGGCCCAGTGATTTTGGGGCGTGACCACCATGATGTTTCAGGAACAGACTCACCATATCGTGAAACTTCAAATATCTATGATGGTTCGAGATACACTGCTGATATGGCTATTCAGAATGTTATCGGAGATAGTTTTAGAGGAGCAACATGGGTTTCTATTCATAATGGTGGTGGTGTTGGTTGGGGAGAAGTAATAAATGGTGGTTTTGGCATGTTCATCGATGGAAGTCAAAAATCATCTTTACATATCAAGCAAATGCTACATTGGGATGTGAATAATGGTATTGCACGGAGAAGTTGGGCGAGAAATGAAAATGCTAATTTTGCCATTGCGAGAGCCATGGAAAAAGAACCTCTTTTAAAGGTAACCATGCCGCAAAAAGTTGATGATGATTTGCTTTCAAAATTAGATATTTCTTAATGAAGCCTAAGTGGTTTCATGGTTATTACTGGTTAATTTTATTGTCGTTAATATTATATGTCCCACTCGTTTTTTTAGGCGGATTCGGCACTTCAGATGACTTGTCTCTTGTTGCTCATATTGGTACAGATTATTGGCAGGATTTAAAATATAGCCTTTCTAGGTCGGGACATGTTTCGCGCCCCATATACGGGCTAATACAAACCACAACACTGCATTTGTTTGGCTCAAGCTATGTGCTGTATAATATTTTTCGCCTTTCGCTTTGGGCAGCTCTTATAATCACAGCTAATCTTGTTTTTAAAAAATCATTGGGCAGTAAAAAGACATTGTTATTTTTATTTTTTTTATCCTTCCCCATTTTTGCCTCTTCCCAGCTTTTTAATGCGATGCAAACTGGATATATATTGTCGATCATCTTTTTTCTTTTAGCGCTTAGATCTACTCAAAACCAAAATAGGAAGGGTACATTTCGTTTTTATTTCATTTATTTTTCGTGGTCTTTATTGGCTTTACTTTCTTGTGAAATAGTTTTCCCCTTGTTCCTTTTTCCGCTATTACAGCTATGGAGCAATTCCAAGAGCATCGTAAGGTTCAGGAATATATTGTTTACAACTGGATTAGTTTTTATAGCTGTACTCATTTTAAAGTTCGTGATTGGGCCCTACTATCAGATTGGAGAGGAAATATATGGTTTTTCTTTATCTCAACATTCTATTTTACAAGGCTTCTATTATTTCTTTGCAATGTTTATCGAACTCCCTATACTCTTGTATGAGGTTATTCCCTTCTACGTATCTGAGCCCTTGTTATGGATGAGCTTATTAGTTTTTCCTTTGGTATATTGCTCAAATTTAGCATCTAATACGAAATGGGACAAAAGAACCTTTCTGCATGCATTGATTACAATTTTTGCTTGCTGTTTCATTTTTGTTCTTTCGAATTATCCGGCAGTAACTTATGGTTTATATAACAAAATGCTTCTTCCTAGTCATTTATTTATGTCCCTTGTCCTAGCTTTAGTTTGTATATGGCTTTTAAATAGTAGGTTCTATCTTTTGTCTTATGTCATTGCTATCTTATGGTTTGCCTCAATGGAAATGCAGGTGATTAATACCATTCGTTCTTGGGATAAAAGAACAGAGGTGTATGAGGATTTAGTCCCTTTGTTAGAGAAACAAAATACCTTAGATTACGTATTTGTTGAGGTTCCATATTTCTTAACTTCCAATTACAACAACGAACCTGTTTTTTCTCTTTTTGAGGATTTTCAAGGAGGGCTTATTTTAAATGGTTATAAAGGTGAAGCTGAACTAATATTTCCATACACTGCTAGAATGTTAGAAGATTCATTGTATTGGCCGAATCATAATATTGTAAATGTCATTCGTGAACAAGAGATAGATAATTTTTCATGTATTTATACCTCGGTAGCTTCGTCAAAATACTTTGATTCTATTGTAGATTATAATAATGATCTTGCCGGATTCATGGCTTCTGATTATTTTTCAACGCAAATTGATTGTCAACGTGCCCGTTTAAGGTCATGGCTTTCTAAAAATATTAAATGATTAGATTTTTGGTTTTTTCTTGTTCTGTTTTTATTATTAGCAATGTTTTTGCACAAATTCCAATTGATTCAATTCCAATAAATCAGCTCAGAATCATTGCTTCGCATAATAGTTATAAAAAGAAACCGCATCCCAAGGTTTTGCGTTTTTTAAAAAAATTTCAAGACAAGCTTGGTGAACAAAACAATCCGAACTTTATTGATTATGGACATTTACCCTTTTCTGAGCAATTCGACAATTATGGTATACGTGGTATAGAATTAGATGTCAATTATGACCCAAAAGGGGGACATTATAAAAGAAGACGTATCAATTTATTCCTATTTGGTCAAAGACAACGTGTAAAGGGTGGCGCTCTAAAGAAGCCTGGATTTAAGATATTACATATTTCGGATGTAGATTTTGAAACCAATTATCTTACACTTAAGTCTGCCCTAGGAGCTTTAAAGTCTTGGAGTGATTTGCATCCAGACCATTTTCCTATTTATATCAATTTGGAAGCGAAAGGATCGCATCCCGCTGATGAGTCCAAGACATTAAAAAGATTGGGGTTCAAGAGGTGCATTCCGTTTGATCAAAAAGCATTTTTAGATTTAGAGCAAGAAATTTCCGCTATACTAACCCCAAGCCAAATATTCAAGCCTTCCGATTTTAAAAAGAACTATTCTACTCTTCAAGAAAGGGTAGTAGCTGAAGGCTGGCCATTATTAGAGGAATTAAGAGGAAGGTTTATTTTTATCCTCGAAGGAAGTAACAATCACATATATAGAGCTTTTGTGAGTCCGATGTTGTTCCAATATGGAAATCAAAGTGATGCGAATACTGTTTTTCTTTTAAGAAACAACGCAGTTGCAAGCGAGACAGAAATTCGAGAGCTCACCTCTCAATTCATAGTTAGAACTCGTTCAGATGCTGGTAGTGTTGAATCAAGAGCAAATAATTACGACACATGGAATGCCGCGTTACGAAGTGGCGCTCAAATCATATCGACAGACTATTATAAGGCTGATGAACGTTGGAGTTCGTATAAGGTTGGGTTTACGAATGGCTTCTTTGAGATCGTTAGGCCTTAGTTTCTAATATTTAACTGTAGAAGCTTTCTGTTGTCTATGACATTTGCTCTTTGGTACAGCCCATTAATCAAATAGCTTTCTTCTGAACGCTCTCGATTTTGATTAAACGTAATGGGTGTTTTCACCAATTTTGTAACGAGTTCTTTGTTCATTGCATCTTTCTCTACTTGATAGCTTTTTTTCTCTACAGGAACTGCTGTTGTTTTCATAAAGATTTTATAAACACCGTTTTTTCCCACAAGAGGAGGTAATGATACATTTTCCTTATTGTTTTTGGCTGAATACAATGAACCAATAACTTCAGCATCAATGTTGTTTAAACTTTTTAATGAAACACTAGCAGATTGAATTTTTATATTTAAGTTTTTCGAAATATCTTGAATAGAATTGTCTCCAAAGTCCTTAACAATCATTTCAGATTTTTTTGCATTAATATATGCTTTACGCATTTCGTCTTCAACTTCATTAAAACCGGGAGCTCCTTTCGATCTTGAAGCATATACCATTCCAATAACATACGTATTTTTGTCTCGAATTGGACGCCCAACAAGTGTTCCTACTTTTGATCCCTCTTTGTAAGCAGCACGAATCAATCTGTCCCCTGCATTAGAACTGTTGAGGTATGATACAGGAACAACTGGGTTATTATCCACCAATTTCAAAGCTCGAGCTTTATAGGATTTAGCAAGAACTACAGAATCAAAGTAGCTTCTAATTTCCTTAGAAGACTTCAACTTTTCTGTTCCTTGATATAAAGTACTCAGAATATTATCTGATTCTTTTTCTTTTAAATTCATTGTTTCTTCCGAAGGCTTAAATTCTTTGAAAATCGTGGCAAGCTTAGGTAAGCTATTATCATCTTTTTCAAGAACCTCAACAATGTGGGTTCCGAGGCTTGAAGTTACTATTGCAACTGAACCTACCGCGCTGTTTGTACAGAAGTCAGATATTTCTTTCCCAAAAAACTTTGTTCTTGTTTGTTCCGGATAAATTAAGGTGAGCTCTAAAAGATTATCAAACTCCATACTTGCATCAGCCGAATTTGCTTTTGCTAAAGCTTCAAACGTTACATTTTTATCAGTTGCCGATTTGATTTGATTTAAAAGGTTTGATGCTAATGCCTCATTAGACGCAGAATCTCTTTCTGCACTTACTTGAAGTAAAATGTGTCTTGCTTTTATTCTTGACGGAGTTTTTCCAATTACCTTAGAAACTGCATAATAGTCAAGGCCATTTGTTTTAGTCTTCATTTTTTGGCCACAAGAATACGGCCCAACAATAGCTCCGATGGTTGCATTTGCAAAAGTCGAATCCATCGTTTTAGGGTACGTAAATAATTCTTCTGCTTTGAAATGTCCTTCTGGAACAAACGTAGAACGTGCATTAAAGAAAGACAATTTAATATCACTCTTAGAGTTCGAATAAATTGTATCATTATCGGCACTAGCCATCCCAG
>Ga0228674_1000880_pt1 | contig 19358 bp, 17 predicted proteins | sample 1D_rmetaG_FD_189054 | JGI IMG/M metagenome (GOLD analysis project Ga0228674, IMG submission 189054) | Seawater microbial communities from Monterey Bay, California, United States - 1D_r | ecosystem: Environmental > Aquatic > Marine > Coastal | place: USA: California | collected 2016-09-26
CTCCATTCGTCTCCTTTTTGATACAAAAAAACTGATTCGGAGGCGTAGAATGTTGTTTATAGAATTCATTTCTTCATATCACGAGAAAACCCGCTACGGAATTAGTAATATATATTTCTATCTTCCGTTTCATGACCTACAAACATTGGTCTAGATGTAGTTAGTAGCACAATCAATATAAAGGGACGTTGCACAGTATTAGTAATCAGCGAATAATTGGATTTGATCTTTTAAGAGCGGTATTGGTATTTCTTTTAATAATTACCCATGCTGCCGTTTCTTTTATGGTTTCTCCTATGGATTCCGAGTTTTGGTTTTATCATGATGATGAAACCAATCTCTTATTCGACGGCTTAGTCGCATTTTTCCATTTTGTGAGGTTGCCTATCTTCTTCCTAATATCGGGGCTCCTCACCACTCAAATGATTACTAAATACGGTCCGTTTGCGGTAGGGTTAAAACGAGTCAAAAGGCTCCTTCTACCACTCTTGTTTGTTGTATTTGTTTTTGGACCAATGATCAATGTCAACATTGCGATCATATTAGGGAAATCTAATCCGTACTCGTTACATAACATTTTTCCTATTCATGAATTTCGAATTCGTCATTTGGGCACCTCATATGTTTGGTTTTTGTATTATTTGTTAACGTATAGTGCTATTCACATTGTTTCTGCACGATTCTTAAAATCAGACAGTGTTATTCATCGTGGTAAATACTGGCTTATACTGCTGATTTTTTTAGCCTTGGTAGCTACTTCCTTTTCACTTTTTTTCTGGAAGGAGAATTCCCTTTTTGGACAGTATGAGCTGTTGCCAGATGGGGGATCATATTTTGGATATTTTTCATTTTATACGGCAGGTGTGTACATAGCCAATATTCCTCAAGGGTTGGAACGTATTGCCAGGAAATCCTATTCCCAACTCATGCTCTTTGCCGGAATAGTATCATTTACATTATACATAGCTCTCTCATATCAAATTGTTGCTGCAGGATTGAATCCAATGGAGTTTGATGTTAGACTAATGGTATTGTCTAACCTATCAATGATATTACTATCCCTAGGTGTTCTGGGTGTAGTATGTCATTACTATACAGAAAATAATGCGTTAGTATCATATTTCTCCAAGTCTTCTTACTTCATTTACCTTATTCACTTCCCGGTGATGATACTATTTATGCGTTGGATTTTGCCATTGCCTCAAAATGCCATGATAAAGTTTTTAGCCATACTCCTGCCAACTATTATGGCCTCACTACTATTAAATTTTCTGTGGAGAAAATTTTGGAAGGGAAACCCTCCCATCTGAATAAAAGAAATTAAATTAAAAAACACAAAAGCTGAATTACTATGCGCTTTTTATTAATTGATAGGGTTGAAGAAATAATCCCAGGTTCAAAGGCCAAAGGAATCAAGGCTTGGAGTTTGGATAATGCAATTTTTGAAGATCATTTTCCTGGTTTTCCTATCGTTCCAGGAGTCCTGCTCACGGAGTCTATGGCTCAACTCTCAGGGATTTTAATTGAGAAAAGTCTTCAACTAGAATTCAATGATGACGAAGCCATCTTTCCAATTTTAAGTATAATTCAAAAGGCAAAATTCAGATCGTTCGTCAGGCCAGGTGATCAATGCAGGATAGTCGCCGAGTTAATCTCCTTGGAAAGGTCACGGGCAAATGTCAATGTTGAGACTTTTGTGGAGGATGAAAAAATTGTTGAAGCGAAACTTTCATTTGTGGTTGTGGGTAAGAATGAAACAAGAGCGAACCCATTTCTGAATCAACGCGATAAATATTACCATTCAATAATGCCGAATTCAAAAGAGTGAAAACATACATCACCAAATATATAGCATCCTATCCTTCTGAATTCAGAAAATTCGTTGGTTCCGAGATTTATGGGACTGAGTTTACTTATGGAATGATTCAACCAAAAAGAGACTCAGAGTTTTATCCTAGCAGGAGTGACGAGAAAATCATGAGATCCGATGTTAAAGAAGCTGTGGTGTTGATTAATGAGTTATTAAGTCAATCGATTTTTAAAAACACTGAACGCACACCTTTACTAATAGCGAACGGCGCCTTCATTGAGGATTCAAACAAATACCTCCAAAGAGTCATGAAAGTTTACGAGACTTTCACGGATGAGCTAGATGATAAAGAAAAGTTTCATAGGATATATCGTGCATGTCCTCCATTGATTGCGTTGGAGACATTAACGAATTCGACGATGAGCTATGTTGCCCAATATTCCGGGTTAAAATATTTGAATTCTACCTTCGGGAATACTTCACAATCTTTCAGCTTGGTACTCAAAGAGGCATTAAATGCATTGAATAGAGATGATGTACATCGAGTCATTGTAGGTGCAACCAATTGTTCGGGTAATTACTCATTCTTAATGAATTCTTCGGTCGTGGGTTATTCCACGGGTTGGAGGGAATCTGCGGGTGTTGGGTTGCTAGAAGTAGTGAGGTCAGATTCGATACCTGATGGAGCCCTTTGCGAGATTCAAGACATTAGATTAGGCTTGAAGGTACCAAGATTAACGGAACAAATAATAGAACGTAATTGGAATCAAATTCTGAATATCGGTGACAGTGATTTAATTATTTGTTCGGGGGCATTTACATCACTAGAAAATGAAAAAGATTTAGAATACTGCCAGAGCTTTGGCGCTGAATCACACTCATTATTTGAATCGTACGGGAACTTAGGTGCTGCTAGCAGCCTCCTAGGAATAATTGAAGGAGTAGAGAACTTTAAAGCAGCAACGGCCACTGTACATGTGGTGGATAGAGATATCTATGGTCGTGAATCCATTATTAAGATAAAAAAATGCTAGGAGATAAAACATACGTCATCGAATATGAGCTTGTTAGTCCCATAGCAGTGGGTAGGGATCGGATATTACCAAATCTGAAAAGTGGATTCTCAGCAGACCGTATTGTGAGTCGTGTTAATACCGAAGGCTTGCCATTTAGAAAAGCCGCTGAAGTTAGGGAGAACCTCACCAAGTGTCTAGATCATGAGCCTGAACATATTAAAGAGGTCTGTCGTCATGATAGAAAGCTAGAATTATTAGCATCATGTTTTGGGAAAGCTAGACACAGGTTAGGAACTTTAATTGATGTTTTAGAACCAGCAAAAACAGGAGTCATTATTGGGGTTGGGGCAGATGTGACTGCATTTGAAAATTATGAGGAAGAACTTCTTAAACACTTGAATTCTGGAAGTATTCCAATAAATGAGCTCTTCACTAGAATAAATGATAACGGCTTGAAGTTAAATTCCGTAAACAATCCTTACGACCTTTATTCAATTTATCTAGCAGAGAAATTTAAAGCCGCTGCATTTCAAAAGTCAGTATTAACAGCTTGTGTTTCAAGTACCCAGGCTATTGCATTGGGGCATGATTCAATAAAGAATGGTGAGGCAGAAGTGGTTATTTCAGGAGGTACGGATTCATTGATTAATCTATTAGCAATTATTTCTTTTGGAAAGCTTGGTGTAATTACAGAATCTACGGAGGAGAAAAGCTGTAGACCTTTTGACCTAAACCGAAAAGGAACACTAGCCGGTGAAGCAGCTGGTTTTGTTATATTGGCCTCCGAATCATTTATTAAAGAACATAACCTGAAGCCTGTGGCTGAAATATTAGGTTATGGAAATACGCTCGACGCATATAAGATTACTGCGCCTGATCCCGAGGGAATATCAATGACTGCTGCGGTAAAAAATGCGATTGAAGATTCACAGATTTCGCCCGATCAAATAGATTATGTCTTGGCACATGGAACGGGTACTCGTCATAATGATGAATTAGAGTTAAAGGCATTAGGGCAAATATTGCCTCACGGAACTCCGGTATCATCTACCAAAGACAGGCACGGACATGCCATTGCTGCTGCTGGAATTCAAGAGTTCTGTATTCTACTTGAGCTCATGAGGGATGGATATATTCCTAAAAATTTAAATACCAAGAATCCTTGCCAGACATCATTAGATATAGTCCGAGAGGATAGGCACACCAATATCAATTATGCTTTGACAAGCAATTTTGCTTTTGGTGGTATTAATACGGTATTAGCCGTGAAAAATGAAATGAATGAAATTAGCTCTTAAAGGAAAGGTTGTTATTCTCACTGGAGTCACTGGAGGAATCGGGCGACAAATTGCACTAGATTTTCTTCTAGAAGGTGCAATAGTTATTGGTCTAATTCGCAACGAAAATAAAATGAAACAGATTCGAAATTGGATAATAGACCAAAACATTTCGGATGGGAGTCTTCACTCGAAGATTGGTGATTTGTTGGATTACCATGGGCTACAGACGGTTGTAAGAGAAATCGTCGATGAGTTTCACCGAGTAGATATACTAGTGAATTGTGCTGGTTTTGCCCATGAAAATCCATTTGCCATTCTCGATCAAGATCAGATTGATTCAATGATAGATGTGAATTTTAAAAGTCCTCTTTATTTAAGCCATGCAGTACTTCGTCCTATGTTTAGGCAGAAGGAAGGTTGTATTATAAATATTTCCTCTGTTTCTGCTATAAAGAAAGGTAGAGGAGTTGCGGTATATGCTGCTGCCAAAGCCGCCATGGATGCATTTACAAGAGCACTTTCTTCTGAAGTAGGAAGGAAGAATATAAGAGTGAATTGCATTCGTCCGGGAGTCATTAATACGACGATGAGTGGCCCGTTGTTAGAACGGGCTCATGATATAGTAAATGCATCTACAGCCTTGTCCAGGTTTGGGCATCCAAATGAAATTTCTAAAGCAGTATTATTCATAGCATCGAATAATACCGCATCATATATGACAGGAGAAACCTTTACGATAGATGGAGGTATGTTTTAAATATTAATTCACATAAAATGAAAGAACTCGATGAAATATTCAGCGTAGTAGCTGAGACTATTGAAAATTCAATTGGGACTCCAAAAGAAGAAATAGGATTAAAGCAAACCATTTTTGATGAGTTGGCGATTGATTCCATTGATATGGTGGATATCCTGTTTGAATTAGAATCACACTATGGTATTGAGCTAAAAGTGAGCGATATCGAATCTAGAGTTCGAGAGGAACTAGGTGATACTCCATATGAGGTAGAAGGTATAATCACTACTGAGGGATTAGTAATGCTTCGAAAACATATGACTGAGATAGATCAGTCCCTTCTGACCGAAGGGTTAACTGTACATGGTTTAGTAAAATTATTTACAGTGGAATCTTTATGTAAGATTGTGGTTTACCGACTAGAAGTTCAGTAACAAGCAAAATCATGAATTTCTATCGCATTAAAAATGAATCGGTTTTATATGGATTTAACGATCCAATACTAGATACACCGATTATTGGCAAAACGTTACTCGACATCCACCAAGAGAATATTACATCTATCGGTGGTGTACTCATTGATGTTGATTCTTTTGAGGCTGTACCAGAAACCAATTGCTTCGTTTTTTCTGCAGATCTATTCTTTACCAAGAAGTTCTTAGAGCAAGCTATTCAATTATCCAAGGGAACATCAAGTTCCTTGCAGTTTGCTTTGCCTAGGAATTCGTTCAATGAACGCTTTGTATTGCCGAATGATTTGGACACAGATGATCATCATGTGTTTGAATTCTTCTTCGTAAACGGCGAAACGATAGAGATTCAAGAGATAGAACAAGAAATTTTCGAAAGCGCGATTGTCTTCCCCAATCAATTAGTTTCAGAGGGTAAGTATTCTATGGACCAGTGCGATTGTTTTGCCGTTCATTTGAACTCTCCATTTCATCTTTTGATGGCTAATCTAGCCGTCAATTTATCGCGAACCGTAAGTCTTCAAAGTAAATTACCTAAACGACTAAGTAAGTTGTTCAATTTTTCGAGCGGTAGGTGGTATTATCTAGGCTTAAAACGAATGAATCAAATAGGAAAAAACTGCGTTATTCATCCAAGTGCAATCATTGAAGGTTCTGTCATTGGGGATAACGTTCGCATAGGGGCGAATGCAGTGGTTCGACTCTCAGTCGTTGAGGATAATAGTTATATTTCTGATAATGTGTCTGTAGTTTTATCAGTTTTGGGTAAGGGCACGCATATAGGTAATAGTAACTACATCAACAGTTGCTTGACGTATGAAGAAGTCTTTCTCATACATGGGCCCTATCAATTATCTGTCTTTGGAAGAAATTCTGCCTGTTTTGCAGTTATAAATTGTGATATACGCCTTGATCGAGGCACCATCAAAATACCGACATCGAAAGGATTAATTGATTCATTGCAGCCTTTACTTGGCATTGCTTATGGGCACAATTCAAAAACCGGTGGTGGAAATATCATAGCGGCGGGTAGGGTAGTACCAAATAATACGGTGATCACCCCTCCTGATAATATCATTCTAGATTTCAAAGCATGGAAATAGCGGTAATCGGTGCTTATGGTTATACTGGAAAGTTAATTTGTCAAGAATTTGACGAATCGGGCATATCATATTTAATTGCTGGAAGAAATGAATTAGCTCTCGACCAGTTTAAAAGGGAGTGCAAGAATGCAACAAAGGCGCTCTGCATAGATATCACGGTTAAAGCCGATGTATATGAGTTATTCAAATCTGCGGAGATCATCGTGAATTGCGCCGGTCCATATGAAGAGGAGTCAACCTTCTTTATCTCACAAGTTGCAAAATCGGGAAAGAAGTATATCGATATCACAGGTGAAGTGGGTGTATTGAGAAATTCTTTTGATGAATTAAATGAGACGGCGAAATCTACGAATAGTCTGATTCTACATGGATGTGCATTTGAGTCATTAATTGTGGATCTCGTTCTACAAACGACTACTGAAAAGGTCCATGGTGTAAACACTTATTACTGGTTTAATGAAAATAGAGTATCTCCCGGGACCAAGTTGACGATGAAATTATCTCGCTATCGTATGCTATACTGTGTACTTGATAATGATTGGGCAATATTTGAGATGGAGCACAGGTTTCCGGTTCGTTTTGGTGAGGAAGAGTTTATTGCGGTTCCCTATCCGCTTCCCGAAATTGCCTTTGCTAAGTCTAGGTTTGAATGCCAGAATGCGCAGTCTTTCATTTTACTTAGTAATGATGAGGCTAAATATGTGACACATTCTTCGTCTTCAAATGTCGATTTAGCGGCTGAATTAGAAAGATTAAAAAAACGAAAGTCGAAAGGTCCAACAGAAGAACAGAGGAGCCGTCAGAGAAGTGAAATTATCATTGAATTCGAAGGTGAACAAGCTGAACGAAACGAAGTTATAATTGAAAACAAGGACATGTACGGAACAACGGCAAAGGCCGTAAGATTAACAACACAAGAGCTATTAAAAGATAGTATTACCCTGTCCGGTGTTCAATGTCCTGCAAGGTTGTTTAGTGGCAAAGAAGAAATCGTACTAAGTACCTTGAATGTTGCGGTATTGAATAAAACTTTTAAGTCTTCACAATGCTAAGAATGAAGTTGCAAATTTTCGTCATCATACAGATTTTCACATTTATCTGCGCCCTGTATTTTTTGGATGAAAGCCTCATTTTGAGTGCTTTGCTCCTATTGTGTTCTGGGCTGTTTATGAATTTCTCACTTCATATTACCATTCATCATTTCGTTCATTTTAAATACAGAAATAGACTTAATAATCTCCTTTTTGAATGTCTCTACACTTTAAATCTGGGCCTTCCATTTAACTTTTATCAAATGCAGCACTTCAATCACCATCGATATGACAATAGAATAGGTGATTTTACGAGTACATGGATTTTGAAGAAGGATAAAATAGTACCCAAAGTATTATTTCGTTATGCCTTTATGTGGTGGGTTCCATCAGGGGTTAATATGATTAAAAAGTCAGAATCTGAAGGTTATCTGAGTCAAAAAGAGAAGAAAAATCTCTTACCACAATTAATCTTAATTGTTGTCTTTTATGCATTCCTTGCCCTCATGAACCCATGGTACTGTTTAATGTATGCCATGATGGTTTACACAGGCTGGTCATTAATCTCGTTGACCAATTATGGACAGCATCTACCAAGGAAGTATGGTGAGGAGTTTACCTATTCGTATTCTGGAAAGTGGTATAACTTTTTCTTCTTCAATAATGGGTTGCACCATGAGCATCACAAGGAACCACACTTAGATTACAAGGACTTAAATAACTCAGAGGTTAATTCACTTTCCATTCCACATTTGTTCGCTGGAATCTTTAAAGGAGGAGTTGTGAAATGAGTCGACTAACGGATTTCATTATCGTTCAAAGAAAATGGTTGTTTTCTATTGCCCTGATATTTTTATGTCTTGGAGGAATTATTTTACCTCTACCACAATTAAACGGGAGTCTTTCAGGGTTTGAACTTCAGAACAACGAGTCGTTTCAAAATCTGAATCGTTTAAATGATCTATTTGGCGAGCAGTCCTCAGTTTATCTTCAAATAATTCCATCTAATGATGATCTTGATGAAATAAGAAAAGACAGTAGAGAGCTTACTCAGAAAATACGTTCTGAGTATCCGAATGCCCAAATTTCGTCCCCCTTTGATTATCTCAATTATTTGGAATTAGGGGGAGCTGATGAGCGAATGGGTCTGACGGCTTATTTAGAAAAAATGGCACAGCTTCCGGTGATTCAAAAACTTGTAGCAAACGATAGGAAGTCGTGCTTAATGGTGGTGTCTTTGGACGATGGAGCTAATATCGATGTCAACTTCTTTAATCAACTGGTTTCAATTGAATTGGCAGGTATTGAGTCAATGAGAATTATGAGTTCTGCTCACTTACAAGATGCAATCGAAAAACATATAGGTGGAGATATTGTGTTAGTAGTATCGTTTATCCTTGGGTTCTTCATTTTGTTTATTTCATTGGTGTTCAGAGACTGGAGGGTGTTTCTATTCTGTGCTTTCGTCATTATGGCTCCAGTAGGAGTTTCACTTTGGTTGTTCGGATTATTAGGGATAGATGTCTCCCTTATTGGTTTGATGGTTTTTCCTATTGTTTTAATCCTATCACTCTCTGATGCATTACATCTTTTAGCAGGTTATATTTCTCAGGCAGGAGAGAATAGTATAGCACGGGCGACATGTGTTGTGAATAGATATATAGTGCCATCCTTTTATTCTTCAGCAACCACTTCAGTGGCGTTTTTAAGCTTCTATATTTTTAATGAAAGTAAGTACATACAAGAGTTTGGCCTCATCACTGCTTTGGCTTTAATGATCGAGTTTCTGCTTGCGTTTGCGCTCTCGCCATATTTGTTGGTTTGGTTAAATCCGAGTAAAATTTATGAAGCTAAAATTTATTCGGTTTCTTGTTTTTTTAGTGATAACAAGAAGTGGATTTCGTATTCATTGCTAGGGATTTCATTAATCTCATTGTTGTTTATTCCAGAGTTGACTGTGAGGTCTGATGCTGAGGTGTTTTTTCCTAAAAATTCGCAAATCAGAGAAACTCACGATGAGTTTAGAGAAAACTTTTATTCTAGCATTACCTTGAATGTCCTGATTGAAAGTCTGAATGATTCGAATGATGAGGAATACATCGATTATCTTCATGCTTGCACGGAGGCTTTCAGGGCCTCTCCGGATGTGAGGTTCGTTGTTTCTCCTGTGGATCGAGTTCCGCTTCAATCAAGATTTGGTTTACCTGTTGATTTATTCAAATTGTTGGGTACTAAAAATCCTTATCAGATCTCTGAATTGGGTGTTTCAAGAATAGAATTGAGTTTTAAAGATGCAAATGATGTTACAGTCTTTAGTAATAACCATTTTCATGAGGTTTTACCTCCTACACCACCAGGAATAAAGGTTTCACAGATTAGTCCCTCATTGCTGATAGAGGAAGTAAATGAAAGTGTTTCGATGTCCTTGATAAAGTCGTTAGCGATGGCGGGAGCTTTTATTTTCTTAATGATTCTGATAATGACAAGATCCGTATCGGCATCACTATTGGGATTGGTGCCAAATCTCATACCTATAGGGTTTATGATACTAATCTTCTATTTGTTGAAGCTGGATATAAATATGGTTTCAGCACTTTCAGCTGTAATTTGTATAGGTTTATTAGATGATGATACCATTCACATATTATACAGGAGACTTCGACTCAAAGAGGACCTAAAAGAATTGTCCTTTAGTGTTTTGTCTTCGGGTTTAATTTTATCAATATGCTTTGGTTTTTTCTTAATTACGAGTTTCGAGCCCATACGTACATTCGGTTGGGTATCGGCTATGGTATTTATCATCGGTGTTGTTAGTGAATTGACGTTAATGCAGTGGGTTATAAATTGGATCACAAAAAAGTATTCAAATGATGCATAGAGAGACTGCTTTGGTAAATGCGAATCAAGCTATTTCTTGGGGTGCGATGAGTGCGGGGGTAAATTTCATGTCGCACTATCCAGGCTCTCCTGTGAATTTCATCGAGCCATCACTCAAATCATTAGATGCAAGATTTAATACTTCAATTAAGTTCAATGATTCTTTAAATGAACACGTAGCAGCTTTGTCCGCGGCTGGAGCAAGTTTCTGTGGGGCTAGAACCCTTTGTGTAATGAAACACGTCGGCCTAAATATTGCTGCTGACCCCTTTAATTACCTCGGATATACTGGGGTTAATGGGGGAATGGTAATAGTTGTGGGAACTGATCCTGGAGCAAATTCTAGTACTGGGGAAGAAGATGTTCATTGGTACGTCCCTCAATTTAATTTTCCACTCTTAGAGCCGACCACTATACAAGAGTGTTACGACTTTACACGGGACGCCTTTTCTCTGTCAGAGAAATACGAAATACCAGTTCTCCTTTTTGTACCAGGGCGGTTAGCATATAACGTTTCTAAGGTAGAAGTCGAGGTGGAATTCCAACATGAGCAGCGGGAGTTTTATTTCCATAAAGACGATGAGAGATATATCAATGTTGGACGTCGCGCGGTCGCAAATCACAAAAAGTTAGTCCAAAAAATCGATGCTATTGGACAAGATGAAAAATGGATTAAAAGGCGATTCAATAGTGAAGCTACAATAGGCATTATCACTAGAGGATTGGCGTACTCAATGGTGTACGAATGTGTTGAGGAACTTCAACTACAAAATAAGATACACTTATTAAACCTGGATTTGGTTTACCCTATCAATACGCAAATACTAAAGGAGTTTACTGCTGGAAAGTCAGATATTATTTTCATCGAAGATCAAGATGGTTTTATGGAGAATCAGGTCAAAATGACCTGTTTCAATGACTTAAAATGTAGGGTGCGCGGTAAAGATTTATTTCCTTCATACGGAGAGCTTTCTAGGGAATGCATCATAGAGTTTCTTAGAGATGAGTTTGACATACAGAAGAATTCCATTCAGTCAATCCCGGAGATATCAGTCCCAGAGCGGTTAGGGTCTTTTTGTGAAGGCTGTCCTCATACAGGGTCTTTTTTTGCCATTGATACTGTTATGAAAGAATTAGATGGTATCATAGGTGGAGATATAGGGTGCTCTTCACTTCCGCCATTTCGAGCAGATTGGCTATTATGTATGAATGCGGGTATTGGTATTTCACAAGGGATGGCTCAAGTTTTAAAATCTCAGCCAATAATTTCTACTGGTGGTGATGGTAGCTTTTTCCATGGAGGTGCACTTTCTTTGATGAGCGCAGTGCAAAACAATATCAACCTCATCCACATGGTATTTGACAATAGCACGGTAGCAATGACTGGCCATCAAGAGTCGCCTACAACAAATGAATTCGATCATCATTCATTTTTAAAGGCTATTGGCGTAGATAAGGTTATCGATGTTTCGCCGTACAACCCAATGGATTTCATTGAAAAGTTCAAAAGCGAATTAGGTCATTCAGGAGTTCGTGTTTTCTGGGTTAAAGGAGCTTGTGTACTTGCTGGGAATGAATTTATTGAAGACCGTAGGGAAAGATTGTATCCTGAAATAGATTCTTCGAAATGTGGGGATTGCACCAAGTGTTATGAAGATTTGGCATGCCCTGCGATTATTAATTTAAGTGAACACTCTGCGTCACTTGACTTGAAAATCGATTTAGAGCGTTGCGTGCGGTGTGGGGTATGTCATGAAATTTGCCCAAATGGTGCTATTACAATACATGAGACACAATGAAAGGAAGTATTTTAAATATAATAGTATGTGGCACAGGGGGTCGCGGAGTACAGCACCTTTCAAAACTTATTCGATTGCTCGCACTTAGAAAAGGCTTCGGTTGTGAGGGCGCTAGTTTTAAAGGTGGCGCACAAAGAATGGGGACCGTGTATTCTGAACTTAGAATTTTTGATACAGATAAATTTGAGCTTATTTCTAGTCATATACCCATGGGAGAGGTTCATGTAATAATCGGTCTAGAACCCTGGGAAGCATTGAGATTTTCAGGGAGGTGCTCTCAAGATGCTAAAGTAATTGTTAATACAGACATAGAATCGTTATTTATCGAACGCTTTATGGATGAAACTCTTTCTAATCCGATAGAGATGTTGGCCTCAATATTTAAAAACCCTATCTTAAAAAATTACAATGACATAGCTCTTGATACTACTGATGCGAGGCGCTCGGTTAATGTTTTAATTTTAGAAGACGCTATCACCGAAGGAGCACTCCCGTTTACCCTAGAAGAACTAAAAAAAGTCTATTAATATAATGAGTAGTACTGATAACAGAAATTGGAGAAATGAATCTCGTTTAGCCAATTATTGGCAAACGAAAGGGGATAAAATAGAGTGCAACCTTTGCCCAAGACATTGCACACTAAAGGAAGAGCAAAAAGGTTTTTGTTTGGTCAGAGGTCGTGTGGGCGATGAGCTACACACATTTAACTATGGCGTATCGGTCCAAGCTACTATAGAGAATATTGAAACGGAGGCCGTTAATCACTACAGGCCTGGTTCTCGAATTCTCAGTATGGGTAATATTGGTTGTATGATGGCATGTAGTTATTGTCAGAATTGGCAAACATCACAAGTCAAACATCTTAATGATAAAAATGTACATTTTTATACGCCGGAGGATGTTATCAACCTTGCCCTAGAGAATGAGATCGATATTATATCATGGACATACAACGATCCTGTGGTCTGGCAAGAGTTTGTTGTAGATACTTCAAGACTTGCAAAGAATTATGGTATAAAAACGCTCTATAAGTCAGCCTTGTATATTGAGGAGGAGCCGTTGAATGAACTCATTGAAGTTATTGACATTTTTAGTATTTCTCTTAAGGGAATGGATGAAAAAATGTATCGTAAGTACACTAAGGGAAGTTTGGAGCCAATTTTGGAAAGAATTAAGCAGATTAGCCTGACCGATCGCCATCTTGAAATTAGCCAATTGATTGTTACTGACATGAATGATAATGGTGAGGATGCGATAAAAACGGCAGATTGGATTATTGAAAATGTGGGTGCAGAGACTCCTTTACACTTAGTAGCATATCATCCCGCATTTAGGTATACCAAGACAAGAACTACCACCGAAACATTGCTGCGACTGCGGGACATAGTGCTGCAAAGAGGAATCAAGTATTGTTATCTGGGTAATGTGTATGCTGACGGTGTGAGTAACACAAATTGTCACAAATGTTCATCGACGCTTGTTAGGCGATTTGGATTAACAGTAGATGTTGTCGGTGTTACTGAGGATGATTGTTGTAGTAATTGTGGATCAACTACTGTAATTACCGAACCGTTAAAAGGTCAATCTACGCCCATCAATTTTGATGACTTTACAGGTATTCAAACAAATGATTACGCTTGGGAAGATGGGGTGAATAGTCTGCATGTTGTGGTTAATGAAAATCATAACGATATGCAGCTCAGAGTAGATCACCTTCCTAATGGCAAAACAGAATACATTCAAATTTCTGGTGATTTGGAAAGACTCATTTTATCTCGTCGCTCAGAAAATGAAAATGCAATTCGAATTAGTGCCAATTTCAAGGGAAATTTATCATTCCTGCCTGTTTTAGATCGAGCACATTTCCCTGTTGAAGAATTATCACAATCATCTCATAAGTATTTAAATTGAAAACAACTACTCAAGCATTACATAAAAAAGTTGATACTAGCAACGCTTTTCCAGCCGTTACCCCATTGTATCAAAATTCAGCCTTTGAGGCGCAATCGGAATTTTTCTATTCTCGAAAGAACAACCCTAACGTACAAGAACTGGAAGATGCAATTTGTGTACTAGAGGAGACGACTTATAGTATTGCAACGACTACAGGAATGTCAGCCATTACATTGGCACTTTCATTACTAAAACCGGGGCAAACTATTGTATTAAACCAATTCACTTATGGTTGTACATACAAGCTCTTTCAGTGGTATGCATCACATTATGGTTTAGAATTAATCGTGATAAATCTGAGTGACAGGCTTAAAGAAGTCACTCGAGCCGATTTCGTTTTTTTCGAAACCCCTACTAACCCGTTTTTATACTCTATTGACATTCAATTGATTTCAGACGCTTACAAGGAATTAAACCCTAACTGTCTAGTAGTGGTAGATAATACTTGGGCAACTCCTTTGTACCAGCATCCATGCTCTTTAGGTGCTGATATTTCGTTACATAGTGCTACTAAATATATTTCCGGTCATAGTGATGTAATGGGCGGAATAGTGCTTACAAATGATGCTGAGGTTGCTGAAAAATTGAAAAGTCAGCGATTTTATACAGGAGCAAACCTTGATGCGCATAGCGCCTGGTTGCTTCGTCGGAGTTTACATACACTCGACGTTCGATTGGAAAAACAGGGTAAAACGACAAAACGCATTGCGGAATTTTTAGAGACTAGATCGGAGATCAAAAAAGTATATTATCCGGAGGTTGATGGTGATCAATTGAAAGATTATGCTACACTTTTATTCTTCGACATACAGGATAACAATGTTGCTAAGTACGGGGCATTCTGTGATTCCTTAAACCTGTTTAGTACCGGTACTGGTATGGCGTGTGTAACTTCAATGGTGGCTCAGCCCTACACAGGGAGTCATGCTTCAATGGAAAATTGTGAGAAAGAAGATATGGGGCTAACCCCATGTACGATACGATTAAGTTTTGGATTAGAAGATGCAGAAGACCTGATCGAAGATTTGAAAAAGTCGTTTACTGTCTTTGATTAAGAAATCAAGAGGCTTTTTTTATGGTTGGATGTAACCTTTTGAATTCTTGTGTTTATCCAGCCTTTTGATCCTTAATTCTTGTTAACCTTGGTAAAACAGCTGCTCTTTTATTTGCCTAGTCCTTAAAGCTTTCTAGTCCTACTTCCAGTCTTAACAAATCCTCTTCGTTAACTGCATTCGAAATAAACCAACTTTCAAATGCGCTTGGAGGCAGGTAAACCCCTGCTTTTAGTAGGTGGTGAAATAGCCTATTGAATCGGTCGTTTTGTGCATTGGTCGCATCTGTGTAATTGGCCACTCTTGCTGCGCCGAAGTGAATGCTAATCATACTACCTAACCTATTGATTGTTGCTTCTTTCTTTGAGAACCTTGCTTTAAGTAAGCCTTCAATTTTCGCGGTAGTGGCATCAATCTTACTATAAATCTCTGGATTGTTTTTAAGATAGGTCAATGTAGCAATACCACTAGCTGTGGCAATAGGATTACCACTCAAAGTTCCTGCTTGATAGACGGGGCCGTTTGGGGCAAGTACATTCATGATTTCGGCTTTACCGCCGAAGGCTCCTACAGGCATACCTCCGCCAATCACCTTACCGAAAGTGACCATATCTGGTTGAACACCAAGACGCTCTGCCGCTCCTCCTGGTGCAAGACGAAAGCCAGTCATTACTTCATCTAGAATGAGTATAGCCTCGTATTGATCGCAGAGGGTGCGAAGTCCATCGAGGAATCCTTCTTGTGGAGGAATGCATCCCATGTTTCCGGCAACAGGTTCAACGATGATGGCAGCGATTTTGTCGCCTTCCCTTTGGAAATGGCTTGCTACACTCTCAAGATCATTGTATTCAGCGATAAGGGTGTCTTGCGTGGCGCCTTCTGGAACACCAGCACTGCCCGGAACTGCGAAAGACAGAAGACCAGAGCCTGCTTTAACCAGGAATGGATCGGCATGACCGTGGTAGTTTCCGGCGAATTTGATGAACTTGTTTTTTCCTGTGTATCCTCGTGCCACACGCAGTGCACTCATACATGCTTCCGTACCTGAAGAGGTGAGACGAATTTGCTCTGCCCAGGGGGCCATTTCTGTGATAAGAGAAGCCATAGTGTGCTCCGCTTCGGTCGGGCATCCGTAGCTTACACCGGTGGAGAGTTGGTCTTGAACTGCTTCAATGACAGGGTCGAATTGATGACCTAAAATCATAGGTCCCCAGGAGTTGATAAAGTCTACATAGTCGTGTCCATCGACATCGACTAATCGACTGCCCTTGGCGCTTTTAATGAAAAGAGGTGTGCCGCCTACGCTTCCGAAGGCACGAACTGGAGAGTTGACCCCTCCAGGAATGATTCGCTTTGAACGTTCAAAAAGGAGTTGGCTTTGCGGGTACATATGTTAGCTATTTGGGTAGTTGTTAATAAGGTATTTGCTGGCCTCTTTTGCGAAGTAGGTTAGAATGACCTTGGCACCGGCACGTTTGAAGGAGATGAGGCTTTCCATCATAACATCTTGTTCGTTTAACCAACCTTTTTCTACCGCTGCTTTAATCATGGCATATTCACCAGAGACCTGATAAACAGCTACAGGAAGATTAGAGGCGTCACTTAGATATCGAACAACATCGAGGTAGAAACTGCCGGGTTTAGCCATCAGCATATCTGCTCCTTCGGCTTCATCTAGGTACGCTTCATCGATGCCCTCCTTGCGGTTACGTGGATCCATTTGGTAGGTTTTTTTATCGCCAAATCCTGGTGCGCTGTCGAGCGCATCACGAAATGGTCCATAAAGTGCTGAGGCGTATTTGGCACTGTAAGCGAGAATGCCCTTGTGTATGTATCCATTGATGTTAAAAGCATCTCTTATGGCACCAATCCTACCGTCCATCATATCTGATGGAGCGACCCAATCGGCCCCTGCTTCAACATGGCTTAAGGCCATTTTAACGAGTGCTTCTACTGTAGCATCATTTATAATCTCGCCTTTTTCGATGTCCACAATGCCGTCGTGGCCGTAGCTTGAATACGGATCCAGAGCTACATCAGTCATCACTAAAAGCTCTGGAAATTGAGCTTTAATAATGCGGATAGATTGTTGCATGAGGCCATTAGGTTGGGCCGCATAGGCACCAGTATTGTCCTTTTTATCGTCGTTTTCTTTGACAAAAAGCAGGACACTTTGAATGCCTACGTCTACTAATTCTTGGATCTCATGGATCACAGTGTCCAGTGAATAGCGATAATATCCGGGCATTGAAGGGATTTCACTTTTAATGTTTGTACCGCCTTCTATGAAGAGGGGAGCGATGAAATCGTGTGGGTGCAAAGAGGTTTCCGCGGTGAGGTTGCGCACGGCGGTACTTGTCCTGTTAATGCGTTTTCGTTGATTTGGAAATGCCATAATTAAGCCCAATTTTTTGGTGTTTCTAATGCTTCGATGAGCTCCGCCTCCGGTGTGCCTTTCTCTGGATGGTGATTATATTCCCAGCGAACTATGGGCGGCAAGGACATGAAGATGCTTTCAATACGTCCGCCGGTTTTTAATCCGAAAAGGGTGCCCCGGTCATGGATAAGGTTAAATTCTACGTAGCGCCCACGGCGAATCTCTTGCCATTCTTTCTGTTTCGTTGTATAGTCAAGGCGCATACGTTGTTCAACGATAGGAATATAGGCGTGTAGAAAACTGGAGGCTATTTCTTGTTGAAAGGCTTCCAATTTTTCGCCCGATAATTTTTCTTCCGGACGCAGGTGGTCGTAAAATACTCCGCCTATACCTCGGTGTTCGTTGCGGTGGCTATTAAAAAAATAGCGGTCGCACCAGGGTTTGAATTCTTGGTAGAAATCTTTGTGATGCCTGTCGCAAGCTTGCTTTAAGGTTTGGTGAAAATATGAGGCGTCTTCTCGGAAGAGATAATACGGGGTGAGATCGGCCCCACCGCCAAACCACTGATCTACGATGTCCCCATTTTTATCGGTGACTTCGAAATAGCGAAAATTTGCATGACTCGTTGGAACCATAGGGTTGACCGGATGAATCACCAGGCTTATTCCCGTAGCGTAAAAATCTTTGGCGCTTTCAGGTATGGTTCCTTTTAATACCTCGGGTATTGGACCATGAACTTCACTGATATTTACCCCGGCTTTCTCAAAGGTGGTGCCTTTTAGTACTCTTGACCAACCGCCGCCACCTGCTTCACGTTCCCAGCGATCTTCGAGAAACGTCTCATGTGGCTCGAACGATTCGAGCGCCTCGCATATCTCGTTTTGAAGGTTGCGAATGAAGGTGAAGAAGCGCTTTTTAGGAGTGAATTCCATTAGTAGCGGTAGGCTTTGGCAGTTTCTACGAAAGCTCTTGCACTGTCCACAGTTGTATTTGGAAGTACACCGTGTCCAAGGTTGACGATGTGGCGGCATCCACCGAAAGAATCGATCATTTTTTTAGTAGCTCGTGCTACTACATCGGGTGAGGCGAGCAGAGTTGTTGGATCTAGGTTACCTTGGAATATTGCATTCGGCCCACAAATCTTTCGTGCGTGATCTGGCGGAGTCGTCCAGCTTAATCCTAGGGCTGAGGCACCTGTTGCGTGGAGTTTATCTAGTGCGTACCAGGCCCCTTTTGCAAATAAAATTACGGGCACTCGATCTTTTACCGCTTCGGTAATTCTTGTCATATAAGGCAAGGAAAACTCATCGTACATAGTAGGACTTAGCATGCCGCCCCAGCTGTCAAAAATTTGCACTGCATCACACCCTGCATCAATCTGAATGTGCAAGTAACGGATGGTTGCCTCTGTGATTTTTTCGAGCATTATTTTGGCACGCTCGGGTTCGTTCAGAATAAATCGTTTCGCTTCTCCAAAATCTTTTGAACCTTGTCCTTGCACCATGTAACAGAGAAGGGTCCAAGGGGAACCCGCGAATCCAATCAATGGGACACGGTTATCCAACCCTTCTTTAACGGCTTTGATAGCTGGTGTGGCATAGCGGAAGAACTCTTCCGTGTGTTCAACGTTCAGGGCGGCTACCTCTGCCTGTGTAGTTGCGGTTTGTAGCACCGGGCCCTTTCCTGGAACCATATCAACTTGTAGTCCAAGGCTCTGGGCGATCACAAGGATGTCTGAAAAAAGAATGGCGGCATCAACACCAACCTGATCGATAGGCATTACCGTGATTTCCCTTGCAAGATCAGGGTTTTGCACGCGTTCAAAGAAGGAATACTTTTCTTTAAGTACCATGT
>Ga0228674_1000881_pt1 | contig 19354 bp, 16 predicted proteins | sample 1D_rmetaG_FD_189054 | JGI IMG/M metagenome (GOLD analysis project Ga0228674, IMG submission 189054) | Seawater microbial communities from Monterey Bay, California, United States - 1D_r | ecosystem: Environmental > Aquatic > Marine > Coastal | place: USA: California | collected 2016-09-26
TTCTAAGACAGCCCGTGATTAGCCCGTGTTTTTTATGTCTAAAAATTCCTAGGGACGCTCTGGGGGCACAATTATTTAACTGTGGATAGCCCATGGTGCAGACAGACAGCTAAGAATTCGCATCGGATCGCAGGTACAGCCTGAACCTATACGCTCAATAACTGGCGCCACTCAGCGAGAGCGGCAGCGCGGTTCAGCTTAAAATTGAAGCGTGAGTGGAGCTGGCAGACAAATGACAGTTCGCATCAGATTACTGTTGTAGCCTGGCTCTAATCACTCAATAGAAAAGCATTGCTTTTCTAGTTTATAGAGCCTTACGCTTTAGTTGAATATTATTAAAGGATTCCAAAGCGTGACCGTAATTCATCAAAATACCGAAGTTGAAAACTCAATTTCACAGGAAATGACCATAAGCCTGTGCAAGGACCTTTCGATTGCATTGGCGAAATTTCCAAAAGTGCGTTTGGGCCATTTTCCAACCCCCCTAGAGCCAATGGATCGGCTCAGCGAACTTCTTGGTGGTCCCCGCCTTTGGGTCAAACGTGACGATTGCACTGGGCTTTCGTCTGGCGGAAATAAAACCCGTAAACTCGAATATTTGATGGCTGATGCACAGCAGAGCGGCGCAGATACTATCATCACCCAGGGCGCAACTCAGTCAAATCATGCCAGACAAACCACAGCCGCCGCAGCTAAAATGGGGATGGATTGCCACATATTGCTTGAGGACCGCACCGGTTCGAATGATCCAAACTACATTTTGAACGGCAATGTTCTGCTGGATCGATTGCATGGTGCAAGTGTTTCCAAACGCGGCAGCGGTGCAGATATGAATGGCGAAATGGAGGCCGTCGCTGAGTGTCTGAAGCAAGATGGTAAAACGCCATATATCATTCCTGGCGGTGGTTCAAATCAGATTGGAGCTTTAGGTTATGTTAACTGCGCTCGCGAATTGGCAGAGCAGGCTGTGGAAATGGGTCTGAATATTGACGCTTTGGTGCACGCAACCGGCAGCGCCGGTACGCAAGCAGGACTGGTTACAGGTCTGACCGCAATTCAAAGTACGATTCATCTTCTCGGGATTGGTGTTCGTGCCCCACAAGAAAAACAAGAACAGATGGTCTTTGATCTGGCTGTGAGAACGGCAGATTACCTGGGAAGAGGGCTGATCATTGAACGGAGCAGTGTGCGAGCCAATACAGATTATGTGGGTCCAGGATATGGCCTGCCAACGGATGGCATGATTGAAGCTGTCAAATTGCTCGCCCGTACCGAAGGCCTTTTGTTTGATCCTGTCTATTCCGGTAAAGGTTTGGACGGTCTCATCGCGCAAACCAAGGCGGGGTATTTCGACGGAATGGAAAATGTTGTCTTTCTCCACACCGGAGGGAGCGCTGCCCTATTTGGTTACTCAGAAACTTTTGAACTACCGGGCTACACTCAATAAAAATAAAAAAAGTACTAAAATTCAACAAAGAGACTAACTCTATGTCACTCAAAACCACACTCGTAACAGCCACCTTTCTGACTACTATAAGTCCCACTGTCTAGGCAGTTAGGGTTTCTATTGAACCATTACTTGCGATAAAATCGCAAGGTAAGATACAGTGTAAATCAAGGGCTATAGTCCGCTTTGATTGAAAGTTTTGAGATGAAAACAGTTCCTCTTGTCGGATACAGCAGTGCGCTTTCGGGGCGTTCGGGTGACCAGATTGATTTTAAAGTGTCCTCAGAGGCACAATCCCCATATCAGGCTCGGCTATTTCGCTCGATCTGCGCGGATCCAAATCCGGCTGGTGCGGGACTCATCGAACACGCCTGCGACGATTACTTCCCGGTCCAAAGCTTTGCATCACGCAAACAACGCTTTTGTCCCGGATCCCATGCTGTCAGCGCTACGCCTGTTCCGCTTAAGGCGCTGTCTACAACGTCTGTTTCTGTTCGCATTTTTCCAACCATGATCAGTGATATTTCTCAGACAATTATGTCGTTTGGACAATTTTCACTGAACTTGACCCCACAAGGGAATGTCGTTTTGCAAATGGGGAACGCGCAGATTGCGACACCTGATCTTCTTCCCCTGCACAGTTGGTATCAACTTGATGCGACAGTACAGGCCTCTGGCGAGATGACGATCAGCGCGACTTCGGTGTCAAGCCATACGATCAAATCAGAGGCTGCGACCAAAAGCACCATGGCATTGGACTTAAACCAACAAGACGTGGTGGTGATTGCCGCCAACCTGACAGATGGTAAGACCCACAATTGTTTTAACGGCAAAATCGAAGCGCCTAGTATTCGTGCCGATGGGAATGTAATAGCCGCTTGGGATTTTGCACAGAACATTTCGGGAATGACGGTTCCGGGTCATGGCGCACTGCAAGGCTGTCCTGATTTGCAATTGGTACATGCGCCAACAAGGGCAGTGACAGGCGCGCTTTGGGATGCCAGTGAAATGAATTGGCGCCACAAGCCAGAACATTATGGAGCAATTGCGTTTCATCAAGATGAAATATACGACTTCAATTGGGAAACGGATTTTAGTTTTGTGATACCGCCAGAATTGCCGTCCGGCGTTTATGTCATGCGGATCAGTTGTGGTGAAAATTACGATGCGATCCCGTTTTTTGTCTGTCCCGAACTGGGCAAACCAAAGGCAAAGCTTTGTGTTTTGGTGTCGACTTTTACATATGTAATTTATGGTAACCATGCCCGACCGGACTATGATTTATCATGGCTAGATCGGATCAAAGATTGGAATGCCTATCCACACAACCCAGCTGTATTTCCGCAATATGGGTTGTCGACTTATAATAATCATGCGGATGGTTCGGGTATTTGCCATGCGTCGCACAGGCGGCCATTATTTAATATGCGCCCTGGTTATTTAACATTTGGTCAATCAAGCTGTTCTGGATTGCGTCATTTTCAGGCAGACAGTCATTTGATTTCGTGGTTGCATGCCAAGGGTATCGATTATGATATTATCACAGATGACGAATTGCACACCGATGGCGTTGACGCCATCCGCGATTATGCAGCTGTAGTCACCGGCAGCCACCCTGAATATCACACGTTGAGAACTCTGGATGCGCTTACCGAATATCGTGATCACGGTGGCGCATTGCATTATCTAGGGGGTAACGGTTTTTATTGGCGTATTGCGCGCCATCGCGAAGATCCTGCTTTATTGGAAATTCGACGTGCGGAAGACGGACTTCGGGCTTGGGCTTCGCAACCCGGCGAATATTACAATGCGTTTGACGGCGCTTATGGTGGGTTGTGGCGGCGTAGCGGCAGGGCTCCTCAAAAGCTGGTTGGGATTGGATTTACAGCTCAAGGCATATTTACGGGAATGCCGTATAACCGAGTTTGTCACGATCCAGATTTTGACTGGATTTTTGAAGGTATCGATGAGGATGTGTTTGGTGATTTTGGTTTTAGTGGCCATGGGGCTGCCGGATTTGAGCTGGACCGGATAGATCCGATGCTGGACAGTACGCACAACATTACCATTCTTGCGCAATCTTATGATACTGAAAATGAATTTATGTTGGTCCCGGAAGAGCAACTGACACATTTAACCAATTTGTCAGGGGGCCCAGAAGAAGAGGCCAAGCGCGCCGATATGGTGTATTTTGAAACCGTGGGTGGAGGCCATGTGTTCTCTGTTGGATCTATTACCTTTTGTGGCAGCCTGCCATGGAATAATTTTGACAATTCAATTTCGCAGCTTTTGTTAAATGTTTTGTCCCGCAGCCTTGATCAGGAATAAAAAATTGTGACTCTATCCCAGAATACTATTGAAATTTGGTCGCGTCGGGATGCCGAATGTGGCCTCTAACGCGGCTCCAATGCGCAGCGTCAACGCTTCTTGAGATGCGCGCGCAACGATCTGAAGGCTGGTTGGTAGGCCTGTTGGCGTGGGCTGAGTTGGCATAGCTAAGGCACACATATCGAGATAATTGAACGGTCGGGTGAAATGTCCAGGCGATACGTCTTGATCAATTTCTGACAGCAAGGGAGCGGCCGAAATAATGGTGGGTGTCAGCAAGGCGTCAAAGCCTGTGAGTACCTTATTAAACTGCTGCATATCTTTTTCTCGGGTCCGCAGGCGTTGTTGGTGAGACGCATTTGTCATCATACGCCCGGTCAACATACGCTTCCGTACATCTTCATCTACTCGACGACCTGGGTCTTCATACAGGTTTTTGTGGTGAGCATAGCCTTCGTATATCGTCAGGGCACCGTTCGCATTGGCAAGATCACTATAACGCTGCGGCGCTGTAAAGACGTCTATCTCGACTCCAAGCGCCATAAGTCTCCTAACCGCATCATCGTAAGCCACCAACACGTCGGGGCTGCAGTGATTACGTTCGCAGGCATCTAAAACGCCTAATTTTAAACCTGACACGTCGGCCTGAAGGCAGGCAAATAGACCAGACTTTTCCTGAAAGTCGTGATCGATAATTCTGGCTTTGTAGCCTTGCATAATCGCCAGCATCAGAGCTGTATCAGTTACCGATCTGGTCATTGGACCTGGGGTGTCCAATGTGTCTGAAAGTGGCATAATACCATCTACTGGCAAACAAGATTTGCTTACTTTTAAACCCGTTAAGCCGCAAAATGCAGCCGGCAAACGAATAGACCCACCAGTGTCTGTGCCGGTCGCGCAAACGCTCAGGCCCGCTGTTACGGCCACCCCTGAGCCCGAAGAAGAGCCCCCAGGAACACGTGGATTATTTAAATCCCATGGGTTTAAAGGAGTACCCATGCGCTGGTTGGTTCCCCAACCACCCAAAGCACTTTCAACCGTCTTAGTTTTGCCTAGCAAAATGCCACCCGCAGCGAGAAGTCTGCGCACAATTGTACCACTTTCAGTCGAGCGGCGATTTTTTTGCTCGATGGATCCGCAAGTAGTGATCTGGTTTTTAAATTCAAAAATATCTTTTAATGCAAATGGTATGCCGTGGAACGGTCCGATCCTGCCAGTAGTCGCAAAGGCGCTATCTGCCGCTTGCGCTGCTCGCAATGCCTCATCAGCATAGACCACTTGAAAACTGCCCAAGGTGGGGTCTAAACGTGCGATCCTGTTTAACTGAGAGCGGACAACATCGCTAGGCTTTAGGCTACCTTTACTAAACGCCGTCGAGAGCGCAGTCATGGACATAAAAGCATGGGATAAATCATCCATGGTATCCGACATTACGTTTAGGTCCTTCTAAAGCAGGGCGCTCGCCATCATAAACTGGCTTAGCGCTCCCAGTTTTGCCCTGGAACCGCAGCCAGAAGGTCACGGGTATAGCTGTGTTGTGGTCCATCAAAAATATCAGCGGTAGCACCTGTTTCAACGATTTCGCCATACCGCATCACCGCCAAGCGATCACAGACCTGTGCGGCAACCCTCAGATCGTGGGTGATAAAGACCATAGATAGATTCATTTTAGTTCGTATTTCATCCAGCAAACTCAAGATCTGGGTTTGAATCGATACATCGAGAGCCGATACAGGTTCGTCCGCCACAAGAATTTCGGGGTTCAATGCCAAGGCGCGGGCGATACCAATTCGCTGTCTCTGTCCACCAGAAAATTCGTGTGGATAGCGATTGAAAGCGCGCTCATCCAGACCAACAATTTCAAGCAATTCAAGAGTGCGGGCTTCGGCCTCCTCTTGGGTTGCGCCTTGAATGATAGGTCCTTGCCTGATGATCTGGCCAATTTTTACCCGCGGGTTCAATGACGCAAAGGGGTCTTGAAATACCATTTGTATTTTTGCCCGCCACGGTCGCATTTCAGCACGGTTTAAATCACAAATATTGACCTCATTAAGTATGATTTGACCGCTATCACTGTCCATTAACCGTACAATACAGCGCGCAAGCGTCGATTTTCCAGACCCACTTTCACCAACAACCCCGAGCGTTTCACCGCGGCGTAATTCAATCGTGACATCTTTTACAGCATCCACAACGCGGCTTGGTTTGCCAAACTTAAAAAAGCTGGAGCCACCACCAAAAGTTTTGTTTACATTCTTAACTTCAAGCACTGTCTCTTCTGAGCGCGCTCTTGCTGAGCGCGGCACTAAGCTTGGAACTGAGGAAATCAGCGCTTGTGTATAAGGGTGTTCAGGATTGTTGAGGACCTTATCAACAGTACCTGTTTCAACCACGTGCCCGTATTGCATGACGGCCACACGGTCGGCAATATCAGCCACAACACCAAAATCATGGGTTATAAAAAGCACACCAGTCTGGTGTACAGCCTGCATGTCGCTTATTAATTTCAAGATTTGGGCCTGCGTTGTCACATCGAGCGCCGTTGTTGGCTCATCGGCGATTAGGATTTTTGGCTCAAGCGCCAACGCCATAGCAATCATCGCTCTCTGTCGCTGCCCACCAGACAACTCATGGGGATAGGAGTTAACGATTTGCGCGGGGTCAGGCAGCTGTACATCGTCTAGCAGTTGTATAGCCCGCTCGCGTCGTTCAGCTGCAGACATGGATACGTGATAGCGAAAAATCTCGTCGATCTGACCTCCAATGGTCATGACTGGGTTTAGCGCAGTCATTGGTTCTTGAAATATCATCGAAATTTCGCTTCCGCGTATTTCGCGCAGGCGCCGTTCGGTGACCTTTGCCAGGTCTTCACCACAGAAATCTATTTGGCCTTGAGTGACCTTAACATGAGGGGCTGGTAGAAGCCCCATCAATGCTCGCGCAGTCAAAGATTTTCCCGAGCCACTCTCGCCCACGATGCATAGGGTCTCACCAGGGGCAAGATCAATACAAAGGTTTTCCACTGCCAATAACCGTTCGGATCCTTCAGGAAGGCTGATATCTACGTTGGAAATTTTCAGTAGGCTATTGGTCAATTGCGTTCCCTCAAGCGTGGATTTAAGGCGTCATTTAATCCTTCACCAACTAGGTTAATGGCTAGAACAGTTATTAGAATGGCGATGCCGGGGAAAGTACAAATCCACCAAGCAACTCTAAGCATTGAGCGGCCATCACTAATTTGAAAGCCCCAACTCATCACATTTGGATCACCTAATCCTAAAAAGGCCAAACCACTCTCGATCAGAATAGCTGTCGCTACCATTAGGGAGCCAATTACGATAATTGGGCTCAAGCAATTAGGTAAAATTTCTTTAAGCATTATACGGTAATCGCTCATTCCTAGTGTATGACATGCCTGCACAAATTCACGATTCTTTAGTGCCAAGAATTCGCCCCGAACCAGACGTGCTACCGCTGGCCAGGAAACAACAGTTATTGCAATAACCACACTCTCAATAGATGGTTTTATTATGGCTACTAATAGTATCGCAAAGATAAATGAAGGGATGGTTTGGAAAACCTCAGTAACCCGCATCAAGACATCATCTACGAGCCCTCCGTAATATCCAGCAAGTGCGCCAAAGATTACTCCAATAAGTACAGCCGCAAAAGTTGCAATTAGACCGATAAGAAGTGATGTTTTAGCACCATGCGCTATGCCAGAAGCTACATCGCGACCAATAGAGTCACTACCTAGTAAAAATCCGTTTTCGCCAGGTTTAGAAAGTGGGTACTTTGAATAAAGAAAAGGATCACCTGGGTAAATCAGACTGGCGATTGATGCCACAAATATTACTAAGCAGAGGATCAATAATCCGAGTACAGCTGATCTGTTGCGTGAAAATAGTTTCCAAAAATTGTTCATTTTAATTCACCTCGATTCTTGGATCCAGAAAACAATAAATAACATCAACAACTAGATTTACTGCAACAACAAGAACCGAAGACAAAAGAAAAATACCAAGCAAAAGATTCAAGTCTCGAGCAAAAAGAGACTCGAATGCAAGCATACCCAAACCTGGCCACGCAAAAACAGATTCAACAATCACTGAGCCTCCGATTAAGGCACCAACCTGTACCCCTGCCATCGTCACTACTGGTAAAAGTGCGTTGCGCAGTACGTGCACGAAAGTAATTCGACGTTCGGACAAACCTTTTGCACGTGCTGTGACCACATAGTCTTGGCCGTATTGCTCCAGCATCGAAGCTCTCATCATCCGAGTGTAGAGTGCTAGGTAAAATAGTGATAGGGTAATTGTTGGTAGTACAAGGTGGTGCGCGATATCCTTAACTCGATCAAAACCTTCGTAAAATGCAGCGCTATTTTCCATACCGCTAGTCGGAAACCAATCATTTTTTATTGAGAATACAATGATCATCATCAGTCCGACCCAGAACAGGGGAGTGGCGTAGGTGATTAAGGCGAAGACGCTAATTAGTGCGTCTTTCCATGTGTTTAAATTAACGGCTGCAAACAACCCGAGTAAAATCCCAAAACCCACAGCGAGTATTATTGTACTGGTCATTAAAAGCAGTGTTGCCCAAAATCGGTCAAATATTAGTTCGTGAACTGGCATTTCATGCCTAAATGAATAGCCAAGGTCCAATTGAACTACATTTTTAAGATAGACGGCTAATTGCACAGGCAGTGGTTGATCAAGACCAAACTTTGCGCGCATTTTTTCCATGTATTCTGGGGTTGCAGACCCCGCTTCGCCAGCGAGTACATCTACCGCGTCGCCTTCGGCTAAATTAAGCAGGAAAAAGTTCATTACAACGATGGCAAGAATAATGGGAATACCCTGCATCAAACGTCTTGCAACATAGTGCAGAATTTTATTTGATCTGTTCATACCTACTTCATCTTTGGCGCTAATTTAAATTACACTTCGTTGTTTTAAAACTACAAAAAAGATGAGCTGGGATGACCCAGCTCATCTATTGTATATTTTAATCTTCGAGATAAGCGTCGCCAAAGGAAGAATACGCCCCCATGGCTGAACCGTACGCCCCCTTTAGTTTCGTATTGTATACTGTCAGAAACTCTAACTCAAAGAGGTTTACAACCGGCATATCTCTAGCCAGAATATTTTGTATTTCCAAGTATATTGCTGATCTACTTTCAGCATTTGGCTCTTTCATTCCCGCTCCAAGCAGCGCATCCAGACCTGCATTGCTGTAGCGCGACGAGTTCACGAAGTGAGTACCCTTGCGGATCATATTTGTACCATAGTGGCGGTGAACACCAAGAACCGGGTCAGCCAATTGATAGAAATAGTTCAGGTTCATTTCGAAATCATAATTATGGTAAATTCGCTTTAACCATGTTGGAACATCTTCGTACCGAAGTTCGACTTGAATTCCGATCTCACCTAGTACCTGCTGAATGTATTGACCTCCCCGCTTCCAATCTTCGCCGTATGGAATCAAGTCGAACATTGCCGTCATCCTAACGCCGTCGCTATCTTTTTTGTAGCCTGCGTCATCGAGCATTTTATTGGCTGCTGCTACGTCTCCATTTGCAGGATAGTGAGGCATTTCTGCATGAAGGCCAGTTGCGGCAAAATTGCTCGAGAGCGCGCTTGTTGCTGGATTTCCATAGCCAAAAAAGATCGTATCCAACATGAATTGTCGGTCGATAGCAGTGGAGATGGCACGACGCACCACGGCATCTGTGAACGGACCTTCCTTGGTATTAAACTCGATCAATGCCATAGGATTAATCATCGAGTAACCATCTGTAGTAATTGAGATATTATCTTTTTCTTTGTTCAGTCGAACCGCTTCAACGTTTGATACAGCGTTGTATGCGGCATATAGGACCTCACCTTTCTCCATGGCTGACGCACGAGTCGAGGCGTCTGGAATAAATCTACCGACGATCCTGTCGATGTAAGGGCGACCCTCTTTCCAGTAAGTTTCATTTTTATCTAGCCGTATATATTGACCTTTTTTCCACTCAGTGAATTTAAACGGCCCTGTACCAACTGGATTGTTAGCCAGTTTCGCGCTTTTAATATCTTCTCCCTCAAGAAGATGCTTTGGTACCATTGGCGACTCATATGCTGATAGTGCACGCAGCATATAGGGCGCCGGATTATCGAGGTTTAAAACTACAGTATGGGCATCCGGAGTATCAATACTAGAAACTTCTTTGAATGAGTTCGGACCCCGAGGGTGAACTTTTTTCAAAACGTCCATGATTGTGAATTGAACGTCTGCTGATGTAAAGGGCTTGCCGTCGTGCCATGTTACTCCCTTGCGCAGATTGAATGTCACAGTCTTGCCGTCTTCGCTCATATCTACGCTCTCGGCTAAAACAGGGATCATTTTGCCGTCATTGTCATAGTCGAATAAGCCATCATATATTTTTGGGCCTAATAGGCCGATCGGGCCAGATGTTGACACATATCCTGCCATCGTAGGCGGTTCTGGCTGAACCAAAAATACTAACGATCCACCAGACTGTTGCGCCTGAACGGCACCCCCGCCAAAGGTAATCGCTGCAGTCATCATGACGGCATTCATAAATTTTGTTATCTTCATTTATGTTCTCCTTATGGTGATTGCGCAAAGAATGCGCATCTATTTGAATATATTACGCTCAACAATTCCATTCGAAAACTCTACGATTTAAAATATTAAGAAGTCAACATAAGCTTTCATCTGAAATTCAGCTTTGATTTTCAATTGGATAGTACGAAATTTTTTTAGTAAAATATGAGTTCACAAGAGCTGAATAACGGTTCTTAATTGATACCACACAGCTATATTTTAGCGTAATAGTAATGACTACAATAGTTAGACTGCGCTTTAAAAGCTTGTAATTCCATCGTTGCAAATTCACACTTGCTCAGATTAAGTTCCACATAATAGGTCTGCTAAGGGTATGTTTGAAAAACGCCAAGTGCGAAAAAGCAATAATTAAGGAGACTAATTTGACCCAGCTTGATCGCGACCTGCTAACCTCCAGCCATTGGGGCACCTACGGTGTCGATGTCACTGACGGGCATGTAACTGCGCTTCGTGATTTTGAACAAGACCCAGATCCATCACCAATTGGTCACGGAATTGTTGATGTGTTAAATGGACCGACCCGAATTACTGCGCCGATGGTACGCAAAGGCTGGCTAGAAGGTGGCCCAGGGGCCGCACCAGACAAGCGTGGAAGTGACGAATTCATCGAAGTCAGCTGGAATGAAGTTAACGACTTGATAGCAAATGAATTGAGTCGGGTGAAGCGCTCTCACGGTAATAGCGCGATTTACGCAGGCTCCTACGGCTGGGCAAGTGCCGGTCGCTTTCATCATGCGCAAAGTCAACTGAAACGGTTTCTGAATTGTATCGGCGGCTACACAAGCTCAAAAAATACCTATTCATATGCAGCAGCTGAGGTTGTAGTCCCACATGTACTTGGCGACTTTGGTAGGTTCTTAAATAATTGTACTAGTTGGGAAAGCATAACTTCTGATTGTGAGTTATTTGTGGCCTTTGGCGGAGTGCCATTAAAGAACGGACAGATAAGTCAAGGTGGTGTTGGAGCACATGTGCAAAAGAGTGGGCTGCAGTCCGCAGTCAACGCCGGCGTAAAATTTGTGAATATTTCTCCTTTGAGGTCCGACCTATTGTGCCAATTTGAGGGAGAATGGCTAGCTTTACGACCCTCCACAGATACGGCGCTGATGTTGGGCCTAGCGCATGTTCTTGTAAATGAGGGACTACAAAATCAAAACTTCCTTGATCGCTATACCGTAGGTTTTGAAATCTTTTCCGCCTATTTGTTAGGTGACAGTGATGGGGTGCCTAAAACAGCTGAATGGGCAGCTGAAATTTGTGACTTACCTGCCCAAGACATTCGCGCGCTGGCTCGACGCATGGCTCAAAGCCGTACGATGATTTCGGTGGCATGGTCATTGACGCGGCAAGACCACGGGGAGCAGCCATTTTGGGCTGCTATCACACTGGCTGCTATGCTGGGGCAGATTGGCTTGCCGGGAACTGGCATTGGTTTTGGTTATTCAGCGACGAATAATGTTGGACTCGCTCGGTATCAAATTGACTACGCTTCCTTTCCCCAGGGGCAAAATGCAGTCAAAAACTTTATCCCGGTCGCCCGGTTAACTGATATGCTGGAAAATCCCGGCGATACTTTTTCATATAACGGAAATTTCTATGAATATCCTGATATACGGCTTGTTTGGTGGGCGGGTGGAAATCCATTCCATCACCATCAGGATCTTAACCGTATGCGTCGCGCTTGGGCACGACCAGAAACTATCATCGCCAACGAGTGGTGCTGGAACGCCCTAGCAGAACACGCAGACATAGTTTTGCCCTGCACTACGACACTTGAACGCTCTGATATCGCCATGACCCCCAAGGACCCCTATATCGTGGCCATGGATCGTGCAATTAATCCGGTGGGTAAATCTCGTGACGACCACAGTATTTTTTGTGGAATTGCAGCCAAAATGGATGTGGAAGAAAATTTTACGGAAGGTCGCAGCCCACAGGAGTGGCAGCGATGGATTTGGGATGTATCTCGCCAGCAAGCCGCAAAAGTTGGTGTTACTCTGCCTGATTGGGATACTTTTCAGAGATGCGGCTGGATTAAAGTGCCAAAACCCGATGTTCCAATTATTATGATGGAGAAGTTTCGTACTAATCCTAAAACACATCCACTTTCAACGCCTAGTGGGAAAATTGAAATTCACTCCGATATTATAGCTAGTTTTAATTACGAGGATTGCCCCGGCCATCCGGTATGGCTAAAGCCCGAGGAATGGCTTGGAAATGCGTCGCCCCTCCAACTTCATATGATATCAAACCAACCGCGCAATAAATTACATAGTCAACTTGATCATGGATCCGTTAGCAAATCAGATCGTCCCAAGGGAGTAGAGCCTGTGACTATGCACCCGAGGGATGCAGCTGCGCGTGGGCTTGAGGCCGGACAAATCGTACGATTGCACAATTCCCGTGGGGCCTGTCGTGCTCAGCTTACGATCAGCGAAACTATCCGTTTTGGCGTAATCCAGATAGCCACTGGAGCTTGGTATCAACCTGATGGTGATACCTGCCAGCATGGAAATCCAAATGTATTGACGCTTGATAAAGGAACCTCGCAATTGGCACAGGGGCCGATTGCTCATTCATGCCTCGTAGAGGTCCGACCTGAGTAATCTATGCGAAAACCTAACAGAGCAGGGGTGCTGTCAGACGAATGAGAACTCGCATCAGATTACTGGCGCAGCCTGAATCTATGCGCTCAATAATTGACGCTACTCAGTAAGAGCGGCGCTTCGATTGAGCTTGAAATTATCTCGCGAGTAGACGTGGCGCTCCTGTACCCTTTCACAGTCAAACTGACTCAACACCCAGCCCGTGTAGCGCCTTAACCGAACCAGAGTGGCCTCAGCAGGCAAGCAGCTGCGCAACCTAACCACGTGCAAAACCGCATATGTTTGCAGCGTTGCGCAGGCGTGCGGGCGCGCGGCGGAAATGCTTGTTCTAACGGACTGAGGTATACGCCCTTAAATGCTAAAAATAGCTTCAATCAATTGAAGAGAATCGTAAACTGCGAGGTAGCTAAGGCAATTGCTAGACCTAAGTTCATAAGTCTTAATAAGCCGTATGGCTGGGCAGAAACATCCTTGTAAGCATTCGTTTTTTTTGTTGCGGCGGAAGTATCTTTTATGTTGGCAATTTGTGATCTCAGCGTTGCATCACCCCAAACAATTGTAAAAAGCGCAGTAGCAAGGATTGGGACACTCAAGGCAAACTCATGGCCAGCGGTGTCCGCAAATAAAAGAAACGCGTAATTCACGCTGCTTGCCATAAATGCAATTATAATCCCCACAATCTGAAAGCTAATAGCATAGTATAAGCCACTGAGGCTCGTATCTTTTGTTTGTGTGACCAAATCATTCATTACTAAACCTTTCATTCAGACATTTAGTCTTTTTGACATGCCAAGAAACAAACCCATTCGCAAACCAAATCTTTACCTTGGATTCCCACCTGCAAAACGGGCCAACCCAATTCGTTTGGTTATGAATCTAGGGGCCTCTTGAGGCTCATACAAGCATGTTAAACGTCTGCATTAACCTGTGCCGACCCAAAGGCTATCACGCTTGTATGGAGCTAATATGGGCGCTGAGATGATTGCCTTTGCAGTCTCAAGACGACAGTGTTGAGCGAAGGTGGGTAGGAGAGATCATGTACAAGGTTATCATAAGCGTATTTTTATGTTTTTTTATGCTGAATGTAGCCGCCGCAGATAGTCGATTGCCGTTTGGTTACCGTGCCGGGGATAGCTTTTCGTGTATATCTGATGCGTTGATTACCATTGGCGCAGATGGTGAAATAATTGAATATAAAAACGAAGCATTTGGCATGCAAATAAATCAAAACAACACAGTTAGTTTTACTCAAGGTTATCCACTTAATCCATTTGGAAAAATCGTAGAATTTTCAGTAATTAACTTGGGAACTGAAATGAAGCTAGAAGTGGGTGACTTCGTTTTTGCTTACTTTAAAAAGAAAACTCCAGAACAGTATACTTTAACAGGTTTTAGCATGATGACATTACCCACTATTATACATGCCGATTGTGAAGCTATGAGGACTTAAAAGTGGATGATTTCTACAAACTTTTATATTTCACGCCGATGGAAAACGATTCATTAGGTGAAATTCCTGACAAGAAAATTGAAATAATACATAGCTTCTTGATTGACGTTGATGTGCTAACGCTCCGGGTTGCCCAACTAGAATTTAATTCTAGGGTCCGAAAGGGACAAAAGATTTGGTGGGATGATCTAAAGGTTTACTTGGGTGTTCCTAAATCGAACACCAGAGATTTGACCATCTTGGACACCGTCACGACAGTGCCTTTCGGTCTTCTGTATGAACTCTTTTCTATATCCGGATCAAATCAAGAATTCACGATTAAATACAACTGGGATATTCTTGATAGAGACGGGCTTTTTCATTCAGATGTGGATGTGTTTTCAACTTACTGCCTCGCTCAAGAATGGGAAATTCAAAACAATGAGGGCTTTCTCAAGCAATTTTCAGGTGAGCGATGGATAGCCATCCAGCCAGAATTAGAGGAGCAAATCGTCCACTCACCTAATGTGAATGTTATTAAAAAGTCTACTCTGGTTATCATTGAATTAATGAGCCGGAACGATGATTTCAAAAGGTTTGAACGACTAAATGCTTTTGTAAAAATCTTTGGTCTGCTGAGTAAAGGCGCTTTACAATTTTCAATGCTTGAAGAATTTGTAGTTTTTGAGAGGGAAATTGCTGCATCCGCAGGAGGATATATCCATGAAACCAAACCAATTGATGAGTTTGACCTAGAAGACTTTTTTAATTTTGGATTTCAAATAATTGAATTGAGTTACCATTATAATCACGATTTTGATGAATTTATGGCGTTCATTGAGGAAATAGTTTCCGAAAACAATAAGGAAAAATGGTCACCAGAAACCTTAGGATTGTTCAAAGACTTACATACAAAATACCTTAATAATAAAACTTAGAAATGCTGTCGTAATTGAGGAATAGTATGAGTAATGAAAAAGACAGTGGGAGGTTTTTTATTCACTTGTAGTGGAACTAAGGCTAAGTTTTTGTAACAGATGAAAGTAGTAAAACATGAATAACACTAAAACTGATCGCATTACTCAGGAAATTGGAGTGTTAAAACGAAGAGAAACAGAGGCTCGTATTTTAGCTCCAATAATGGATGCACTTAATGACCGCTTCGGTAAAGAAGAGGTATTAGAGGTTATTAGAAAAAAAATAATAGCACTCTCAAGGGAACAGGGAGAAAGTTTAGCTGATGAATATGGAAATGATGTAGACGCATTTTTAAAGACGTTAGAGTTTTGGACACAGGATAATGCGTTAGAAATTGATATAATTGAAAAAAATCAAACTACTTTAGATTTTGATGTTAGAAGATGTCGATATGCTGAGATGTATGAGTCCTTGGGTATTAAGGAGTTAGGCGCAACGTTATCTTGCAATCGAGACTATGCATTAATTGAGGGCTTTAATCCAGATGCCACTTTGGTAAGAGAGAAAACGATTATGTCAGGAGGAGACTGTTGTACCTTTAGGTACAATTTTAGCGCTAAAACGTAGATCGTTGCTGAGACGAAGTTGCGAATGATATTAGAGAATATAAACGTAGGCTAAAGCTGCTCTTGAGTGTCAGCCCAAGCTCCACAGCTAAAGCCTCAACCAACGCATATGCATCGTCATTGTGTGGTAGGTACTGTGGCTTGAAACGCTTGTTCATATGGTGGTTTTACACGGCTCAATGTAGGGGCGTCTATGGGCAGTTAGGTTAAGTTTAGCTGTGTCGGGTTGCTGCGAGTGGAGATGACGCTCTAGATACCATTACAGTGGTCGCAAGAGCATCGTTTATCCAAGGGTATAAAATATCACTTGTCTCGTACCTCTAGCAATTATAAAGACTCGTCAAAATAGCCTTAATAGTATTTATAAACAGAGTTTTGCGTATGTTCGGCAGGTGGCGGGCATGGGCCACTGGGGGATACGGTGGGTATGTATACATGCGCTCTCACACCGATCCTGTCTCTAGTGGGAGAGCTTAAACAGCCAGAAACAAAAGAGGCTGAGCCATTACAGCCCAGCCTTAAAGTTTTTACAGTAAGTCAGGAGAAGAACTGTTACATTCTTTACGCTGCAGCGGAGCAGGTGGATCACTTTTAGCTAAACGTGGTCTGTTGCCCTACTGATGCCAAAGCCTCACCAGACTGCCTCGAAGAGGCAAACCCCTCTGCAGACCACCCTGGAATGACTATCCAGCTATGCTGGACGCAACAATCACATAAACTTTAGCCAACAACGCAGCAGCTATAATGATCAGGCACACCTGTGTTGTACGGTTTCGCATGGGTAGAGTTTATCACAGATGAAACCCCAGCCAAACAGATGAAAAGCTTTGCTGTACTTTTTAGTAAAGGTTCGTTAGCGTTAACAAGGCACTTTCGTACTAGTAATACACTGATCTAAACGCCGCATTTCTACGTACCACAATAAAGACTAATAAACTGGGATATTGCACGATGGATACGCATGAAGAGTTTCTGAGGTTCTCAGCAGTTTTAAGCCACTGCTACATCAGAGCTAAGGCTAATAAGCTTGGCCTCACCGTAGCATACGGCAGGAAGGCAGGATTACTGAACGAACATAATAGACTGTCGCCATTAGGGTCTGTGGTGGGTAATGTTCTATTGCTTAAACAATCTTAAAGCCCGCAGGTAAGCTACCAGTATCAGCCCAGCGCCTTACCAAACCATCATACTCAACGTGATAACTGAGATGGCGATGGATCGCTTAAGGTGCTACATAGGTCTGGTGTGGGGTTAGGTTGGCTGTGTGGGACTGCAGGAACGCCATCTCTATTCACGCACCAATTTCAAGCTAAACCGTACCACTGCTCTCGCCGAGTAGCGTCAATTGTTGGGCGCATAGATTTAGGCGGTGCCAGCAATCCGATACGAGTTATCATTCGTCTGACAGCACCCTAAAATAGCCTTACGAGAGCTATACTAGTTTCGTAAGCACACGTGAATGGGCTAACATACCTATTTCATTTGCTTTTTCAACCAAAGAAGCAAAGTCACTATTATTTGCTATGGCATCCACACTTTCACCCCAGTGTGCAAGGTCCTTGAAGCGATAGACAACTCGCATCATTTGATGATCTTCAGCGATAAACGGAACACCTACTGCTAATTCTGTGTTCAAACTATCAGTAATTTTTTGAAGATCTGGAATTAGATCCATCATTTTTGGAACATCGCTTCTAGCAACAGCATAATCACGATGAACACTCACCATTCGTGCGTCGCCCATAGTATTATTGTGGATCACTCTACCCACCCATGGACCACGAATTTCAGCAATTGGGTCTGCGGCCCTCATAGCCTGGATTGCTTGCATATCAGGATCATTTGAATAACTTGTCATTGATTTTACGCCAGCACTAACGGTTTCATACCAATTATATATTTCATAGTCTCCGGCGCGATCCCCAATAATAACCTTAAATAGTGTTGAGTTGGAACCGTGTTTAGACATTGTAGCTACAGCCATTTTTAGACGCTCTTCTAAAACTACATCCTTGCCATCATATGGTGTAAATTCCCTTACAGATGTATAACTCATTCTTGTCTCCTTTTTAATTGGTACAAGAAACCTATACACTCAGTTATCGACGTCTATTCTTTTGATTAGAGCAGTTCTTGAAGTGGTGTGCCAAAAGTCTAAAATATGCATCAGAGAGCCAGATGCCATAACTGTGGCGTGAAGGTTAACAACACGTATCAGATCGTAACGGCGAGGTAACTCTGATAGTGCGATAGATAAACTCAATGATAGCATAATTTTCCCTACGCAAAATGTCCGGTAAAACGGGCCTTACAAAACTACTGCAATAAAAAGAGTGGATTTTAAAAAGTCGAATAGTAGGCTTATCACAACTTTTATAGAAAAACTAAAATGGAGACTAAAAATGCTTGGTGATAAGGCAGGATCAATGGCTCTTCAGGAAACCAGTAAACCAATAGACTCTGGGCAATATGGATTACCTGCCATGGAAACAAGCACTGTTGGTGGCGGTAAATTGCTAGGGCATGATGTTCAGACGCAAGCAACATTTACGGCTCATATGAGGCCTGATGGTTCTTGGTTAGGCCATGCTCATGCAGGGGTCATATTTTGTGCAGAAGGTGTCGCCACATACAAATGTGATGGTGTTGGAAACATGACGGAAACTGGTGGCGTTTCCTTTAGAGGCGGTGCCATATTTGAAACGACATCTGAAGCTTTATCTGAACTAAATGGTAAATATTACATGTTTACTTACGAGTCCGATCCAGAAGGCAAAGCAGAGTGGCACCTCTACCCGTGTAATTAAAAAATGTGGATTTAAAATGCTCTATGACAAACTAAGGACTGCATGGGAAAATTGTGATGTTGAGTCAGAAATGGCTCTTTATCACAGCGACTATGAATTTAAGTTTCATTCAACTGGCGACGTTATGCGGAAATCTGATATCAATCTTGATACTCGTCTTGCATTCATGAAAGCTGTCAAACAGAATAACCCTCGATGCATTTACGAAAACGATGATATTATTGTTGCTCACAACATAACCGATTTTCCGAATGGAACAACAGATGCGGTTATGATGGTGCATTTAAAAAAAGATGGGCTTATTTGGAGAACTGAGACAGGTTCGACACCAATACCTAAATGACCCATGCCACAGCACCAACTCAGAACCACCTGTGACCTCTGTAAGCACCATACGCTTCTAGAGGTAGCAAACCTGATGGCAGCCGTAGGAGGCGACACCACAGCCCATGAGGTACGTCAGAGAGCAAGATGTCATAACTGCGGCGTCAAGGGTAACAAAACGTATCAGAACTTTTGCGCGGGTAACTCTGATGTTGCGATGGATGGTGCTGGGG
>Ga0228674_1000882_pt1 | contig 19322 bp, 29 predicted proteins | sample 1D_rmetaG_FD_189054 | JGI IMG/M metagenome (GOLD analysis project Ga0228674, IMG submission 189054) | Seawater microbial communities from Monterey Bay, California, United States - 1D_r | ecosystem: Environmental > Aquatic > Marine > Coastal | place: USA: California | collected 2016-09-26
CAGCCTCATTCAGCTCCTTCTGGAGCCGCAGCATGTCCTGTGCGGCCTTCTTCGCCGACTCTTGCGCCGCCAGAGCCTTGCCCTGAGCGACCGCCTCCTCCAACAGTGCCTTGACCCGCTTCTGCTCTTCCGCGCTCAACTTGCTCTTGGCCGAGGCCATCTCGTTCGTGATGACCACCTGGAGCTTCTGCGCCGCCGTCATGTCGTCGGTCAGGCCCATCTGCTCCTTATCCAGAGCGATCTGCCGCTTGATCCGGTCCATGATCGAGGTGTACTGGTTCTCCTCGGCCTTGTCGGCGGCAATACCAGCGCGGGTGGCCGCAGCGCTAGCCTTCTTCTCTTCCTTCGCCTCCTTATCCGCCGCAGCTTTGTCCCTGGTGAGGCGAATGTACTCCCCACCCGTGCGGATCATCTCCTGTACCTTTGGATCAGCCTGATTGCTGAAATCTACACCGCTCTTGGCCTCAGCTCGGAACCAGTCACGCACGTCCAGTGCAGCAACTTCCCGCGCGCTCTTGCCGATGCGCTCGATCTGCCCGGGCAGGGTGGATATAGCCTCACGGATCTTCTGGCTCGCCGTGCTGGCAGCGTTGCCCATTCCTGTGAGGGCATTGGCGTGGTCGCGGGCAGCGGCCGCACTCGTGGCCTGCTTGCCGGCGAACTGATCCAGTAGCCCACCCTGGCGCTGGTACTCGACTGCCAGGCTGGCAGCAGTGGCAGTTTGGAGGGTCAAGTCTCCAGATATTTGTTTGGCTGCCGGGGATCCCGCGATCATGGCCTTCCATGACTGCTCCAGGCTGGCGGAGAATTCATCGGCGGTTATTTTGCCGGCCTGCAACTGCTGCCGCAGCGCGGTCGTAGACCCGATGAAGGACGAAGCCTTGTCCGCCGTGGCGAAGTTGGAAGCTGCGGCGTTCATCGCCTGGATTGCATCAGCGATGCCGTCATAGTTCGACTTCATCTCCTTCTGCAGCCGCAGAATCTCGCCTGCCTGCTGCTGACGGTTCAGCTCGCGGAACTTCTCGATGGCTTCGGCTGCGGTTCCATTGAAGTCGACCAGCGCGCGGTTGGCCTCCACAGTGTTGTTGCGGAACAGAAGCCAGCTGGCTGCTGCGCTACCTACCATGAAGGCCAGGCCGCCCCAGCCGCCGACGAAGGCCAAGGCGCTTTTGGCCGCCAGCCCCATGCTGCTGGCCGTCGCCGCAACTCCTTGCTGGGACCTCGAGAGACCATCAAGCGCTACCTTGAGCTGCCTGGCTGCCGCCACGCGGTTTGCATCGGCGGCGATGCTCCCGCCGTAGGCCGCTGCCCTTCGAACCTCCATCTCGGCAGAGACGAGGTCGGCGCGAGCCTTTCTCACCTGGGCAGCGGCTGCGGTTTCGGCCGCCATCGCTTGCTCCAGCATCGCCTGCCGGGTTGCTTTGAGGCCTCGGACCCATTCGGCGGCTTGGCCGCCCAGCTTCACCGCCGCAAACGATCCCAGCAGGCCAGTGGCCACCGGGAGAATGGTGTTCATGTTCTCCAGCAGCACCGTGGCTCCGCGCAGGCCCGCCGCCACCGTCTCCGAGAATGCCCCCTCGCTCAGCTCGTTCTTCATGTCCCGCCAAGCGTTGCCGACGCGGTTGGCCTCGGCCTGGATCGACTTCGAGGCATCCTGCCAGCCGGTGGACATTTCGTTGAGCGCCTGAATCATGGCCGGGGTGAACGTCTTGGCGTCCAGCAAGCCGCCCTGCAGCAGCTGGTCAAACGACTTGCCGGCCAAATCGGTGCCCTCGATCATCTTGAGCACTGCATGCTGGAAGCGCGGAACCACACCGGGGAGGGCCTCGCCCAGCTGCTGCCGCAGCTCCTCGGCCTGGAACTTTCCCTTGCCGAACGACTGCGAAAGCGCGGTGATCGCGCGCGACACCTGGTCCGTAGACAGATGCATGGCCGTGGCCGAGCGAGACAGGCCGATGAATAGCTCCCGCTGGGTCGACATAGCGACGCCGTTGGGTGTAGCCGAGGCCGTCAGCTGGGTGAACCCGTCAGCAGCCGTCTTGAGGTCGAGGCCGAGATCCTTGGCTGTCGCCGCGACGAACGCATAGGCATCACGGGCAACCGCGGTGGAGCCGGTGGCACCGCGCAAGGCGTTCTGCATCGCCTCGAACTCCTTCCGAGCATCCACCAGCGCCGACACGCCGCTGCGGATCGACTGGAAGCCCACGAAGGCCACCGCCGCCCTGTTGAGGTTGGCGATAGATGTAGCCGTCTGCGCGGCCTCCCTGCGGATCTGGCCGAGGTTCTGATTCGCCACGCGGGCTGCATCGATCATGCCGGCGCGATAAGCGGCCGTATTCGCGCGCAGTTGCACGTCAATTGTTGCGGCGGTGGAAGCCATGGCACCCTCAAAGAAGAAGGGCCGCCTCTCGGCGACCCCTAATGTGATTTACATGTTCTACCGCTGGAACTGCGGTGGTTCGCCGGAGTATTGCACCCCGTCTACGATGCGTTCGGTCTCGTAGAAAACCGTAAGCATCTTCCATGACTTAGCCTCACTTATGCGGCAAAAAACAATCGCCTCGCCCTTGTCTCGGCCGCGTTCCAACTTGTACCAAAAATCACCACAGCCAGAAACACGATTAACCGCAAGTGTCCTTGCAATCTTGTAGAACGGCGGCCCCTCACCGTGTATCCACTCACCGGGATAGCTCGGACCCCGCGTGCATGCTTTAAACGCAAGCAATATGGAAATCAATAGCCCAAACATGACGATGAGAATTCCGATAGGGATGTTCTTTTCACCCGTGTTCATTCGCTATACCCGTATTCACCAAGCGAAGATCCTACATCAGTGAACCGAGTTCTTTGCCGACGCCGCCTGGAACAGCTCGGCAATCTGTTGTGCACGGGCAGCGCTTTCGTCCACTGGCTGCGGGGGCTCCCGCACCAAGAGGAAGTCCTTCGGGCTCGTCTCGTTGCCGTGGACCCTGGCCAGCACGTCGGTCAGCTGGGCCAGCATCTCCTGCAAGGGCTGGTCCAGCGGCTCAATGCGCGCGAAGGCGTACATCTCCGTCAGCTGGCGGGAATCCATCCCCGCTAGCATCTGGTCTGGATGCGGGAAGCCGAGGCGCCACGCGATGCGAAACTGAAGCCGGCGCTCAGGCCGGCTTGTCAGTTTTTTTCAGCGGCCTCGATGGCGGCATCACCGAGGGCGTTGAGCTTCTGTGCGGCGCGGAACACGCGATCGAGCGCCGCAGCCGACTTCGCACCCAGCTGGGCTACGTCCTTGTCGGTGAACAGGCGGTCGCCCTTCTCATCGACCAGGCACAGCGCCACGAAGCGGGCGCGGAAGTCCTCGGTCTTGGTCTTCTCACCGCCGTAGGTGTCCTGCTCCCACTTGTCGCGGTCGCTGGCCGACATGGTGGAGATTCGGACGGTGCCGCCCCACTCCTTGACCTCCAGGTCTTCGGTCTTGCGGTCGGAGGCGGCGAGGATCTGGCTCTTGTTCAGCAGGGTCATGGCTTATGGTCCGGTCGGGAGGGTGACGATGGTGAAGTCGCGCGGCAGCAGGTCCGCAGTGAAGGTCAGTACTGCGTTGGTGCCCGGGGTGACGTTGAAGCCAGCGACCTTGCCAACGAAGGTGGCGGCGTCGCCGGTTGGCAGCACCATCAGGAAGTACAGATCCTCATCCGGATCCGCATCGCGCAGGATCTCCTGACCGGCCGACTTTCCCACCGGCCAGCGGTGGCCTGCAACCTGCACGGTCTGGCCGCCAGCCAGGCCGGCAATGTTCTCAACCTGCGTGGATTTCAGATTGGTGGCGTCCAGCGTGTTGGCCTGGCCACGGCCGAACGGGAAGCCCGTCAGGCCATCGACCTCGGTATAGCCGGTCGGATCGTTCGGGGTCGTGGGCTCCGTTCCCTTCTTCACGTAGAGCGCAGAGTCCTGCGCGGAGATCGCTTCGTTCTTGGCCATGGTTGGCTCCTTGGGGTAAAGAAAAGCCGCCCGGAGGCGGCCTGTTGGTTGCAGGGGGTAGCGGGGCCTCAGCCCCAGATGGTCACGTCGAAACTCGCGCGGTGGAGCGAGGTGTCGGCCTCGTAATCGTCCGGGTTGTCGGAGAGGTCCCCGACCCTGAGCAAATCCGGCAGACCGTCCTTGAGCTTCTCGGCAAGCTCTCGGACAGCGCCTTTCTTTGCGCCCCATACGTCGATCTGGAAGGTGCCCCGCTCAGCACCGGCGCCAGAGTTGAGGGTGGCGTGTCGCCGGCCGCCAGCACGCTGGTAGGTGACGTACAGCGGTGGCCGGTCCTTCGGAGCGGGAAACGGGTAGAAGGCTGGCGTGATCGTTGCGGCTGCGGCAGTGAGGCGCAGATCCAGGTTCATCGGCGAGCCCTCCGCATTTCGTCCTGAACGGCCTCACCGAGGGCATCGCGCATGGTTCCGACGGCTTCCTCCGTCTTGGACTCAGCTGCCGGACGCATGAAGGGCCACGCCGCCATCTTCGATGTGCCGTACTCGCCGAACTTGCCATAGAAGGCCGAGCGAGGGACCTCCACAGCGAACCGCATCCAGCCCTGGTCGTCGCTCCGCTCCCGGACCCGGATCGAACGCCGGAGCTTACCCCGGGCGATTCGGACACGGTTTCTGGCATCGTTGCGGACCACGATGGCACCGCGCCGCATGCCCTTGCGCAGAGCCCGGCGCGCGGCCTTGTCCGACAACTCCAGCAGTGCCGTTTCAAGCTCGCTCAACCCGGTGATGTGGATATCAAATTCAGACACGCCTGTACCTCGCGATAAGGTTCATCTGGTCAGGGCGTTCACCGTCGCGTACGGCGATGACCGTCATTGGAACACCGGCCCGATCCCCCGTCTGGCGCACTACCTGCCATTCCTCGGCAATATCGCCCCTGTGTCGAATGGTCAACCAGCGCAACACGGGCGCGGTGATCGATCCAGACTCGACTCCGAGGACGGCGGCCGTTCCCCGAAGGGAAAGCGGCTCATCACCGCACATGACCTCGCCTACGTTGACGAACGTCAGCGATTCCTCGCCGTACTCGTCACGTGTCTTCTCGGGGCGCTGCAGCAGAAGCCTCCAGCGCAGTTTTCCAGCACGCATCAGAATGCCTTCCTGTACCAAAGGAGGCGCTCTACGCCGAACTGGATCTCGGTCGAGACCTCGCCGACGATGACCGCCTCGCGGTTGGATACCCAGTGCCCGACCAGCAGCAGAGCTGCCTGCACCACGTCCGGTTCCAGCTTCAGCTGGTCGGGCCCGACAGGCTCACCCTCGACCAGCTTCCGGTCGCAATGCTGCTCGATATGCGCCAACGCAGCTGCCACGTACTGCTGCAGCAGGGCGTCGTCCACGTCGGCAACGATGTTGCACTGCTTGCGCACCAGTTCCAGGTCGAGGGTGACGGCCATTACGCGGGATCCTTCTTCTGGGCTTCAGCCAGCGCCGCTGCCAGGCGGGCAGCGCCCCAACGACGGTCGAACTCGACGCCTGCGGCTTCCAGCTGCTGGATCAGGAGCGCCCGCTCATCGGCACCGCCCTGGTCGGAGGTCGGCGCACTGCCAACGGTGGCATCGGCGGTGGTGGTGGTGGCGGTCTGGCCCGCACCATCGGAGCCTTCACCACCGCCCATCTGCGTGCTTGCTGCGCCTGTCGCGCCGTCGTTGCTGGCTGCGTCGACCACGTCGCGGCCATCGCCCTGCTTGACTTCACTGGGCGCGGCCGGCTTCGTCTCCCGGGGCGCAGCGCCCTCGTGGATCTGCACTACCAGGCCCTTTCCGACCAGCGCGTGTCCGTATTCCGGATCCACGCCGTCGAAAACGTCGTCAGCCTTCACATCGGCGGATGCGGCGTTGAGCTTCGGGGCGTCACCGCGGAAGCCCCAAACAGCTTTGATCTTCATGTTCCTGCTCCGTATCGGAAGAGAGAAGCCGGCGCAATGCCGGCTTCGCTCGGGATCAGCTCGCTATCAAGCCTGCGGCTTGAAGCGTCCCTTCACGAATGCCTCGACGCGGCGCTTGGCCAGGCCCAGGCGCTCTTCGACCAGCAGCACGCGCTGGTTCTTCACGAAGTCGTCGTTGATCAGGCCGACCTTGAACAGGAAGCTCATGCGGTCGTAGATCGTGGCGCCACGCTGGAAGTTGGCGACCAGGAACTCGCCACCGGTGGTGGTGCCGTCGCCCTCGTCCATGCTGTCGGAAGCGACCACCGGGCGCCCCCACAGGATCGGCGTCACGAAGCCCTGCAGGTTGGCGAACAGGTAGCGATTCTGGCTGTCCTTCTCCAGCTCGATGTTCATCCAGTCCAGCTCGGTCATGACCGTGGCATCGGCCGCCAGCTTCGACTGCTGACGCACCTGGTAGATGGCGCGCCGCACGGTGTCGATGGACGTGTCGCCGGCCTTGGACAGGGCCGCATTGAACACCGTGGCGTCGGTCATCAGGCCCGGCAGGTTGTTGCCCAGGCCGTCACCCTTGAGGATCTGCGCCTCTTCTTCCAGCTTCAGGTCGTAGCGCAGCAGCTGCTGCAGGTAGCCGAACAGCTGCGGCACGTCGTCCAGGGCTTCGTCGGTGACCGGGATCCAGACCGCCAGCTTCTTCACCAGGTCGGTCTTCTGCTCGAAGGTGACGTTGCTCTGCGGCTTGGCCGTGCCCTCGCCGACCGGGCCGGCGCCGCGGGTGTGCAGCTTCTCACGGAAGTAGGTGTAGCTCTGGCCGGTGACGGAGATCGACGGGATCATGTCGCGGATGCGCAGTTCCTGGCGGATGCCGGGCTGGATGGTCGGGTCATAGTTCGGAACCACGATGCCGGCGCTGGTGACCGCCTTGGTCTCCTGCATGGCCGCCAGCTCGTCCTTCTTGATCTCGATCTCTGCAGCCGACTTCTCACGGCCCATCAACGACTTGTATTCGTCGTTGCCCTTGATGAAGTCGATGAAGCCCTTCTTCGTGCCGGGCTGGTTGCCCAGGCCGATGCCCTTCTCTTCCAGCTTCAGGACCTTGTCGACAACCTTCTGGATATCGTCGGTGGCGGTCTGGATCTGCTTCTTCAGGTCGGTGGTGACCTGGTTGCCCTTCTCGATCTCGGCCGAGGCGCTGTCGTACTTCTTCTGCAGGCCGGCAAAGCCGTCCTTCAGCTGCTTTTCCAAGCCCTCACGGATATCGCTGATGTTCTCGCTCATTGATGCATTCCTTTGAAAATGGATTCGATGGATGTGCCGAGTTGCTGCAGCTGCTTCACGGTCTCCGTGTCCCCAATGCCACCGTCACGGTGGATCGCGGGAAAGCCGAGCGAGGCGACGGCCGCCGCCTCTTTCTGGGACAGCCCCATGCGTTCGCGCAGGGCCGATTCGAAGGCGCGAACGTCGGACTTGACGCTCATCACCTGTGCTTCCGGGTTCATGCCGAAGGGGACGACCGAGGCCTCCCACAATTCGGCCTTCTTGATGACGCGCACCCGCCGGCCCTCGCGGGTCTCCATGGCGTCTTCCAACGTGTTGAAGCCGACCGACATTTCATCGAGCGTGCCGGCCTTCATCAGCTCGTAGGCGTCCTTGGCGTAGCTGACGTTGAGGTTGACTTTGCCCTTCAGGTGCAGGCCGTTGTCGTCCTGCTTGAACTCGGCATCTCCGATCAACCGCGTCAGGTTGTGGTACAGCGCCAGGCGTAGTCGGCCAGTGCGGGTCGTCTTCACCTTGACGAAGGCACCCGGGACGATCAGGTCCTCACCGAGGTCCACGTTGTTGAACACCGAGGCGTAGCCCTCGAAGTTGCCGGCATCGTCTGCCGCCTTGACCTCGAACGGGCAGGAATACTTGCTAAGCATTGGCGGGATCTCCCGTTGGGTCGCTACTGGAATCGGGTTTATTGCTGGTCCATCGGGTGACCTGGTCGTACTGCTCGCCCTCCAGCACAGGCAGGTTCTCTTTCACCCGAACCTCGTTGATCGTCATCCAGCCCGAGCCGCCTGATCCGCCGAGGGCGGTCTTGTAGTAGGTAGATCGCGCGCCGCTGTCGGCGCGTAGCAGGCCCTCTACAACGGCCTCCACGAACATGTCGCCATCAGCGAACAACTTGTCGTTGATCTCGCTCTCGATAGCGTCCAGGTAGGGCTTCAGGCCGAAGGTGACGAAGCCGCTGGTCTGCTGCTCCAGATTCGAGCCAAGCACGGAAGTGGAGCGGGCGCGGTTCGTCAGGTAGAGCGGGACGCCCCAGATGCCGGCAAGCGCCTCTTCCTGAAACTGCTGCGATTCGATGAACTGGCTGTCTTTCTGGGTCAGGCCGGCCGGCGTGATCGTCGGCCCGCCCTGCAGGATTGCCATCTTGCCCAGGTCGTCCACATCGCCCTGGCGGATATCCGGCAGCTTCGCCTTGATTTGCGCCTGCTGCTCCTTGGTCAGGAACCCCGGATAGATGATGTATCCACCGGTGAAGCCGCCCTTGCGCATGAAGCGGGCCGACCAGTCCTGCGCAGCGCGAGCCAAGCCGATGGTTTCCGCCTGGTACTCGACTGGCGAAAGGCCAACGATGCCGTCCGGACTGAACAGCTTGAAGTGCAGCATGTTCTCCGGAGACACCGGAGTTTCGCTGCCGTTGATGTTGGCCCAGTAGATCAAGCCGTCGTCGGTGTCGATTCGGATGTTGTCCACCGCCACCGGGATCAGGCCAATCCAATCGCCGCTGTAATCGCGTCGAATGATGACGAACGCATTGCCCCGCAAGGCCATGTTCACCACCACCGCTTTGATCAGGTCCAGCCACTTGATGAAGGGGTTGGGCTTGCTCAGCAGGCGCAGGAGCCGCCGCCGCTGCGGGCTGGTTCCCTTGACCAGCGCTCGCACGCCGTTCTTGTCCTCATACAGCTTCCAGGGCAGCCCTGCGGCCGACTCGGTCAGGACCTTGACGCACGACCAGACGATGCTGACCGTCAGTGCATTCTTGGGCGTCACCCGAACGCCCGCCTTCGTGCCGCGGCCACCGGTAGATAGGTCGACCTCCACGTAGTTGCCTGTGGCGGGGTCGTCGTATCCGAGGAACCGCCAGCTCAGCGGGTTGTACCAGCGAAAAGTTGTCATCCGATCAGCCCAAAGAAGCCGTTTTCCAGGTAGTCATCGATGCCGCCGGCATCGGGCGGCATGGCGTGTGCCGCGCCAATGGCCATGCATAGGGCCACCGCGGCGTCGATCTTGTTTGCCGATCTGGCCTTCGACAGCCAGCTGTTGCCCCAGCGGTCCGATTCGATGACGGCGGACATGATTGCGGACACCAGAACGGGGTTCCGGCGCAGGCGCAGGCGGCCTTCCAGCAGCGCCTCTTCCAGCAGACGCAAAGATCCGGGCATCCACATGCCCTCTGGAGCCGGTTGCCCCGACTGCTCCGCGGCCTCGACCGCGGCCTCCAGAGGCTTGCCCTTCTTGCAGCCGCCCTGCGGGTGCTCGGCGAAGGTCACCGACAAGCCAATGTCGTTGACCTCTTCCTCGAACCTGCGGAACGCGTAGCGGTCGTACGCGACCAGCTGCACGTCATACCGGTTGTCGTACTCGGCCATGACCTGGGCCACGTGCCGGAAGTTGATGGCCTGCCCTTGTGGCGCGTGCAGGTATCCACCGTTGACCCACGTGCGGTATGGCAGCTTGTCCTGCAGCTGCCGCGCGTCCAGCGTGTCGCCGGGCGTCCAAGCCTCAATCCAGGCGTCGAACGTCGGCTTCTCGATGACCAGCTTCTCGCCCTCGACTTCAACCTCCACCGGCACTGTGCCGGTCTCCACCACCGCCGCCATCGCGGTGATATCGCGAACCTGCGACAGGTCGAGGCCGAGGTAAACCTTGCGTCCCTCATGCAGGCGCGGGTCGAAGTCGGCCAGCGCCGGTTCCAGCGTTGGACGCGTCATCCAAGCGGTCTCCGCATCGGTCCACACACAGAAGTGCAGACGAAGAATGCCGTTCAGTGACCCGGGGATGGCCTTGGCTTGCGCCACCACGTCCGCCAGGTACTGCTCGGTGATAGTTACCCCCAACAGGGGATTGGCCTTCGCCCAGCAGCTGGGATCCTCAAGCGGGTCGTCCCCGTCGTCCAAGCTGCACACGTAGCTGAAGGTTCGGTCGTCGATCACGTCGCCGACGAAGGTCGGATCATTCACCGCCTCGGTGTGGCCGGCGGCGACCTTGACCGCATGCTCATGCTCTTCCCAGCACACCGAGGTTCGGTCGCTGCCGGAGTTGGTGATCATGAACAGCAGCGGCTCGCGGCGGAACTTGAAGCCGCGCTCCAGCATTTCGATGATTCGCCGGTCGGGAAGCTCGTGCACCTCATCGACCAGCACGAAGAACGGTCGAGGACCAGACCCGGTGCGGCCGGTATCGCGCGACACCGGCCGGAAGAAGCTCGCGCTGGCGTGGTGCGCCATGCTGAACTCACGACCCTCACCGCCAGCGAACTCGATGCGCTTGGCCAGGAGCGGCGACTTCTTGACCATCTTCACCGCGTCGGCGAACAGGATGCCAGCCTGGTCCTTTTTCGCCGCCGCCGAGTAGATCTGTGCTCCAGCCTCGCCTGCGGCCGTCATCCCCAGCAGGCCCAGGCCACCGGCCAGCGGGCTCTTGCCGTTGCCCTTGCCCTGCTCGATGTACGCGCGGCGGAAGCGCCGAAGGCCGTCGGCGCCCTTCCAGCCGAAGAGCGAGCCGATGATGAATGCCTGCGAGGGGTGCAGCTCGAACTTCCGGCCTTCGAACTGCCCCTCGGAGAGCATCAGCACGTTCTCGAAGTACCGGAACGCGTACTCCGCAGCCTCGTGGTCAAAGTAAAGGCCCCTTTCGGGGCCTTCGATCAGATCCTGCAGGTGGCGGCGACAGGCGTTTCGCACGTGCGGCCCGGCAACGATCCGGCCGGCCACCACGTCCAGGGCATACGCCTTAGTGCGGTCGGCCGGCGCTTGGGCCACCGAAGAATTCTTCGCCTTGGTCGTCTTCGTCACCGCCATGCGAGACCTTCGATTCATCCACAGGTGTGGCGCCCAGCTTCGAAAGGATCGAACTGAGCGCCTGGGTTGCTGACACGCCGAATTCGGCTTTGGGGTCTTCCATCCGCGCCGTCCAGAGGCACGCCAGGCGGAGAAGCACCCGGTGGCTGGAGTTGAGCCACGACATTTCCGATGCGAACTCCTTCCACGCCCGCTTCTCGGCCGCGGTCATAGTCTTGAACGGCTCGCCCAATGGGCGCGTGCCTTTCGGTCTCTTCCTCCCGGCATGCCGGCCTGGGTTCTTGATGGCGGCGCCGCTTGTCGCAGCCTTTGCGACGGGCAATCGGGGCCTTGGCATGAATTCCTCGGGAAAATGCGGGATTTCTTGGCAGGAATGGCCCGCTCGAGGGTCGTCCCGTGAATTGTGGATACGCGAATTTAGGGGGACGGTCGGTCTAGCTCGCGGGCGGCGGCATAAATTCGCCCCCCCTACCCTGCGCGACGTGGAACGCGTTGCCGTGGAACCGTTCACGTTCCGACCGGCCACCCGTCGTCGTCGCACCCTCGGACCTGCACCGCACCCCGTTCCAGACGCGCCTGATCGACGTTGTGGCAGTCGGCGCACTGACTGTCGAAGGGTCCAGTCCAGAACATCTCCTCCGTCTCTCCAGGCGGGTGTCCGTTCGTGTGGTTGCATACCGTTGCCACCGTCACATGCCCGCGTGCCTTGCAACGACTGCACAGCGGCTCGCGCTCCAGCTGTGCCTTGCGTGTGCGCTGCCAGCGCGCGGTGCCGTATAGGTGGGCGAAGGCGCTGCCGCCCGTCTGCCGGGTCCTTCGGCCACGAGCCACGCTCACTGGCCAGCCCCTGCAGCCCGGATCACCAAGCCACGGCGTATCCACCACTCCACCCGATCCCAGTTAGGTTCCATGCCCGTTGCCCGGGAGAACCACACCACAGCAGCCAGATACCACCGCAGCCACCAACGCACGCGGACAGACGCGGTCACGGTCGCGTGCATCAGAACTCCTCCACTTCCCAGCCACCACCGTCACGCTTGCGCCTGACCTTCACCGCAATGAAGCGGAACGGGTACATGGCCGCGGCGATCTTGATCTTGGCCCGTGCATCGTCCTGCCAGTGCCCCTTGACCTCGTGGCACTCCATGACCCCGTCGGCAGCCATGACGGCAAAGTCCGGCGTGTAGAACGTGTTGTCTGCCAGCCGCAGCTTCATGCCCTCGAACCGGTGCCACTGGACCCCGCCTGCGGCCTGCAGCGCGCGCAGCCGCTCGGCATACGCGGCCTCGGTCTTGTTCATCTCGCCAGTCTTCAGCCGGCCCAGCGCCAGCACGCGGCGCTCCTGCGCCGTCTGCGGTGCCATCAGCGTGGCTCCGGCACAGGTTTGCCCTGCACCCGGTCAATGGCTTCGAGCTGCGCCTCGTACTGCACCAGGCATCGCTTGCGACCATTGCTCACGTCGAACACCGCCGATGGTGGCGCCTCCTTCACCCATTTGCAGCGCTTGCGCAGTTGGGCATCGATCGGCACGTAAGTGGTCACCGGAACCGTGATGACGGCTGCCGGCGGCGGGTTCGGCTTGGTAGGTGCGGCCTGGCAGGCGACCAGCACCGAAACCGCCAGCAGGAGTGGGAACCTCATGGCGCGATCCTCTTGCCGAGAGTGATGGGCGATTCCAGGGTGCGATCCTCCTGCACGAACGCAGCGGCGATCTCCAGTACCAGGTCCACTGCCATGCACCACAGGTGCAACGCCGGAACCTTCGGGCTGCCGGTCACCTGGGAATCGCTGTCTTCGCGCAACCAAGCAGGTACTCCGAACAGGCGGCCCTCGTGGGTCATCCCGGCCTCAATGGCGCTTTCCCTATCGACGTAGAGCCATAGTGGGAGCCGCATATCAGTACCCCTTCAGTGCTGGGCAGGCGGAATCGAGCAGCTCCAGCGCTGCCTTGCAGGTGTCGGGCCGCTGCTCGTAGCGACCGCGCCAAGTGACGGCCTCCCTCTCGGACGCCTCGATCTTGCCGGCCAAGGCCTGCAACGCAGCCGCGCTCTCTGCCTTCAGGGCTTCCAGCTTCTCGGCTTCAGCTCTCAGCGCGGTGGCGACTTCGGCCAGGCGCTGATCCCGGGTGTCCACGTCGGCCTGCAACCGGGCGGCATCAGCCTGCCAGTCAGCTCGGACCTTGATCACCTGGGCGCTCAAGTCGCGGATCTTCTGCTCCTTCTCCCAGGCAGTCAGCCCGGACACCATGCAGCCGAAGGCCAGCACCGCGCACACCAGCTTGACCTTGCTGCCGGGTTTGCTCAGCCACTGCAGCGCGTCGGCAGCGGCGCCTACGATCAGTGTCCACAGCGCGCGAAGGAATCGAATCACTACGTTCATGGCTTGTCGCCTCCGATGGCGCCGGTGGCTTTCTCCACCATGCGCACGTAGCCGGGCAGCAGCCGGCGGATCAGGACGCCCGAGATGCCTGCCATCGGCAGCTGCGGGGCGCCGGCCAGCTGGGGCCAAATCCATGCCGCGATAGCCACCACCCAGGCCGCAAGGACTGCGTAGGCCACGACCGCAACCGCCAGCGCGGCCCAACGAGCAGCGGTCTGCAGCAGGCGATGCCGGCGAAGTCGACTGGCGTCTGCCGCCACTCGCCCAGCGTCCTTGTCCGGGAGGATCAGCACACCGATCAGGGCGCCGGCCAATGCAAGCAGCAGTACTGACTGCGGAACGCCGAGGATGATTCGCTCGGCCTCACGTAGTGCGTCGGCGGTTGCCGGTGCCACAACGGCGGCAGTGAACGTCCCGACGACGATCTTGAAGGTGCTCACGGGCTCGGTCACGGCGCCACCGTCCCGCCGGCCTTGCGGTACACGCCCAAGAGGTCGGAAAGCGTGTGCTCGGGCTGGCCGTAACCCGCGCCCGGCAGGCTCGCCCAGATGTTTCGAACGCGGGCAATGGCGTCCTCGATCTTGCCGGCCTGGATGAGTGGCAGCGCGCGCCGCTCGCGGATCAGCTGGATCGCCCATAGGTCCTGCGAAAGAGGGCCGAAGTCGGGAAACTTCAGTAGCGACCTGTAGTGGGCATAGTCCTTCAACATGAACTGGTAGCGACCCGATGCATTCGAGGTCAGGCCCTTGCTGTTGATACGCTTGGACTTCCGACCGCGCGAGAAGGGATGCACCGAGTAATCGGTGAACACTTCCGGCACACGATCGGCACCGGTCACGATGACGTCGTAGCCGCGATCCTTCGTCGCCGGACTGGTGCTCGTGCCTTCGGACCAGGCCAGCATGCTGAGGAAGGCCACGACGTTCACGCCGCCAGCCTGTTGGGGTGTGATCTGCGTCATTTCGGTTCCTGCAGAGATTCAACCCCGCCGCATTGGACGGGGCGCGGAATCCCAGCCGGAGCCAATGCCGGCTAGGTTGTGTAGATCAGCTCGCTCCGCGCAACGCCCGCGCCGCCGCCGACCGTGTAGCGGATGGGGACGGAGACCCGGTCGAAGCGATCGAACAGCGCGCGCATGGCGGGATGGTCGTTGATGGTCAGGATTGCCCGGCCTTTGAGCTGGGCCATGACCTCGGCGAGCTGCTCGTATTGATCCATGCCGAACTCGCTTCCATAGCCCGTGGTCTCCCAATAGGGAGGATCCAGGAGGAACAGCGTTTCCGGCCGATCGTACTTCTCGATGCAGCGCTGCCAAGCCAATTGCTCGATCACCACTCCCTGCAGCCGAAGGTGGGCATCACTCAGATCCTGTTCCAGTCGCAGCAGGTTGATGCGCTTGGTCGACGTCGGGCCAACCCCCAGCGTCTGGCCTTCTACCTTGCCGCCGAAGCTGAGCTTCTGCAGGTAGTAGAACCGCGCGGCGCGCTGGATATCGGTCAGCGTGTCGACGTGCTGCAGCTGCGCCCAGCGATACATTTCTCGGCTGGTCAGTGACCACCGGAAATGCCTCACGAACTCGTCCAGGTGATTCGCGACCACCCGGTAGAGCCTGACCAGCTCGCCGTGCATGTCGTTGAGTACTTCAACCTTGGCGGGCGCACGCTCAAACAGCATTGCCGCGCTTCCGGCGAAGGCTTCGACGTAGCAGGTGTGGGGCCGCTCATTGATCAGCGGCAGTAGGTGCTTTGCTAGGCGTGTCTTACCGCCCGGCCATGGGAACAACGTCTTGGTTTTCAAATCTCAGCTCTTGCGACATTAGTTAAGCAAGCTTCACCGGCTCTCCGGAGAGCGGCAGGGCTTGAGCCAATGGCACGCGGCTGAAACGCGTGTACGGCGGCGGCGCTCCGGTGCTTGCAGGCATCGGGGCGTCGCCCTGTTTGTTTCGGAATTGGCGTTGCTGACGGCGGTATGTCCGCCTCTCAACTCCGGGAATCACCGGAATAAAGGGCCAGATACGCGAACGGCCCGCCGATTGGCGAGCCGCGTGGATGGGACTCTCCCCACCTTGCCGAGAACTGTACCAGTTCGTTGGCAACGGTCAAGAGGTGATGGAAGCAAACCCACCCTATGGCTATGCCGATATCAGGGCCGCTTGTAGATCGTCCCGCGCGGTGATGCTGATCTGTCCGGTCAGATAAAGCGCCTTCACGAAACCGAGGCCGAATCCCATGAGGCGCACCGCTTCTTCCCTGTCGTCCTCGCGCCTAGCCGTCCTGCGCTCCGCAAGCAACTCAGCCCAGCGCTGCCGACATGACTCCGGCAACTGCTCGCAGTGATCTTCGATTGGGCGGGGTGAGGCAGGCATGTCGAACTCCTGTTGGTCTGAAATTCAATCGTCACACGAACGGCGGGAACTCCGCGACCCGCTCAAGCGGAAACCCCGCGGTTGGGTCCACGGTGTACTGGTGCTCGCCCAGGTACATGCTGTGCGCCCCAGGCCCGGCAATCACTTCCGCCCCAACCACCGCGCGTAGCAGTACCCCACCGCTGCCGCAGGCATTCAACCCGCTGGCAAACATCTCTGCAGTTTCCCTATCCGGCGTCCATGCGAACCCGAGCTGGCCGAGCCGGAGCCGATCGGTATTCTCGCCCCTGTACAGTTCCAACCGAGCGCCTGCCTCTGCCTTGTAGCGCGGCAGGCTCAGCCAGAGGAACGCGGCCAGCTGGTGATCATCCCCAACCTGCTCTCGTATCCGGTGGCCACCTTCTATCCAGTAGGTGTCGAATGCCGCCTTGTCGAACTGAGGCGCCCTATCCTTCAGTGCACGGGCGACGACGGTTCGCCACCCATTTCCCCCGGTAAGGCGCCTCATCTGCTCGAGCTGCTGGTCGTTGGTCACTGGCGCCCTCCTGGCGGTGCGGGCGCCATTCTACGACTGGAGCGGGTCAGCGAGCAGCAGCGGTTGCCCGCAGTACCCGAAGTGCGCCCGGGCCCAGCTTCTCCCACCGGGCAGCGCCGCGAACCACATCGAGAAACGCCTGGTTGAGCCCGTCCCGGAAGTCGGCGCCCTCGACGGCGTATTCGAAGCGATAGCCCTCCCCGATGACGTAGCGTGATGCCCATTGGCGGCGGAGCCGACGCAAGAGCAGCTTTGCCCTCGATTCGCTCCCTACCCACGCCCACTGTGCGGCAACCACGTTGGGGCGGCGGCGGATGCTGCCCTCGGGGTTTCGGGTCACGCTGATTCGGACTATCCCGTCGGCGCTGCAGGCGGCGCACAGGTACACCGCATCGCGAGCGGTCTGTGCCAATGTCAGATTTCTCATGCGCGCCGCGCCTCCATGAACGCCATCCCCTTGTCCAGCTCTTTCCGGTACTGCCACTTCGTGAACGTGCCCCCCAGCTTCTTCGCTACGGCCGCTGCTCGCTGGGCCTGGCTTCCCCTCCCGGTGAACTCCTCCAGCACCACCAGCGCGCGCAGCATGTTCTGCCGGTAGAGGTCGGACAGCGCGCGATCGATCCACCGATACTCGTCTGGCGAACCCACCATGACGGCGGCGGTGGCTGATCGAGAGACCAACGTGCGAGTTTCGGTGCAGGGGATCGGATCAACCGCCCACGGCGCGACGGGAAGCACGGCGCCGTTGCGATTCACTCGCCCGGCGCCGGCCCCCAACAGCATTCGACGGGCGTGGCCGTCACGAAGCAACGGCGGGCGCTCACGCTTCGTGCCCTGGGCGAACTGCTGAGCGCGTGCCAGCGGGTGTTCGTCCCTGCTTGACGCCTCCTCCGGGGCAAGCGGGGCACAGAACCGATGCTCCTGGTAATGCCCCCAGTGCTTCAATTGCTCCTTCAGCGAGTTGGTCATTTCCGGCCCCCAGCGCGCGCAGCTGCCTGCGTCTCCATCTGTTCCAGCCGCGATGCCTGCTGCCGGGCAAGGGACGCCGACGTGCGGTAGGCCTCGGCAGTGGTTGAGCGCTGCCCGCGATCGCGCCAAAGGAGGCGGTCCCATCTCTCCGCCTGCTGGTCGAGGGTGTCGGCGAAATGCTTGAGCGCCTGGGATCCTGTCGGGATGAAGGTCATCGACCAATCCCCCCGTAGGATCTGCGGCCCGGGCCATAGCTCGTCCGGCGCGACGGCTGGTCATCGTTTGCAGCCTCCGGCTTTCGCGGCAGCGGCCCGTCCCAGTTGTCGATGCGCATCTGGTCGAAGCGATTCTGTAGGCTGATCCTCTCGCCGGCGCGGATATTGCGCCCCTTCGCAAAGTGCATCTCCACTACGCCCTGCAGATGGGTCTTCTGCTCGGGCGTGTCGTAGTAGTCCTCGCGATGCAGCAGCACGACAACGTCGGCCTTTTGCTCGAGCTCTCCAGACTCGCGCAGGTCGGAAAGGGTCGGGCGTCTGTCAGTACGCCCAGTGACGCTCCGATTCAACTGAGCCAATGCCACCAGCGGAATCTTCCACTCCTTCGCTAGGTCCTTGCCCTTCTGTAGGATGCGCCCGTACTCGAAGCGGGCCATGCGCGGATCCACGTCGAAGTCGTGAATGTGGTCAATCACCAGTAGCTGCAGCGGCTTGCGCTGGTGCATGCGCCGGGCGCGGGCCTCGAACTGCCGCACGTTCAGGGAGGCGGTGTCATCGATGTACAAAGGCGCGGATTTAAGGTCGCGGATGGTCGGCGTCATGCGGCTTTGGTAGATCTCGCTGTCCTCGCCGGAATGCCTTGGCCTGGTAACCCACTCGTGGGGAATGTGGCCAACCGACGCGACGTTTCGATCATGGCAGTCGTCGATGCTCATCTCGAGGCTAAACAGCCCGACAGTTATCCCATTGAGCGCGCAGTAGACGGCTACGTTCAGCGCCGCGATGCTCTTGCCCATACTCGGCCGACCAGCGATTAGGTAGGCGGTGGACGGCTGAAGGCCGTGCGTTACGCGGTTGAACTCGGCCCACGGGGTTTCCAGCCCGGTCAGGCCGCCACCGGAGTGATATCGGTCCTCCCAACGCTTGTACCACCCGTACATGGTCTCCCCTGCAAGCCGAAGCCCTCCGCGCTGGGCCGGCTGCAGGCCGGCAATGTCCTGCGTCAGCTCTGCCAGGAGCTCGGGGAATTCGCGGCCATCCTGCTGCCAAGCTGACTCCACCGCCTTGCGACCGACGTCAGCCAACCGGCGGCGCCCGGCGTACTGCACTACAATTTCGGCGTACGCAGCCACGTTTGCAGCCGACGGCGTCGTGCTGGCCAGCTCCGTTATGTAAGTGCCATCGCCCACCAGCTCTAGCTTCCCGCGCGATTCAAACCACTCGCCGATGGTGACCGCGTCGAACGGGCGCTGCTTCTCCGCCAGCGTGCGGATCGACTCGAAGATCAGCTGGTGATCGTGACGGTAGAAGTCCTCGGCGGAAAGTGTGTCCGACACGAGCGGCCAGGCTTCCGGCGCCAGCATCAAGCCTCCCAGGACAGCCTGCTCCGCCTCAACGCTATGCGGCGGCAGATTGGGGTCAAAGCGCATCAGCCTTGCCCCCCATTGCGGTTGTTGTGGTAAGTGCCCTCGACGACCTTCAGCAGGTTCTCCTCAGACTTTATCAACCACGGCAATGACACCTGGAAGCTGTTCACCTTGCCCATGAGGTAGTCGCTGTCCCGCATCCACTTGAACAGACCACGCCACCACTCGAGCGTCTGCCGCGACGGGTCAGCCTTCCAGCGCGCGCGCAGATGCTTCTGGCGAGCGTCACTCCAGCCATGGACGACAGGACAGTTCGGCAACTCCTTGTGGTAAGCCGCAATGATTGCTTCATGAGGGCAGCCAACAGCGGCCTTGCCGCCTAGCAGATCTGCCTGCTCATCCGCTTCATCAATGGCGTCTTCGTCACCGGCAGGTGACGAACCTGTTTCCCCTTCCTGGTTTGATTCCTGGTTTGTAGTGCTGTCAGCCCCCACCCTCGGTGCTGTGTGCCCCGAC
>Ga0228674_1000888_pt1 | contig 19277 bp, 17 predicted proteins | sample 1D_rmetaG_FD_189054 | JGI IMG/M metagenome (GOLD analysis project Ga0228674, IMG submission 189054) | Seawater microbial communities from Monterey Bay, California, United States - 1D_r | ecosystem: Environmental > Aquatic > Marine > Coastal | place: USA: California | collected 2016-09-26
CGTCAGGGCTGGTGCCGTGATCCTGGCTGCCATCGAAGAATTTCCACATATCCCGGTGTGCATGCACCAGGATCACGGCACCAGCCCTGACGTGTGCCAACGCTCCATCCAGCTGGGTTTTTCCTCGGTGATGATGGACGGCTCGCTCAAGGAAGACGGCAAGACCCCGGCCGATTATGAATACAACGTCCGCGTAACCCAGCAGACCGTGGCGTTCGCCCATGCTTGCGGCGTGTCCGTGGAAGGCGAACTGGGTTGCCTGGGCAGCCTGGAAACCGGCATGGCCGGTGAAGAAGACGGTGTCGGCGCCGAAGGCGTGCTCGATCACAGCCAACTGCTGACCGACCCGGAGGAAGCCGCTGACTTCGTCAAGAAGACCCAGGTCGATGCCCTGGCCATCGCCATCGGCACCAGCCACGGCGCTTACAAGTTCACCAAGCCGCCAACCGGCGACGTGCTCTCCATCGAGCGCATCAAGGAAATCCACAAGCGCATCCCCAACACCCACCTGGTGATGCACGGTTCTTCCTCCGTGCCGCAGGAATGGCTGAAGGTGATCAACGAATTCGGCGGCGACATCAAGGAAACCTACGGTGTGCCGGTCGAGGAAATCGTCGAAGGCATCAAGCACGGCGTGCGCAAGGTCAATATCGATACCGACCTGCGTCTGGCCTCTACCGGTGCCATTCGCCGCATGATGGCCGAGCATCCGAGCGAGTTCGATCCGCGCAAGTTCTTCGCCAAGACCATCGTCGCCATGCGTGACATCTGCATCGCCCGCTACGAAGCCTTCGGCACCGCTGGCAACGCCTCCAAGATCAAACCGATCTCCCTGGAAGGCATGTACCAGCGCTATGCCAGCGGAGAGCTGAACGCCAAGGTCAACTGATCCGGCGCGGGCGAACGCCCGCCCGGACCAGCCGAAAGCCGCGATTGCGCAAGCGTCGCGGCTTTTTCATGCCTGGCGTTTGCGGCTCAGGGCGCTGTGCTGAGCAACGCGCGATGCTCGATGCTCAACTGGTCGAAGCGCGCAGCGCCGGCTTCGGTCTCGTAGCCGGTGTTGTCCTGGGTGTAGACGCCGGCCTTGAAGTACAGCGGTTTGGCCGCCCAGGAGGAGTCCAGGCGGGTGCTCCAGTTGTTCCTGTCGAGCTGGATCGCCAGGGTGCCGTCGGGCTTCAGATTGATCGCATAGCTGAACGCCTGATTGAGCGCGATGCCACTGGTCACGGTTACCGTCTGAATCTCGGCATTCGGCGTCATGCGTACCTTGGCGACGATATTGCCGCTGGCGGTCTTGGTCTTGTACTGGTACTCCAGCTTGAGCAGCGGCATCGAGCTCTTGTAGGCATGGATCTGGCCGATGACGATCTTGCCGGTCGACGGCACCTGGCTGACGCTCAGCGCGGCGCGCAGGAAATGGTCGGCGCCGGGGTAGGTCCAGTTGCGCAGGCTGCCGTCGGCGTAGGTCTCGCGCAGTTCGCTGCGTGGATAGCTGGCACTTTCGGTGGTGGTGCCGTTGACCGGTGACCAGAAGAAGATGGCGCCATCTTTGGACTGGAAATAGTGATCCTGATAACCACCGGCCAGAACGCGGGTCTCGATGGTGGTCGCGGGGACGCCGACTGGAATGCTGAGGTTCCACATGGCGAGTTCGATCATGTTCAAAGCTCCTGAAAAACGGAAACTTCAGTCGGGGGCACATCTCATCCAGGAGTCAGTAACGGCTTACTTGGCGTTCCAGCGTGTGACACGCGAGCTAGAAGGGTGGCAGGGCTGCCTGTCACAAGCAGCGAGTGCGCTCGTGGCGCGCTTTATAACGGCAGCCGGGGCGAAAGCGTGACGACCGTCTGTCGTTTTATTGGCGCCAATATAAAGTCATTATCATTGGGCTTTCGATCCCCGCCGTTTTCGATCGACCCAGGTTTTGCCGCAGGTAAAACCCTGTAAAACACCTGGGGCATAACGGTGGGTGGGGTGCGCCATAATTCGCGTACTGTCGTTCCGGGAAACTGCCCCCCATGTCCAGCAAGCCACGTCTGTTGCTCGCTTTCCTCCTCGCCGTGTTGCTGGCCTCGCTGCTTGCCTCGATCTTCCAGACCCAGACCAACCTCGCCGCCTTGCAGGCGCTCGGTGCACCGATGCCGCTGGATGTGCGCGTTGGCACCACCTGCCTCGATCTGCTCGGTTTCGCGCCGACCTTCGCCCTGCTCAGTGCGCTGGGCTTTCTGTTCGCCCTGCCGCTGGCTGCCTGGTTGGCGCGGCGCATGCCGTCGCTACGGTGGCTGATCTTCGTGCTGGCGGGTGCGGCAGCGATCTGGACGGCGCTGGCGCTGGCCAATGCGCTGGCACCGATGCCGACGCTGATCGCCGCCGACCGCAGCCCGTTCGGCACGCTCGGGCTGATGGCCTGCGGCAGCGTCGGTGCGCTGCTGTTCGGTCTGCTCGGTCGGCGGGTGCGCTACCGGGCGCAGCCAACTTCTTCCGATTCTCTGTGACAAGGCGTTGCCCATGTTGAGAAGCACCCGCGCGCTGATGCTCTGCGCCCTGTTCGTCAGTACGCCGCTGCTGGCCCTGGATTACCGCATCGAAACCTTCAGCGAAGGGCTGGAGAATCCCTGGGCCATGGCCTTCCTGCCGGACGGACGCATGCTGGTCACCGAGCGTGTCGGGCGACTGCGCATCATCGAAGCCGACGGCAGTGTCGATCCCGAGCCGTTGGCGGGCATGCCCGAGGTCTTCATCGCTGCCCAGGCCGGGCTGATGGAAGTGGCGCTGGACCCGGACTACAGCGACAACCGCTGGCTGTATCTGACCTACGCGCACGGCTCGCTGGAGGCCAACAACACGCGTCTGGCGCGTGCCCGCCTGGTGGATGACGAGCTGCACGACTTCGAGGTGTTGTTCACCGCCCAGCCGCTCAAGGCCGGCGCCGCGCACTACGGTGGGCGTATCGCCTTTCTCGCCGACAAGACCCTGGTGCTGACCCTGGGCGACGGCTTCGACTGGCGTGAGCAGGCGCAGAACCCAGCCAACCACCTGGGCAAGATCGTGCGCCTGAACCGCGATGGTAGCGTGCCGCAGGACAATCCGTTGCTCGGTCAGGAGGGCGCGGCGCCGGAGATCTACAGCCTCGGCCACCGCAACGTGCAGGGCATCTTCTTCGATGCCGAGCACAATCGCCTGTACAGCCATGAGCACGGCCCACGCGGGGGTGACGAGCTCAACCTGATCGAGGCCGGCAACAACTATGGCTGGCCGCTGGCGACCTTCGGTATCGATTACACCGGTGCGCGCGTCAGCCCCTACACCGAGCTGCCGGGGCTGACCGCGCCACTGCTGCACTGGACACCCTCGGTAGCGCCGTCGAGCCTGACCCTGTATCGCGGCGAGTTGTTCCCCGAGTGGCAGGACGACCTGTTCGCGGCCACCCTGGCCGAGCGCAGCGTACGCCGCATCCGTGTCCGTGACGGCATGCTGGCCGGTGAGGAAATCCTCTTCGAAGAGCTGGGCGAGCGGATTCGCGATGTGCGCAGCGGGCCGGATGGTGCGCTCTATCTGCTCACCGATAACCCAGAGGGGCGTCTGCTGCGTGTGGTGCCCAGCGAGTAATGCCGCATCCGTTACACTGACGGTCCAGATGAATTCGGGATCGTAGCGTTGAAGTATCTACAGGGTTATCCGGTCGCCTTGCAGCAGCAGGTTCGTCAGCTGATCGCCGATGATCGGCTCGGTGACTACCTGGCGCAGCGCTATCCGGGCCGGCATGAAGTGCAGAGCGACAAGGCGCTGTATGGCTACGTGATGGCGCTCAAGCAGGAACACCTGAAGAACGCGCCGGCTATCGACAAGGTGCTCTACGACAATCGCCTCGACCTCACCCACCGCGCGCTGGGCCTGCATACGGCGGTCTCGCGGGTGCAGGGCGGCAAGCTCAAGGCGAAGAAGGAAATTCGCGTTGCCTCGCTGTTTCGCGACGCCGCGCCGGCCTTCTTGCAGATGATCGTGGTGCACGAACTGGCACACCTGAAAGAGAGCGAGCACAGCAAGGCCTTCTACAAGCTGTGCGACCACATGTTGCCGGGCTATGCGCAGATCGAATTCGACCTGCGCATGTACCTGACCTGGCGCGAGATGACGGCGGCCAACTGAGCAGCCGATGCACTGACCTGTGAGCTCAGCCGTGCAGGCGCAGGTTGAGCTGGTCGACCACTGGCGCCCAGTCGGCGTCTTCGAGAATTTCTTCTCGTAGCAGTGCAGCCTGCGCCGGCGTCCAGAACGGGGCCTCGGACAGTTTGCAGGCATCTGGCAGTGGCGAATGGGTGCTGATGAAGGCGTTGATGCTGGCGGCGTCGTCAGGCAAGCCGAGCTGCTTGAACAGGGCTGGCAGGCTGTGGACTGGATTTTCCATGGTATTGGCTCTCGCTAGGCGTGGTGTTCATCGCTAATTACCAACCCTAGCAGGCCGTTGAAAAACTACCTGCGTTGGCAATACAGCGTTAAAAACAGCCTCGCGTGCGAGCCCAGTCAAAATGCTCATTTACAGCACGTAAACTGCGCTTTTTCGGCTGTTTTTGCCTTGTCTTGTCTGCCTCGCCTACGTTTTCAACGGCCTGCTAGCCCAGATAGTTCCGCTTACGTGGCTGCCAGCACCTCGAAAATCTGCTGGCGACTCCCTACTGGCAGGCTTATCTCGTCGCCGGGCTTCTTGCCGAGCAGCAATTTCCCGAGCGGTGCGGTATTGCCGAGCACCTGGATGGTCTGGTCGGCCAGTTGCAGTTTCATGCTGGCGCCTGGAGGACCAAGGAACAGCCATTGTTCGTGGCCATCCTCGGCCGCAAGCTGAACCAGCGCGCCGAGCTCGATACCCTGCTCGATATCGAAGGGGCGCGGGCGCAATTGGCGCCAGGTGATCAGGGTCTGGCGCAGTTCTTCGACGCGGCGCGCCTGACCGCTGGCCAGGTAGGCTGCCTCCAGGCCCAGGGTGTCGTACTTGTTCTCGGCGACGTTCTCTTCGTGGGTGGCCGCTTCGTGGGCGCTGAGGGCGGCGAGGCTGGCCTGTTCGAGGTCGGTCTGCAGATGGTTGAGTACGTCTTGCAGCAGCAGATACTTGTCCATGGTGTGCTATCGGGTTCGAGTTGATGAAGAGACGACGGCCTGACGCCGATCAGGTAGGGCTTCCAAGGCGGCCTTACGTAGGAGCCCCGCCCCGGGGCGAAGCTTGCAAGTGCGTGTTGCCCTGATTCGCGGCGGGCGCCGTTCCTACACATTCGCTGCGTCTGACGGGCACTAGGCTGCGGCCCCTGTTCAAAGGTATTGGGTGGCCAGTTGCACGCGGTTGCGACCTTCGGCCTTGGCCCGGTACATGGCGGCATCAGCCAGGCGAATCAGCATGGTGGCATCGTCGGCGCCGCGGCTCAGGGCGATGCCGATGCTGGCGCCGACGCGTACGGCACGATCTTCCAGATACATTGGCGTGTCCAGCCCTTCCAGCAGACGTTTGGCCAGGTCGTGCGCATCTTCGGCCGATTGCACGCTCTCGCAGATCACCACGAACTCGTCACCGCCGAGGCGCGCAGGCAGATCGGTATCGCGCACGTATTGCCGCAGGCGCTGCGCCACTTCGGCCAGTACCAGGTCGCCGTAGCCGTGGCCGTGGCCGTGCTGGTCGTTGATCGGCTTGAAACCGTCCAGGTCGATCAGCATCACGGCGAGCAGTTCGTTGCGGCGTTGGCTGCGCGCCAGTGCCTGCTCCAGGTGTTGCTGCAGGGCGGTGCGGTTGGGCAGGCCGGTCAGTGGGTCCTGCAGGGCCAGCTCACTGAGGCGCTGATTGGCCTGTTCCAGGGCCTGGGTGCGTTCGGTGACGCGCTTGGCGAGGATCTGCTCGTTGAGCTGCAGCGCGGCTTCGCGTTGGCGCTTGAGCTCGTTGAAGCGTGCCGCCAGGGCGAAGGACAGCAGGATCATCTCCAGCCCCGAGCCGATCTGCATGGCGTACAGGGTAAGGAAGTTCGACGGAATCAGGGCGAAGTTGCGTAGCGCCAGCAGCACCGCGCCGGTCAGCAGCATCAGCCAGGCCAGGGCGAACAGGCGAGCACCGGGCACCCGGTAGCCAATGCAGACGAAGCTGGTGACCAGCAGCGTCAGGGTGGCGATCAGGCCGGTCAGCGACATCAGCTGCAGCGCGCGCTGCAGTGGCAGCAGCACACTGGCCAAGACGGCTGCACCGATGGCGATGGACAGCATCAGCAGGCCCTTGTCCCAGCGTGGCAGCCACTGGCGGGTGTCGAGAAAGCTGCGCGCAAACACCACCGACAGCAGCGCCGCCGTCGTCAGGCTGACCGGCAGCATGCGGTTGCTCCAGGGCGCGGCTTCGGACCACAGATACTGCGCGCCAAGACCATTGAGCGACAGCACGCTGAGGGCGAAGGCGAACATGAACAGCACGTAGTTGAGGAAAGGCCGCTCGCGCAGGGCGAGAAACAGCAGCAGGTTGTACAGCCCCAAGGCGATCAGCACGCCGAAGTAGATGGCATGCATCAGGTAGCCGTTCTGGCTGTGCTGCTCGAAATCGCGCGAAGACATCAGTGCGCCGCTGAGGGTCATGCTGCCGCGCGAGTCGACGCGCAGGTACAGCGTGCGCTGCTCGCCGGGCTGCAGAGAGATCTCGAATACCGGGTTGCGATGGCCGACGCTGCGCTGCGCGTAGGGCACGGTGTCGCCGCTGCGCGACTCGCGCACGCCATCGGCGCCGATGTCGTACAGACGCACCTCGTCCAGCGAGGCGTAATTCAGTTCCAGGCGCCAGACGCGTGTTTGCTGGGCATCGGATTGCAGCGCCAGGCGCAGCCAGATCACCCCCGGCACATAGCCGAAGCTGAGGTCACGGCGGTTCAACGAGGGCTGGAAAGGGGCATCGACAGCGCGAACGTCGTCCAGGCTCAGGGCGCTTTGGGGATCGGCGAGAAAGTCGACCAGGCCGTAGAGATCCTGTGCTGCGCTGCTGTCACCCAGGCGCGTGCTGGCGAGGGTAATCTGGCTGACCAAAAGCAGGCTGCACACCAGCAGCAGACCCGGCAACGAGACCAGGTAGGCGAGGGTGGTGTGTCGGTTGGCTGGCATGGGCAAGGCCTGGGAGCTAGGCGTCGTCAGATAGTGGCAGAAAGCCCCATCAGCCTGCTAGTGGCGATCCTTCTGCAGATGCGCGGCCAAGGTGCGCAGTGGCGCGAGCTGGCGGCAGATCAGCGCCAGTTGCGTCTGCACCAGACGTTGGCGTTCGTCGACGTCGTCGGCAATCTGCTCCAGGCTTTGCGCCAGTGCCTGTTCTTCATCGCTGTGGATGGCCAGCGGCTGCTCGCCGCGCAGGCCGGTGGCGATTTCATCGAGGCTGCTCGCCAGCGCTTCGGCCTGTTCCAGCAATTGTGCCTGGGCCGCCTGCGGCAACTGCTCGCCACGATGGGCGCCGAGCCCGGAGAGATAGCTGAGCAGGGTGTGCGACAGCACCAGAAAGCGAAAGCCGAGGTCGGCGTCCTTACGGAAGTGCCCAGGCTCCATCAGCATGTTGCCGAGGGTGGTGGACAGTGCCGCGTCGGCGTTGTGCGCGTTGCGTCGGGCCAGGCGGTAGCCGAGGTCGTCACGCTTGCCGTGTGCGTACTGGGCGATGATCTGCCGCAGGTAGGCGCTGTTGCAGCTCAGTGTGTTCGCTAGCATGCGCCCCAGGCGTCGACCCTGCCAGTCCGGCAGGATCAGGAACACCGCCAGCCCGGCCAGCATGCCGCCGAGCAGGGTGTCGACCAGGCGCGGCAGGAACAGGCCGTAGCCATCGCCGATCTGGTTGAAGCAGAACAGCACCAGCAGGGTGATAGCCGCCGTGGCCAGGGTGTAGCGCGTGCTGCGTGTGGCGAAGAAGGCGACGCCAGCGACCACGGCGAACAGGGCCTGGATGCGTGGGTCGGGGAACAGATCGATCAATGCCCAGCCCAACCCCAAGCCGATCAGGGTACCGACGATGCGCTGCACCAGCTTGAGACGCGTGGCGCCGTAGTTCGGCTGACAGACGAACAGGGTGGTCAGCAGAATCCAGTAGCCCTGGGTCGGATGAATCAGGTGCAGCAGGCCGTAACCGGCGGCCAGAGCAATGGACAGGCGCAGCGCGTGGCGAAACAGCAGCGAGGTGGGGGTCAGTTGCTGGCCGATGCGCTCGATCACCTCGCGCAACGAATGCGGTTCGCGATCGAGCAGGCTGCTGTCCTGCTCATCGGCCAGGGCGTCAGGGTTGCTGGCGCTGCCGAGCAGCAGGTCGAGGCTGGCGAGGTTGCCGGCCAGGGCGCCGAGCGAGCGCAGCAGGCGGCGCCAGGCCGGGTTGCTTTGCAGGTGCAGGTGGTCGAGCGAGGCATGCAGGTCTTCCAGGGCCTGGCTGCACAGCTCGCGGTACTCGAACGGCTGGCGCAACTCGATGGCGCTGCCCAGGCGCTGGCAGGCTTCGCCGTGCAGGCGCAGCAGGCGCTGGCAGCGAAACAGCACATCGCTGTGGAAGAAGGCTTCGGCCAGTTCGTTGTAAGGGTAGTGCGACGAGCTGGCGCGTTCGTGAATGTCCTGGGCGAGGAAGTACAGCTTCAGGTAGCGATTGACCTTCGGTGCCGGCCGACCGCTACCGACCCGATGCAGGATGATCTCCTTGGCCGCGTTGAGCGCGGAGACGACGCGGCCATTCTGCTTGGCCAACTGCAGGCGGCGTTGTTCCACATCCAGCTGGCGCACGGGTTCGAACAGCGCCGCCTTGAGCTTGAGGTACTTGCCCAGTTCGCGAAACAGCCGGGCCAGGGCGAGCTGTACCGGCTGATGGGCGAACAGCGCGTGCCAGATCACCGAGAGCAGGCCGTACCAGGCGGCGCCGGCTACCAGCAGCAGCGGTTCCAGCCACAGGCCGGCGACGCCGCCGCGCTGCTCGACGCCGATCATGCTGTACACCGCGAGAATCAGGGTGCCGGAACCCAGGGTGGCGAAGCGCTCACCGAGTGCGCCGAGCATGGTCAGACAAAAGGCGGAAAAGGCCAGGGCGATGACGAACAACCAGGGATAGGGAAAGAGAAATTCCACTGCATAGGCCGCCGCGCTGAAGCAGGCCAGGGTGACCAGCACCGCGCCGAGGCGGCCTTGCCAGCTGTCGTCGGTCTCGGTCAGGGCGCTGGCGATGATGCCGAGAAACAGTGGGATCAGCCCATGCATCCAGCCCTGCCACCAGCACAGCGCCAGGGCTCCGGCCAGGGCGATGAACACCCGCAGGCTGGCGCTGAACTTGTCCAGTGCCCAGAGGCGGCGCAGTGATTGGCGAAGGCGAGGTCGGGGCATAGGGAGTCTGGTCGGAAAAGATCTGAGCAGCCTACCGGAACTGGCCAGCCACTGGGTATCTGTCTGCCGGCAATCTGTTTGGCCTGGCGCCTTTCGCAATTTCGTCGTCCGTCTCGCGGATAAATCTGCTCCTGCAGCGAGCAGTACATCCCCTGTAGCACATCCGCCAGCCCTGTCGCGGGACCCGCTGGAGCATGGACTATGCTCAATAAAGGCCCTCCGCCACTTGTCCGGTATCACCGGGGCCTGGGAGTCGAACGTGTTGCCTGGCTGGTTGCGTCTATGTCTGTGTGCTCTGATCCTCTGCGGTTCGGTGGGGGCGAGTGCGGCGCCGGGCGCGGTGGTGCGCTTGCAGGTGGATGGGGTGATCGGCCCGGCCAGTGCCGACTACCTGGTGCGCGGTCTGGCCAAGGCGGTGGACGAGGGCGCGCAACTGGTGCTGATCGAGATCGACACGCCCGGCGGCCTGGATAGCTCCATGCGCGCGATCATCAAGGCGATCCTTGCCAGTCCCGTCCCCGTGGCCAGTTACGTCGCCCCAGGCGGTGCGCGGGCGGCCAGCGCCGGCACCTACATCCTCTACGCCAGCCATGTCGCTGCCATGGCGCCGGGGACCAACCTCGGCGCCGCCACGCCGGTGGCCATCGGCATGCCGGGCTCGCCGAGCAAACCAGAGGGGGCTGACAAGGGCGAGACGGACAAGCCCGCGCAAGGCGAAAGGGGCTCGGCCGATGCCATGACCGCCAAGCAGGTCAACGATGCGGCCGCCTACATTCGTGGTCTGGCGAATATGCGCGGGCGCAATGCCGAGTGGGCTGAACAGGCAGTGCGCGAGGCGGTCAGCCTGTCCGCCGAAGAGGCGCTGGCGCAGAAGGTGATCGACTATCTGGCGACGGACCTGGCCGACCTGCTGCGTCAGCTCGACGGCAAGACCCTGCAAGCTGCAGGCGTCGAAGTCACCCTGGCTACCGCCGGTGCACCGTTGATCAGCCATGCGCCGGACTGGCGCACTCGCCTGCTGGCGGTGATCACCAACCCCAGCGTGGCGCTGATCCTGATGATGATCGGCGTCTACGGCCTGTTCTTCGAGTTCTCCAACCCGGGCAGCGGCATCGGCGGCGTGCTCGGTGGCATCAGTCTGATCCTCGCCCTCTACGCCCTGCAGCTGCTGCCGGTGAACTACGCTGGGGTGGCGCTGATCCTGCTCGGCATCGCCTTCATCACCGTCGAGGCCTTCCTGCCCAGCTTCGGCGTGCTCGGCATCGGCGGCGTGGTGGCCTTCGTCTTCGGCGCGCTGATCCTGATCGACACCGACGTGCCGGGCTTCGGCATCCCGCTGGCGCTGATCGTTACCCTGGCGCTGACCAGCGCCGGGCTGATCCTGGCCATCCTCGGCATGGCGTTGAAGGCCAGGCGGCGCCAGCAGGTGGCCGGCGACAGCGGCCTGGTCGGCAGCCTGGTGGCGGTCGCCGCGGTGCAGGCCGAGGATCCTTGCAGCGGCTGGGTGGCGCTGCAGGGCGAACGCTGGCAGGTGCAGGGCAGCGAGCCGCTGCGGCCCGGGCAGCGGGTGCGGGTGACGGCACGCCAGGGCGTGCAACTGCAGGTCAGCGCGGTGGATGAACCGCCGCCCCAAGGAGGTCACTGATGGGTTTCGAACTGAGTTTTCTCTCGCTGACGATCATCGTCCTGGCCCTGCTCGCCTCGGCCTTTCGCATCCTGCGCGAGTACGAGCGCGGCGTGGTGTTCCAGCTCGGCCGCTTCTGGCGGGTCAAGGGCCCGGGGCTGATCCTGGTGGTGCCCGGCATGCAACAGATGGTGCGGGTGGACCTGCGCACCATAGTGCTGGACGTGCCGACCCAGGACGTGATCTCCCGCGACAACGTCTCGGTCAAGGTCAATGCGGTGGTCTACTTCCGCGTGCTCGACGCGCAGAAGGCGATCATCCAGGTCGAGGACTACCACGTCGCCACCAGCCAGCTGGCGCAGACCACCCTGCGCGCGGTGCTCGGCAAGCACGAACTGGACGAGATGCTCGCCGAGCGCGAGCGGCTCAACCTCGACATCCAGCAGGTGCTCGACGCGCAGACCGACGCCTGGGGCATCAAGGTGGCCAACGTCGAGATCAAGCACGTCGACCTCGACGAGTCGATGATCCGCGCCATCGCCAAGCAGGCCGAGGCCGAGCGCGAGCGGCGGGCCAAGGTGATTCACGCCGAAGGCGAGCTGCAGGCCTCGGAAAAACTCATGCAGGCCGCCGAGATGCTCGGCCGCCAGTCCGGCGCCATGCAGCTGCGCTATATGCAGACGCTGAGCAATATCGCCAGTGACAAGAGCTCGACCATCGTCTTTCCGCTACCGGTGGAGTTGTTGCGCGGCATCGTCGATCTGAAGGAGCCCAAGGCTTGAATTTAGAACTGATCGGTTCCAAATCGCGCGCATGACGACACGTGGACGCCCCAAGAGCTTCTGCCCGGACCGAGCCCCGGAAAACGCCATGCAGCTGTTCTGGCAACGTGGTTATGAAGCCGCGTCGCTGCAGGACCTGCAGGCGGCCACCGGGCTGTCCAAGAGCAGCCTGTATCAAACCTACCCGAGCAAGCAGGCCTGGTTCGTCGCTGCCTTCAGCCGCTACGTAGTGCAGCGCCGAGCCTTGTTGCTGGAGCAGCTTGACGCCAGCGCCTTGCCACTCGCTTTCATCCGCGAGCGCCTGCTCAGCGTGCTCGAAGATGATGGCCCTGACGGCGTGCCGCGTGGCTGCATGCTGGTCAACGTGGCCAATGAATTCTCCTTGTCGGAACCGGCGCTGGTGCCGGTTCTGCAGCGAGCCACGGCGGGTATCTGCCAGGTCTTCGAACAGGCGCTCGAACGCGCCGTGGCCAGCATTACAGTGGTGATGACCAGCCTGGACTGCGCCTGAGCAATCCGGCGCTGGTTTTTGTTCGCTTGATTCTGGACTGATCGGTTTTTAATGGAGGTGATATGCGGGAATTGTTCGAGCTGTGTGGCGCCGATCCTGAGCTGGTGTTCTCGCCCTACTGCTGGCGCGTACGTCTGGCGCTGGCGCACAAGGGGCTGGACTGGCAGAGCCGGCCGACACGTTTCACTGACAAGGATTTGATCGCTTTTTCCGGACAGAAGCTGGTACCGGTGCTGATCGACGAAGGTGAAACGGTGCATGACAGCCTGGCGATCTTCGCCCACCTCGATCAGCGTTATCCACAACGTCCCTTGCTCGGTGGCGCGCTGGCTGCCCAGCGCGCCCGCCTGGTCGAGCGCCTGAGCTTTCATATGGTGCGTGTGCCGCTGTTGAAGTTGCTGATCCCGCGGGTCTGGCAGGTGATCGACCCGGCTGACCGCGAGTATTTCCGCAGTAGCCGGGAGAAGGCGCTGGGCATGAGCCTGGAGGCATTCGCCGATCCGCAGGGCGGTGAGCGGTTGTTCCGTGAAGGCGTGGCGCCGCTGGAAATGTGGCTGCGTGATCAGCCCTTCCTCGAAGGCCATGCCCCTGGCGGCTGTGACTACCTGCTGGCTGGCATGTTGTTCTGGGCCTGGTGCCTGGGCGCGCAACCCTGGGCCGAGGATTCGGCGCTGGGCGCCTGGTTCGCGCGCATCCTGCAGACGTATGAAGCGACTCACGGCCCGGTCAAGCGGGCCGCGATCCACGTGGAGGAAAAGCAATGATCGACCTGTACTACTGGACCACGCCCAACGGCCACAAGGTCAGCATCTTTCTCGAGGAAGCCGGGCTGGACTACCGCATCGTTCCGGTGCATATCGGCAAGGGCGAGCAGTTCGCACCCGAGTTTCTCAAGATCGCACCGAACAACCGCATTCCGGCCATCGTCGATCATGCGCCGGCCGATGGCGGTGAGCCCATCGCCCTGTTCGAGTCCGGGGCGATTCTCGAGTACCTGGCCGACAAGAGCGGGCAGTTCCTGCCGCGCGAGACACGCGCGCGTTTCACCGTGTTGCAGTGGCTGTACTGGCAGATGGGCGGCGTTGGCCCGATGGCAGGGCAGAACCATCACTTCGTGCGCTACGCGCCGGAGCCGATTCCGTATGCCATCGACCGCTACGTGAAGGAAACCGCGCGCCTCTACGGCGTGCTGGACCACCAGCTGGCCGGGCGCGACTACGTGGCGGACGATTATTCCATCGCCGACATGGCCATCTATCCCTGGGCCAAGCTGTGGAAGATGCAGCAACAGAAACTGGAGGACTTCCCCAACATGGCCGCCTGGCTCGAACGCATCGATGCACGCCCTGCGGTACAGCGTGCCTACGCGCTGGTAGAACAGGTGAACGCCGATCCGCAGGCCTTGCTCACCGCAGAGGCGCGGCGCGTGCTGTTCGGGCAGTGACGGACGGACGAAATTTCTCGTGGAATTTCCTGTGAGCTGGCTCACGCTTTCCTAGACTTCAGACTGTTGGCCCGCAATGGTTGGAGATGGTTATGCGAATCGGCGTACCCAAGGAAATCAAGAACCACGAGTACCGAGTCGGCCTCACGCCACAGTCGGTGGCCGAGCTGACGGCGCTCGGTCATGAGGTCTGGATCGAAACCCATGCCGGTGCCGCTGTCGGTTTCGCCGACGAGGATTACCTCGGGGCGGGCGCGCAGATCGCCAAGAGTTCGTCCGAGGTGTTCCAGCAGGGGCAGTTGATCGTCAAGGTCAAGGAGCCCCTGGCGGTGGAGCGCGCCAGGTTGCGAGCCCACCACACGCTGTTTACCTACCTGCACCTGGCGCCGGATCGGGCGCAGACCGAAGAGCTGATGGCCAGCGGCGCCACCTGCATCGCCTACGAGACGGTGACCGATGCGCAGGGCCGCCTGCCTTTGTTGGCGCCGATGTCGGAAGTGGCCGGACGCATGTCGATCCAGGCCGGTGCCGGCTGTCTGGAAAAGGCCCGCGGCGGGCGTGGCGTATTGCTGGGTGGCGTACCAGGCGTGGCGCCGGGCAAGGTGGTGATTCTCGGCGGCGGTGTGGTCGGCAGTCATGCCCTGGCCATGGCGGTCGGCCTCGGTGCCGATGTCACGGTGTTGGACAAGAGCGTCGACGCGCTACGCCGGCTCGATGCCCAGTACGGCAATCGAATCGCCACGCTCTACTCCACTCGCGCGGCGGTGCGCGAGCAGGTGTTGGCGGCCGATCTGGTGATTGGCGGGGTGCTGATTCCCGGTGCGGCCGCGCCCAAGCTGATCACTGCGGACATGGTGCGGCAGATGAAGGCCGGCGCAGTGTTGGTGGATGTCGCCATCGACCAGGGCGGATGCGCCGAGACTTCCCGCGCCACTACCCATGCCGAGCCCACTTATGTGGTCGATGATGTGGTGCACTATTGCGTGGCCAACATGCCCGGCGCGGTGGCACGCACCTCGACCCTGGCGCTGAACAACGCGACCCTGCCGTTCGTCGTGGCGCTCGCCCAGAAGGGCACACGCCGCGCCTTGCAGGATGATGTGCATCTGCTGAACGGGCTCAACGTGGCCAGGGGTGTGATCACCTGCGGTAGCGTGGCCGAGGCCCACGGCTTGCCCTTTCAATCGGCCGCCGGGGTGCTGGAACATCTGTCGTAGAGTGTCGCGGGGGCCGCCTGGGTCGCGCGCTACGGAGGAAAAAGACCATGTCCAGCCGTCGTCATCTCCTCTTCGCCGCTGGCGGCGCGTTGCTGGTCAGCCCGGCACTGGCGCTGGCCGAGCGGTTGCTGACGCCGCGCCAGACGCTGGGCCCCTTCTACCCCGACCAACTACCGCTGGACCGCGACAACGACCTGGTACGAGTCGACGGCCAGGCCGCAGAGGCGCGCGGGATTCGCGTGCAACTGCACGGCTCGATCCTCGATGCGGGCGGTCGGCCACTGGCGGGGGCGCTGGTGGAAATCTGGCAAGTGGATGCCAACGGTATCTATCTGCACAGTCGCGGCGGTGACCGCCAGAAGCTCGACCCCGGGTTCCAGGGGTATGGCCGTTTCACCACGGCGGCCGATGGGCGCTACCGTTTTCGCACCATCCGCCCGGTGCCCTATCCCGGTCGTACCCCGCATATCCATCTGGCGGTGACCCTGCCCGGCATGCCGCGTTTCGCCACGCAGTGTTATGTCCACGGCGAGCCGCTCAATCAGCGCGATGGCCTGCTCAACGCCATCCGCGACCCACGCTTGCGCGAACTGCTGGTCGTGCCCTTCGTGCCGGTGAGCGGGCAGAGCGACGAGCAGGTCGCTCGCTTCGATGTGGTGCTCGGCATCACCCCGAGTTCCTGAATGGCGGATTACAACGGCCAGATCCACAGCAGCATGGGCACACTGATCAGCGCCACGAGGATTTCCAGTGGCAGGCCCAGGCGCCAATAGTCGCCGAAGCGGAAACCACCAGGGCTGAGAATCAGGGTGTTGTTCTGGTGGCCAATGGGCGTGAGGAACGAGCAGGAGGCGCCGATGGCCACGGCCATCAACAGCGAGTCCGGGCTGACGCCGAGCTGGCTGGCGGCGCTTAGCGCGATGGGGCACATCACCGCCGCCGTCGCCGCGTTGTTCATGACGTCCGCCAGGGTCATGGTCACCACCAGCAACAGGGTGATGATGGCGTTGCCCTGTGCCAGATTCTCCATCAGCAGGCGTGCCAGCAGATCGGCTGCGCCCGTGGCGGACATCGTACCGGCCACCGGCATCAAAGCCCCGAGCAACACGATCACCGGCCAGTCGATGGACTCGTAGACGGCGCGCAGCGGCACCAGACGCAGCAGCATGTAGGCCAGTACGCCGCTGGCGAAGGCGATCGCGGCCGAGAGCAGGCCGAAGGCGGCGGCAGCGATGGCCAGCAACATGATGCCGAGCGCGAGGTTGGCCTGCCGCGGATCGGGAATGTTGATGGCGCGTGCGGCCAGCGGTACGCAGTCATAGTCGCTGGCGAACTCGCCGATATCCTCGGCGCTGCCCTGCATCAGCAGCACATCACCGCTCTGGATCAGGGTCGAGCGCAGGCGCTTGATCGAGCGATGGCTCTGTCTGGAGATAGCCAGCAGGTTGATGGAATAGCGGCTGCGCAAACGGGTGCTGCTGGCAGAGCGACCGATCAGTGACGAGTCGGGTTTGACCAGCAGTTCCTGCATGGCGCGGTCTTCGTCATTGCTGGCTTTCTTCTCGGTTTCACCCTCCTTGTCCTCTTTCTGTTCGGCCTCCTTGGCTTCGCGCTCGGCCTCCAGCAACAGGTCCAGCTGGCCGAGTACTTCACCCAACTCCTGCGGGTCGGCCTCGATCACCAGCACATCATCAGCCTGCAGTACACGCCGCGGGTTGGGCGCAGTCAGGCGCAGCTTGTTACGCACCATGGCCACCACTTGGGCGTCGGCCTCGTCGAGCAACTGCTCGATTTCGCGCAGGGTCTTGCCCTGGGCCTTGCCGCCTTCCTTGACCCGCGCCTCGGTCAGGTAATGGCCGGTGTCGAAGCTGGCGGCGTTACCCACTTCGCGTTTGGGAACCAGACGCCAGCCGAGCAGGGTGATGAACAGCACGCCGGCCAGTGCCACGGCGACACCGACCGGGCTGAAGTCGAACATGGCGAAGGGACCGCTGCCATGCTGGGCGCGAAAACTGGAGACGATCAGGTTCGGCGGTGTACCGATCAGCGTGGTCATGCCGCCGAGGATGGTGCCGAAGGCCAGCGGCATCAGCACGCGCCCCGGCGGCAGCTCCAGGCGTGCAGCAATCTGCAGGGCGATGGGCATCAGCAGGGCGAGGGCGCCGACGTTGTTCATGAATGCCGAGAGCAGCGCGCCCAGGCCGGTCAATGCGGCGATGGAAAGCAGCACGCCAGCGCCGCTGGGCAGCAGTCGTTGGGCCAGTCGACTGACCGCCCCCGTGCGCTGCAAACCATGGCTGAGCACCAGTACGCAGGCGACGGTGATCACCGCCGGGTGACCGAAACCTGCAAAGGCCTCGCGCTCGGGCACCAGACCAACGATCACGCACGCCAACAGCGCGCCCAGCGCTACCACGTCATGGCGCCAGCGGCCCCAGATGAACAAGCCCATGCTGGCAACGAGAATGACGAAAATCAGGCCTTGTTCGAGAGTCATGAAGCGGCGTCGTCCCTGTGATTGCAGCGTTGCATCTGCTGTTCATAGCAGAGTCTGCGCCGCGTCGGCAGTTCCCGCTGCACCGTCAAATGGGGCGCAATATTTTAGCCTCAGACGTATTGCGCGGCGGCGTAGCCCGACGCCCAGGCCCACTGGAAGTTGAAGCCACCCAGGTGGCCAGTGACGTCGAGCACTTCGCCGATGAAATACAACCCCGGTACCTTGAGCGACTCCAGGGTCTTGGATGACACCTCATCAGTATTCACCCCGCCCAGGGTCACTTCCGCCGTGCGGTAGCCTTCGGTGCCGGCCGGCACCAATTGCCAGTCGGACAGGCGCTCGGCAATCGTCTTGAGCTCACCGGGCGTGTACTGTTTGAGCGGCTTGTTGCTGAACCAGCTGTCGACCAGCAGGGTCGCCATCTTCTTGGTGAACAGTTCGGCCAGCAGGGTTTTCAGCTCGCTGTTGCCACGCTCGCGCTGCTGGGTAGCGAGCCATTCGGGCAGATCGATATGTGGCAGCAAGTCGATGTGCACGGTATCGCCCGGCTGCCAGTAGGAGGAGATCTGCAGGATCGCCGGGCCGGACAGGCCGCGGTGGGTGAAGAGGATGTTCTCGACGAAACTCTGGCCATTGCAGCTCACCCTGCAGTCCTCCACCGAGGTGCCGGAAAGCTCCGTGCACAGCGTCTTGAGCTGCGGCTCGGTGATGGTGAAAGGCACCAGCCCGGCGCGGGTCGGCAGCAATTCGTGACCGAATTGCCTGGCCACCTGATAGCCGAAGCCGGTGGCGCCGAGGGTCGGGATCGACAGCCCGCCGGTGGCGATCACCAGTGACTGGCAGGCCACTTCGCCGAGGTCGCTTTGCAGCAGGAAGCCGCCTGCGGTTTTTTCGATGCTGTGTACTGCCGTGTCCAGGCGAATCTGCGCCCCGGCCTCGGCACATTCGGCCAGCAGCAGTTCGAGGATGTCGCTGGACTTGTTGTCGCAGAACAGCTGGCCAAGCTTCTTCTCGTGGTAGGGCACGCCGTGCTTGGCCACCAGGCCGATAAAGTCCCACTGGGTGAAGCGCGCCAGGGCGGACTTGCAGAAGTGCGGGTTGCCGGAAAGGAAGTTGTTCGGCTCGCAGTACAGGTTGGTGAAGTTGCAGCGCCCACCACCGGACATGAGGATCTTCTTGCCGGCCTTGTTGGCATGGTCGAGCACCAGCACGCGGCGCCCACGGGCTGCGGCGGTGGCTGCGCACATCAGGCCGGCGGCGCCTGCGCCGATGATCAGTACGTCGGTTTGCAACACGAAATGTCCTCAGGTGAATCGCTGACGCAGCCAGCGCTGCGCGAAAACCGCTGAAGTTTACCCGAAGCCGCTCTGGGCCGACGCTTCTGTCGCGGTGTGACTGGCAAGCGTGTAACGCCCGCCTGACTGTCTCAGATATGAGACAGTGACGAGTGGCGTTGTGCCTGCTATCACTAGAACTGATCATTTCGGATGGATCGCCACCAATGCCCGCAGTACGTGCCTGGCTATTGCTCTTGCTGCTGTCGCCGGCACTGGCCTCGGCCGAGCTGTTGCGCCTGGTGGCCGGCCCCTGGCCGCCGTTCAATGATCAACGGTTGCCCGGCAAAGGTCTGGCCAGTGATCTGGTGGAGCAGGCGCTCGCCCGTGCCGGCTACACCACCAGCTACGTGGAGGTGCCCTGGGAACGCGCGGTGCTGGGGCTCAAGCGTGGCAATTACGATGTACTGATCAACGCCTGGTACAGCGCCGATCGCAGCGAGTATGGCTATTTCTCCCAGCCCTATCTGGTCAACCGTATCCGCTTCATGCGGCGCAAAGGGAGCGACATTCAGTTCGAGAC
>Ga0228674_1000889_pt1 | contig 19270 bp, 16 predicted proteins | sample 1D_rmetaG_FD_189054 | JGI IMG/M metagenome (GOLD analysis project Ga0228674, IMG submission 189054) | Seawater microbial communities from Monterey Bay, California, United States - 1D_r | ecosystem: Environmental > Aquatic > Marine > Coastal | place: USA: California | collected 2016-09-26
CTCTCGACCTGTCCGTTAACTCCCTGCTCACGCAAGATCGCTATCTTTGGACGTACACCGGTGGCAATGAACGGCGCAGCAACATCCTCATCAGGATTGAAGCTCAGATCGGCTAATAGGCCATGTAGCCCCTCTTCCTCGATCAAATCAAACTCAGAGTCGGCACATCCAGAGTTATCACGCTGTCTTTGTATCTGATGACTGACGCCAGACCAGCGTTGTTCTAATGCAGCACGATTACTACTGAACAATAATTCACCCGCTACACTGCAGTTAATCGCTTGATCATCACGCACACGCGCAACGACACTAACCTGTTCAGCCAAACCAACCGATTTCGCTAAACTCAAGACCCCATCCAAGTCACTTTCAGCCACTTGCATGACACAACCTAGCTCTTCCGCAAACAGTGCTGGCAGAGCCTGCTCTAGTTCAGTAGTGAGCTCGATATCGAGGCCACAGCGACCGGCAAAAGCCATCTCCGCAACGCAGGCGAAGAGCCCACCATCGCTCCTATCATGATAAGAAAGAACTTTGCTTTCATCTCTTAACTTACTAATAAATAACACTAAAGACTTCAATAAATCAACCGAGTCTAAGGCTGGCACCTGACTGTCGGTCAACTCATAGACCTGGGCCAATACCGAGCCACCCAGACGCTGCTGACCGGCACCTAGATCGACCAATAGCAAGCAACTCGGCTCATCGATGTGCTTGATTTCAGGCGTCCAGGTCTGACGTACATCGGCCACTGGGACAAATGCTGTGACTACCAATGAAACCGGTGAAACCACCAGTTTAGACTCTCCATCTTGCTGCCAGCCTGTTTGCATCGAAAGTGAGTCCTTACCCACCGGAATCGCAATATCAAGGGCCTGACACAGCTCACTGGTCGCCTCTACGGTATCGTATAAAACCGCATCCTCACCCTCATAGTTGGCTGCTGCCATCCAGTTAGCCGATAGCTTGACCTGACGCGTATGCTCCCAAGGAGCTGCTAATAAGTTAGTTAAGGCCTCAGCAATCGCCATTTGTGCCGATTTTGGCCCTGAATAGAGTGCTATTGGGGTGCGCTCACCTAGCGCCATCGCTTCACCGCTATAGGCGCTGAAACTATTAGTTGTTACCGCCACATCGGCCACTGGCACCTGCCAAGGCCCAACCATTTGATCACGTACCACATGGCCCGTTACCGAACGGTCACCGATTGTGATTAAAAACTTCTTCGAGGCCACCGTGGCCTGCCCCAACACGCGATCAACCGCATCAGCAATATCAATAGCGCTGTAATCTGCTGTCACTGCAGCTAACGGCAAACGCTGTGTATCACGCTTCACTTTAGGCGGCTTACCGAGTAATACCTCCATCGGCATTTGAATCGGATCATTATCAAAGTGACGGTCATGCACCCGCAGATGTTGTTCCTCAGTGGCATGCCCAACCACCGCGTAAAGACAACGCTCACGTTGGCAGATACGCTCAAATTCATCTAATTGCTCAATCTTAATCGCCAACACATAACGTTCCTGTGCTTCGTTACACCAAATCTCAAGTGGCGACATGCCCGGCTCAGCATTTGGTAACTCGCGCAGCTCGATAACACCGCCCCGACCACAATCATGCAAAATCTCAGGCAAGGCATTAGAGACACCACCGGCACCAACATCATGGATCGACACGATAGGGTTCTCATCTTGCATCTGCCAGCAACGATTAATCACTTCCTGACAGCGTCGCTCCATCTCAGGGTTATCACGCTGCACCGAAGCAAAGTCTAATTGCTCTGCGCTGCTACCGGCATCGACTGAGGAAGCGGCACCACCACCGAGACCAATCAACATCGCTGGACCACCTAAAACAATGATCGGCGTGCCTTCTGGAATAACCTGCTTTTCAACATCTTCGCCACGGATATTACCTAACCCACCAGCGATCATGATCGGCTTATGATAGCCACGCACAACACCGTTTAAGCTCTGTTCATAACAGCGGAAATAACCCAGTAAGTTTGGTCTACCAAATTCATTATTAAAGGCAGCTGCACCAATAGGCCCTTCAATCATAATATCTAAGGCCGACACCATACGATCTGGCTTACCGTAATCATGCTCCCAAGGCTCAAGCAACTCTGGCAGGCGTAGGTTAGATACCGAGAAACCACAAAGTCCCGCCTTCGGTAAAGAGCCTCTACCGGTAGCTCCTTCATCACGGATCTCTCCACCAGAACCGGTAGCAGCCCCAGCAAACGGCGCAATCGCTGTCGGGTGATTGTGCGTCTCGACTTTCATCAAGATATGAATGTCTTCTTCAAAATAACGGTAGCTACAATCTGCTGACTGCGGGTAGAAACGCGCGCCAGAATAACCAGCCATTACCGCTGCATTATCTTTATAGGCAGACAATACGTTTTCAGGCGAATGCTTATAGGTCTCGCGAATCATGCCAAATAAGGTATTAGCCTGCGCCTTACCATCAATCTTCCATTCAGCATTAAAAATCTTATGTCGACAGTGTTCTGAATTTGCCTGCGCAAACATCATCAACTCAACATCTGTCGGGCAACGCTCTAAGCGTTGATAATTAGTCACCAAATACTCGATCTCATCGGTCGACAAGGCCAAGCCCAAATCTGTATTCAGGCTGCCGATATCAGCACTCAGCGTCTTTAAATCAGCCAAGCGACTAACTGGCGCCGGCTGTTGGCTGCTGAATAACTCAATACAGGAACCTAACTGCGGTAAAACACTTTGCGTCATCCGATCGTGCATCGCGGCCTGTACTAAGGCCTGCTCATCTGCAGTTAACGTTGACCAACCTTCCACCGTTACCAGCATCGCACGCTCAACTCGACCACCAGCAGCTAGACCGCAGTGATCAAGAATCTCTGTCGCCTTCGACGACCAAGGTGAGATAGTACCCATACGCGGGCTGACGATAAATTGATCCTGCAGTGCCGTTTGGCTAGAAATAGCCGCCTCCACACCCAGAATATGCCGTATAAGCCCGATCTGATCTGAGCTCAAGACACCGCAGTGCTCGACCAGATAAAGCCATGACGTTTGCACACCCTGCAAAGTCGGCACCTGCTGTTGAATTACCCTGAGCTGCTGCTCAAGTTTGAATGGCGTGGTAGCTGCTGTACCGCGGAGAAAAAGCATTCGAACCCTTAGAAACGCATGAAATCAATCAAAGAGCGCCGATTTTATATGAAACTGGCCGCTGTAACACGTAAAAATTAGGTCCAGTACCAGCATAACCTAGCTCATTTTTTACGTTATACTCGCAGTACATCAAGGGGGGCGACCTGGCTTTCGACGCCGGTTGCGAATCTGGAGGTGCATGCCGAGGAAGTAGTACTCCTCGTTAAATAAGACTGCAAATTTATAGTCGCAAACGACGACAACTTCGCTCTAGCTGCTTAAAAACCAGTCGTAGAGTCGTCCGCCCGGTTGAGCTTGCGCGATCGGATCCGGGCGTCACCTTAGCAAGCTCGTGACAAAATCTGCCTGAGGTGGAGTCACTAAAACAATTTTCAGGCTCGCGGTTAAACGTCCTGCTCGTCGGTCGCTAACTGTAAAATTAAAAGACGAAACTAAGCATGTAGTACCAAGAGTGCAGGACTGACGGACGCGGGTTCAATTCCCGCCGCCTCCACCAAAATTAAAAAGCCTCCCTAGCAGAGGCTTTTTTTATGTCTAAAAATCAGTTATTTCATAAGCACGCCACGCTCTATGTCAGTCATCTAAAGTCTGCAGTACCGAATAAAACCAAACTCAAAGACTTCCTAGCAGAGACGCCCTCACCTTTCGTAATTAGTTACAAGCTAAAGGCTTAGGTAATGCCTCTGTACATAAATACTTTGCTAACATTTGAGCCATCTTCAACTTTTTCATTCAAGAAAATGCCTTAGAGTTTAGACATGTATTTAAAGGCATGCAGCTATCAAGCGAGAAGGATGATGCAAAGAAGAGACCGCCAATCGCTCTGGCTGATATAAGAATTGTTCAGGGCTATTGTATGGTGATGGATATAATATCAAACAATCACATCGAGTAATGAGCCTACTATAATAATTGCTAATGAATATGTGGATCACAAAGAACTGCAGTAGTGTATAGACGAGCTCATTAAAATTAAAATAACAGCGCAGTTATAAGCAACGTGCCAACCAGATTTGGTTGTACAGTTCTCAGCTAAAACACTCATCGGTCAACTAGTAATGCCATCAACACAATTGATTTAAGGATTACCCCATCACCCAAGTTAATTCAGGTATAGTCAACTCCCTATAAAAATAAAATCTTTAATATAATGCGTAAATTTATCCTTGCTCTACTCTTCACCCTTCCCGCAACTGCTTTTGCTGCAGATTTAGAGGGTTATTACATTACTCCTAAAGGTGGCGTATCAAAATCCATGAATACTGGCGTTACCTATGGCGATGCCGGTGGTGGTCAGTTTGATATTAAAAATAATGACTTAGGTAGTGGGCATGCTTTTGGGTTAAGTGTTGGTAAATATATTACCAACAACTTTAGACTTGAATTAGAAGTCTCGCAAAGAGGCGGGCTAAAATATGATACAGAATATGCAAGTGCACCTAATCTAGGGGCAACAACTAAATCAGACATAGATGCAAAAAGTATATTTATTAATGGCTTTTATGATTTTAAATCTTTTACTATCAGTAGTTCTTTAGTGACTCCTTATTTAGGTGGTGGTATTGGTATTTCAAGAAATAAAATGGGGACAGTTACGGAAACATCACCCAGCCCTATAATGATTTCGACGCTTGATGGTAATACGTCATCAGAGTTTGCCTACAAGATTGCAGCGGGAACGTTGTTAAGCTTAACCGAAAAACTATCTCTAGATATTAGTTATCAGTATATTAATCTGGGTAAATTCAAATCAGGTTTAGACTACGTTGTAGTTTCTGGTGGATCGGGCAGTGGAACTATGTCTAAAGCTTTGAGTAGCGGTGAAATCAAATCTCAAGAACTGATGGTTGGACTGAACTATAAATTCTAATTGGTTTGATGCTAAGAGCAGATGCCTCTTACGATAAAGATGTTATGTCCTGCTCGTCGGTCGCTAACTGTAAAATTAAAAAGCCTCCAGCTTTAATCAGCTGGGGGCTTTTTTGTCTACTGGCTAACAAGTTTCAGCCTTCTCAAGCAAGCCAACATACAGCTCACTAGAGATGTTATAATTAATCATTACTTTGGGCAGAAAATACAAAGTGGTAGTTCACTGTTTTTAAGCATACTAGGCGTTATATTTAATACTTAAAAAAATTGGATATAAGACAATATGTTGTGATTTCACGACTAGAGATACACTCCAGTTTAGAGACTCATAACAATAAAGAGGTTCATCAAATACCTCTATCAGTAAAACCTTCAACTAGATTAAAGTAAGACATTGAACAATTATGACGTGATCATTATCGGTGGTGGAGCAGCAGGTTTGATGTGTGCTGCAACTGCAGGACAACGTGGGAAATCATGCTTAGTTATTGATCATTCAAATAAGCTTGGTAAAAAAATATTAATGTCAGGCGGTGGTCGGTGTAATTTCACTAATTTAGACATCCAGCCAGAAAACTACTTATCTCCTAACCCACATTTCTGTAAGTCTGCACTCAGTCGATTTACACAATGGGATTTCATTGCAATGGTCTCTCGCTATGATATTCCTTACCATGAAAAAACACTTGGCCAGCTCTTTTGTGATAATAAAGCTAGCGATATTTTAAATATGCTGGTGCAAGAATGTAAAACTCATAATGTGGTTACAAAGACACATTGCACGGTTGAAAGTGTTGAAAAGCAGTCTGATGGTTTTCAACTAACAACTAATCAAGGTGACGTACAGTGTCAGTCACTGGTTATTGCAACAGGCGGCTTATCAATACCAACCATGGGCGCTACAGGGTTTGGTTATGATATTGCAGAGCAATTTGGTATTAGCGTGAGCCTGCGTGATGCTGCTCTTGTTCCTTTAACCCTCTCAGGTCATTTACTAGAACGCGCACAGTCCTTGGCTGGCGTTGCATTAGACTGTGTTGTTACTTCGGCAGATCAATCGTTTAGTGAGTCAATGCTGTTTACACATAGAGGTTTAAGCGGCCCTGCTCTACTCCAGATCTCGAACTATTGGAAACTGGGTGAAACTATAACAATCAATTTTCTTCCAAAAAATGATCTACGAATGCTCATCGCTCAATGGCATGAGCAAAAGATCAAACAAAGTATAAAAAATTTGTTAACGCAATATCTGCCTAAACGATTTTTAAATATTTGGATGCAAGATGAGATTGCAAATAAGACTGTTAATCAGCTAAATGAGAAGGACATATTAGAGCTAGAAAAAAATATTCATCATTGGAGCATCACACCCTCTGGCACTGAAGGTTATCGAACTGCAGAAGTGACTCGTGGTGGCGTTGATACTGATGAGATAAGTTCTAAAAGTTTTCAGGCAAAAAACACTGAGGGCTTATACTTTATTGGTGAAGTTCTCGATGTTACAGGGTGGCTAGGTGGATATAATTTTCAGTGGGCATGGGCATCAGGATATTGCGCAGGCTTACATGTGTAGAAAGTCATTCAAAGGCATATTCTAGCTTTGTATGGGTTTTTAAAGCGTATTGACCGCCTTTGTAGTTTAAGCCGATGCACTTTCAGATATGGGTTTAATCCCTGCCGCCTCTAAGCAAAATTGAAGAGTCTCCAACTGCTATAGAGTTGAGGACTTTTTTATTTCCAAACCAGACTATGACTTGAAAACCTGCAAGTTGATTATCCTGACTAGCAGATAATAATGATATGTTATAACATATGCGTATATCATTTAATGTGATGCATAAATCTACTTTGATAAGGACAGTATCCCCATGAATAAGCTACCTGTAACCGTGCTTTCAGGCTTTCTTGGTGCCGGTAAAACAACGGTTCTCAGCCATATCCTCAATAATCGGCAAGGCAAAAAAGTAGCCGTTATTGTTAATGATATGAGTGAGATCAATATTGACTCAGCGATTGTGCAAAATGAAGTCTCGTTGAATCGCAGTGAAGAAAAGCTTATTGAGATGAGCAATGGGTGTATCTGCTGCACCTTGCGTGAAGACCTGTTAGAAGAAGTCACTAAGCTAGCAAAGGAAGATCGCTTTGATTATCTGGTTATTGAGTCCACTGGTATTTCTGAGCCCCTGCCTGTGGCTGAAACCTTCACCTTTGCTGATGAAGATGGCATTTCACTATCTGATGTTGCCGATCTGGATACAATGGTCACTGTCGTTGATGCGGTCAACTTTCTAAATGACTATAACGAAGCAAAACATTTAAAGGATACAGGTGAATCTTTAGGTGAAGAAGATGAGCGCAGTGTCACCGACCTACTGGTTGATCAAGTGGAATTTGCCGATATTATTCTTATCAGTAAAACTGATTTGGCTGGCCCATCTGATATCAAACGCTTAACCGCTATTCTTAAAACGCTCAATACACATGCAAAAATAATTCCAATTGAAAATGGCAATGTTGATATCGATGCAGTATTAAACACCCACTTGTTTGATTTTGAACGTGCCCAGCAGGCACCTGGTTGGTTAAAAGAAATGCGTGGGGAGCACGTACCTGAAACCGAGGAGTATGGTATTAGCAGTTTTAGCTATGAAGCGCGTAGCCCCTTCCATCCAGAAAAGTTCCACCAGTTCCTTCACAGCACAGATAATCACGGTAAGTTGATTCGTTCCAAAGGCTATTTTTGGTTGGCATCACGCCCTGAGTTTGCGGGCCAATGGAGTCAGGCAGGTGGTATTGCCCGTTACGGATTTGCAGGCATGTTTTGGAAAGCGATACCTAAAAAAGACTGGCCTACCGATGAGGAGTATCTCACCTCAATTGAAAACCAATGGCAGGAGCCGTTTGGTGATATGCGCCAAGAGTTGGTGTTTATAGGGCAAAATTTGGATAAAGAGAGTATTACTCAGGCGCTTGATAACTGCCTATTAAGTGAAGAAGAAGTATTGCGTGGTAAAGATTACTGGCTAACTTTAGAAGACCCATTTCCAACGTGGGAGCAAGCATGAACGCGGTAAACCTCGCCCCCACATCCAGTTTTGACACTTGCTTTGACAGTGAGGTAAAGGTCCGGCGTGCTGCCGAAGGCAAAAATCCTGGCGTTTTTACTGATATCTACCTGGAAGAAACCAATATTGCTATTTGGCAACGCGAGTTATCCGCGACACTGAAGGAATCTGTCGATAGCCTTTTAAAATCGAATTCAAACTTTCAGGCCTCGATGACCGTCACACCAGAGAGTGCACTTTCAAGTATCAATGGCTCGTTCAATGATTCATCTCAGCTTGAGCTAAGTGAAAATATTGCCGAGCTCGTGGATATGTTTTGCTGCCTGTTTGAACTTAAACGTGTCGGATTACGTCTATCAGTGCTTGATCGTGCCATGTGTCCCAAATTTCATGTTGATAAAGTACCCTGCCGCTTGATTACAACCTTTCAAGGGGCCTGCACAGAATGGTTACCCCATGCAGCAGTTGACCGGAAAAAATTAGGCGCTGGACCTGTTAGCCAAGATGGTCTGTTTAAAAATCAAGAAGACATCCAGAGCCTTCATGCTGGTGATGTTGCTTTATTAAAAGGTGAAAATTGGCAAGGCAATGAAAATGCAGGGTTAGTGCATCGCTCACCTGCTTTATCATCAGGCGAACGTCGTTTGATATTAAATCTCGATTTTAGTCACTGATTTATGTCATCAGTTAATAGCTGTTCCAGTATCTGAAGTTATGGCTTTGCCAAGACCAAGCCTAAACTTCTAGGTAAAATAAGGATTTAAATAATGAACACACAGCGACTTAACATCATCACCCTCACTATCGCACTCTTTATGATCATGCGGCCCATCCATGCAGAGAGTATGGATGCTCATATGCATGGTTTATCAGAGATGACTCTAGCCATAGAGAATCAAGCCCTTGAAATTCAGCTTATTTCGCCAGCAATGAATTTAGTTGGCTTTGAGCATAAGGCCCGTACAAAAGAAGAAATAGCCACTGTAAGGCATGTCCTTGCACAACTCAGAGAGCATGAAACACTCTTCGTATTTTCAGGTGCTAATTGCAGTCATGTTGAAACATCGATCGATATAGCAAGCCTCATCGATGCTGATAAGCATCTCACCGAACACAAAGATGAACATGGGCATGAAGACGAACATGGGCATGAAGAGCATGCTGAAAACAATAGTCACAGTGATATTATTGCTAGTTATCGGCTATTTTGTGAAAATACGCCTTCCCTAACATCAATTACTGTTAATTTATTTGATGCTTTTCCAGGCACCCATAAAATTCAAGTCATGTGGGTTATGCAATCGCAGCAAGGAGCTGTCACCCTCACGGCGAATAAACGTAAGATAGAATTCAATTAAACAGTATGAATAAGACTAGTAACAAGATGAAACAGGCCAGTAATCAATGAAGACAACACAAGCAATCACCGATAAATTAGCTATTGGCTTATCTCTCGCATGCATTACCCAATGCCTAGCCTTGCCAGTTCTGTTGGTGTTATTGCCAGGCATAGCGGCATTGCAACTGGATAATGAATCCTTTCATCTATGGATGCTTATTGCTGTAATTCCCAGCAGTGTTTATGCCCTGACCTTAGGATGTAAACAACACAAACGCTATCAATTACTATTTTTAGGCTTTATCGGAATAGTACTGATGATATTGGCATTATTGTTAGGAGAAACACTCATTGGTGAGCTAGGTGAAAAGATACTGACCACTATTGGGGGTGTTTTGGTTGCAACTGGGCACTGGTTTAATTATCGCCTGTGTAATACGCAACAGGATAATGACTGCGGCTGTCCTAACGACGAATAAACTGGCTTAGATTGATATGTTACATCAAGGCCTTAAGAAAACCTGTTTGGAATTAGCCTGAGAGCCTTATTCAGCAGCCTCAGGCAGAGCTAATCACTCGATCAAAGGCCTTTCCGCTCAGCCCCGCTTTAATCGCTGTAAACTTCAAACCATTGCATCTGCATGCTATACGCTGCCGTCGCCAGCTCACTTTGAACCAGCGATGTCTCTAGAATACCTGAGACCCAGATAGGGTCGTACAAATCATCGACCTTCATTCCTTCAGGATAATCTACAAAGATGATCTGATTAGGTGGTGGTGGTGGCACATGGATACACGCACCAAAGAAAGGGACAAGGAAGAATTGTGTTACGTTTTGCTCGTCATCAAACTGCATAGGGACAATAAAGCCTGGGACTCGAATGGCTTGCCCAGCCATCTCTGAAACAATACGTGTAGACGAGAGCGCTTGCTGATAACGATCATCATCACCTATCATTAGGTCATTCTGCATAAGATCGCTAGTTTGATCTTCAAATGACCCCTCTTCCATATCGGTAATATAACTAGGAGGGTTGTATAACGCCTCTAAGTCATCTGCAGGCATTAAATCAAGCCAATCTATAGCCTTGAAAGCAGACGCAGGCAGTCTCTTCAAATCGGTAGTTAATCGTTCTTTACTTACCGACTCGACGATTATTTCACTTGATTGTACAGCAGATTTTTCTTGAACCACTTTGTTCATATCAAGTCCAAACAATTGCTCACACAACAATAGTATGGGTATTGCTAAAATGACTTTACTCAGTATTCGCAGCATAGTTTTATTACACCAAACACAATCAATTGATTTCAATCAATAATGTTAAATTGTATCATCTTAGTCTTTAAAGATAAGTCCACACACTAGAATTTTAACTGCGTTATGGCCATTGAACTCTCCAACATCCATTTCTACTATCCAGATCGACCAGATCATCTGATATTAGACATTCCCTCTTGGTCTCTGAGTGAAGGTGAGCAGACTTTTATTCATGGTCCATCTGGCAGTGGTAAATCAACCTTACTCAACTTATTAGGTGGTTTGCTTGTACCTAGTCAAGGAAAGATCAATATTCTTGGCCAACAGCTAGATGAAATGACTGGTCGACAACGTGATAAGTTCCGAGCAGACCATATAGGCTATGTATTTCAGCAATTTAATTTAATGCCATACCTCAATGCCTTCGACAATATATTGTTAGCCAGTCGATTTTCTCAGAAACAGAAATCAAGCGCATTAGAATCTGAGATTAAAGAGCTACTGACTGTTTTAAATATCCCACAGAATGATTGGTATAGATCAATCACTACCCTCAGCAATGGACAGCAACAGCGTGTTGCAATTGCACGTGCACTAATTAACAAACCACAGCTATTAATTGCTGACGAGCCAACATCATCGCTTGATGCTGCGAATCGAGATGCCTTCATGACCCTGTTAAAATCAATCGTGAAAGAACACGGCATGAGCTTACTCTTTGTCAGTCATGACTTATCACTCTCAAGCCATTTCAAGCGTATTGAACCACTATCTGAAATCAACCATATAGAGGATGCAGCATAGTGTTTATCAAGATTGCAGCAAAAAGCTTATTAAGTCGTAAAGGCTCAGTTTTGCTCTCTCTTATGGCGATGACGATTAGTATCTTTGTATTGCTAGGTGTTGAACATATTCGCCAGCAAACAAAAGAGAATTTCTCGAGCACGGTTTCTGGTGTTGACCTTATTGTTGGCGCCAGGACTGGCAGTCTGAATCTGCTTTTATATTCTGTCTTTAGAATTGGCTCTCCAACGAATAATATTCGTTGGGAAACCTATGAAAATATCGCTAGCAATAACAAGGTTAAGTGGGCAATCCCAATCTCACTAGGTGATTCACACAAAGGTTATCGCGTCCTTGGTACATCTACAGATTATTTCAAACACTTCAGTTATGGCAAACAGCATCAACTAGTGTTTGCTAATGGTCATGCCTTTGATCAGGTATTTGATCTAGTGCTTGGTTCTGAGGTGGCTAAAAAGTTGGGTTATAGATTGGGCGATAAGATTATATTAGCTCATGGCATCGCCACGACTAGCTTTAGTATGCATGATGATCGACCCTTTACTGTTACTGGAATTTTAGAGCCCACTGGCACACCTGTCGATCAAACCTTACATGTTAGTCTGCAAGGCATTGAAGCGATTCATATTGATTGGCAACAAGGTGTAAAGACACGTAACAGTACCCTTACACAAAAAGAACTGGAGCAAGCTACCTTACAGCCTAAAAGCATTACCGCTTTAATGCTTGGGCTGAAATCAAAAATAGCTACATTCCAACTGCAAAGAGCAATCAACAAATATCCAAAAGAACCTTTAGCAGCGATTTTACCGGGAGTGGCATTATCTGAGCTCTGGCAGATGATGAGTATTTTAGAAAACACACTACTATTAGTGTCTGCATTAGTTTTTATTGCTGCCTGCCTAGGCGTCAGTGCGATGCTAGTTGCATCTATTCGTGATCGTAGCCGTGAAATACAATTATTACGTGTGATTGGTGCGCCAGCATATTTTTTGTTTTTGCTGATTGAACTAGAGGCATTACTAATTACGCTACTCAGTTGTCTTATGGGTGCCGGGCTGCTGACAAGCTGTCTAGTTTTTTCACAGGATTATTTAGTCTCCTATTTCGGGCTGCACATTGACATAAACATATTCACTGAGAATAGTTTATATCTATTTGCAGCCATACTCGGTGCTTCAGTTATTGTCGCTGTAATACCGTCTATCAGTGGCTATAATCAAGCAAAATTTATTAAGAATTGAAGGCTTTATAATTTCTAACAGCCTGACAATTTCAGTGCATTCTGTTTCACAGAGATGGCTATTAAATTAAAACCATTTGTTATTGAATTCAGATTCAACGCCCACCTACTGCATTAAAAAATCTAGCACTTAATCTATCAGTAAGAGATTTTTAGCTTACTAGCTAGGCTTATATCAACCCTCACTTTTGTTACATCCAAAAAAATCAGCCCAACAGCCATTACCATGAGGTATATAATTTTATATTTAAAGAGAGAAGATTATATATAGTCACGAGCTTTCTCTATTTAAGTGATATGCCTGCTATTGAGCTAAAGACTTACAGGCGAGCCCATTAAAATGCGTCAACCTTATTGCCACTTGATAAGTGTGATTAGAAACTAGTAGGGAGAAATAGAATGAAGAAGATTATTGTAACTTTGCTATTACCATTACTGATCGGAACTGCTAATGCTAAAACCCGAACATTTAATCAGTTAATCGATGAAGGTTATGAAATAGAACATGTGGTAGCTATACACCAGGGTACAGGTATGCAGTTGATTATGAGGTATGGAAAGGACTATTGGCTTTGTTTAGTTGATACGCGTACTAAATGCCAGCCAATCAAATAGGAAAAGTAGAATAAAAAGCATATTATGTCGCATCCAAAATTATTCTAATTCTGGACACAACCTTACATCTCAGGGATTGATATGAAAGAAATTACAGTTGATAGCAACCCAAGCGACGCACTTTTAAAAAAAATAGGGACTGCTTATTGGCCAACATGGGAGAAAGAAGTCTCTGTATTCCCATGGGAATTCGTTACTACAGAAACAGCGCTTATCTTGGAAGGCGAATGTAAAATGACAGCTGCAGATGGCGGCCCTTCTATCACCTTTAAAGCCGGTGACTTAGTAGTCTTTCCATTAGGCTATAAAGGCACTTGGGAAGTGAAGAAAAAACTTAAAAAACACTATATGCATAGTGAAGGTGATTTTAAAAAGTGTTTCTTCAACCGTTTGACTAGAGTGATTAATTTCATTAAATCAATCATGAAATAAAGCTGGGCTCTACTATCCAAGGTTAAATATATTGTTACCCCGTTTGGCAAAAAGTTTGTTCGTATTCTTGATCAACTCGAACAGCTACAAAAAGAGATCCAAAGTGATGAGTGATTTAGACACTATTAAACAATTAAGAAAGAGCAGGAATCTTTGGCTGTTAGTCGCTGTAGTGGCTGCATCGGGTGCCGCCATGAGGTGGTTTGGTGTCTATGGCCCAGGGCCTGGAACTATTGATTGGATTACTATTACTATGTACGTCGCTGCTATATTAGTAGTGGTTCGCAAGCATATACAACTAAGCAACCTGATCCAGTAAATAGCAAGCCGACTTAAATGTCCTATCGGCTATTGGTTTTTAACTATCAATAACAATAGTCAGGTTAATCATGGGTAAAATAATAGCTATCAAGTCGCTGCTTTCGGCGCTTTATCCTCAATAGGCTCTTCCTGCTCTTCAGTCTCAGTTCGCTCACCACCTCGATACTTAATTTGCAGCTCCATTAAGAAGTTGCGTAGTATTTGGTCTTTGCATACACGATAGTGCTTATGAGCTGGCTTACGAAAGAACGCTGACAGCTCATGTTTGCTGATACTCAGGTTTGCGCTCGCAAGTAATGACAGGATGTCGTCTGCCTGTAGGTCAAAGGCAATCTTCAGTTTTCTCAGTATGATGTTATTATTTAATTTCTCTTCAGCTACTGCTTGAGGCCCCTCTTTTTTACCACGCAGTTTATTGATCAAACCATTTAGAAAAGTCGCAAACATGATATCGCTACATTCTTCATAGGCGGGATCTTCTTCCTGTTTTAACCACGCACTAATTTCGGCACGCGTTACTGCTTGCTCAGCTTGGGCAAATACTGTGATCATTTTGTCATCACTCAGATCAAGGATGTAGCGTATTCGTCTCAGACAATCGTTGGCTCTCACTTTTTCTCTTCCTTGTCTCTACTAATTAATGCTTGTTGGTCAACGCTAGTGTTTGCAGTGTCTTCTTCTGCATTAACATCTGACTCAACTTCAGCTGTGCTAGGCTTTAACTCGGCATCGGTAGCTGCTGAAATAGCTAGTTGGATATAGATTTTTTCATTATTAAACTCAATCGTGTCACCATTACCAATCTTTTTGCGCTTCTGCCTTTCTACTGCATAATTTACCAATACCTGACCTGAGGCTACTAATGATTTGGCTTCACCACCACTACTCGCTAACCCTTCGAACTTTAATATTTTATACAGCTCGACTGGTTCTTGAGGTATTTCCACTACGCGATGATCTGCCGGTATCTCGGAGGCCATACTCTTATCGTTATCAGCGGTATCAGTCATATCAGTTTCTATTTAAATTTATATTAAGCGCGGCCACTATACATCAATAATAATAGTTAACAGACCATGGTTTTGGCTAAGGCTGCTTCGCTTTGTTTAATTTCTCATAGGCGACTAATAGGGCCTGATGTTGCTTAAAGCCCTTGAGTGCCAAGCTTGGAGTGGTTAAACCATTAAATACTGTTGTGCCCTGCACTACGGCGAAGGCATCCTCTGCTGTTTGTTGACCATATAACAAGGCTAAACCATCCATATAATCATCGTATTCACGATCTTTATGCCACTTAATCTCTAATAGCGCTTTAACACAACGGTAGTGTTTAAGTTGCTGTTCGCCTAGGTCTTCTAAGGCCAGACACCACTCAACCCAATCTAAGGCTGTTTCAGCCCGCAAGGCTAAACACAGCATCGCTTTAACCTCCCCAAGGCGAAGTCTTGCCCAGCTGCTATCTGCGTCCGGTAAAAGCCCAATAAACTGCATCACCAGCGTCTGATCATTATAACCACCCTGCTCTAGGCCATTGAGAAGTGCCTGCAAATCAATAGGATCGGCCTTATTCAGATTTAATAGGGTTTTTCGAAAGATCGCCCCTTCATTATTATTTTCCCAGAACAGTTCGTCGACAGGATAGATATCAGACATGCCTGGCACCAAGATGCGACAAGCAGCTACACCAAGATGATCATAATCTGCACAATATACTTGATAGCCTTGGTCATGAATCAATGCTATCAAGGTCTGATATTCCTGTTCTGTTGTGGTCTCAGTGTTCCAATCACAGTACGCATAGTCTGGCTTTGAGCGAAAAAAATCATTTGATATATCGCCACTAGAATCGATAAAGTGCATCTCGATATTCTGCGGTGCTGCGACTGCATCTAAATCAAAGGTGGGCGGTTGAAATACATCCATTTGATTGAGCTCTCGACCCTGTAGTAACTCGGTCACTGTTCGCTCTAATGCCACTTCAAAACAGGGGTGCGCACCAAATGAGGCGAACACAGAGCCATCTTTTGGGTTGATTAAGGTCACACTAACCACCGGATAGACACCATTCAATGAGGCATCGGCCACTTTCAGCTGATAGCCATAGTCCTCAATCGCTTGAATCGATCGGGCAATCGTTGGAAAACGGTCGATTACTGTCTGTGGAATATCAGGTAAACATAGGCCTTCTGAGATCACTCGATGCTTAACATAACGCTCACATATTTCTGACAGGGCTTGCACTTTAGCTTCAGCAGCGGTGTTACCGGCCGACATGCCATTACTGACAAAGATATTAGCAATCACATTAACTGGGATATAGACTGTTTGTTGAGTCGATAATTGTTCAAAGGGCAAGGCACAGATACCACGCTCACCTGCCCCTGAGTTGATATCAAATAGGTTAGTAGGATCTAAGTTCTCTTCTGGATCGAAATAAGCCCATAAATGGTCATTCATTAACCCTTCTGGTCGCTGATTAGGCATCACATCAAACCATCGCTCATTCGGGTAGTGCACAAATGCGTGCTTCGAAATGGCTTCGCCTAAGTAATAATCAGCAAAGAAATAATTACAGCTTAAGCGCTCAAAAAATTCACCCAAGGCACTGGCTAAACAGGCTTTTTTTGAACTACCTTTACCATTAGTAAATAGCGCATGACACCGTTTATCTCGAATATGGACTGAATACACGCCTTCAACGGGGTTAAGCCAAGATACCTCTTCGATAGCAAAACCCAAGGTCACTAATTGGTCATGCATAGCTGCAATGCTCGACTCTAAGTCCTTATCTTTTCCCTTAATCAGCGTCTTTTCCATCATCACCCTTCTATCCATAAAACAATCTCACATAATAGCAGGCTCACACTTTCAACTATGAGACAATGCCGCCCCAGCCCGATAATACGGAAATGGGAAAACTTAGTCTGTTTACGCGAGTAATCTTTCAGCCTTTTGCATACCAATGGATATTAATTAGACCCACCCCGATGAAGAGTAGTCATACTGAAGAGCAACTTAAGGCTCAATTGAAGAAATATTTTGGCTATGAAAGCTTTAGGCATGAACAGTTTCATATCATCGAAAAGATACTGGCTGGAAAGCATGTATTAGTCGTGATGCCAACCGGCTCAGGCAAGTCATTATGCTATCAATTACCTGCCGTATTATCAGATTTTCGCACGATTATTGTCTCACCCTTAGTGGCTTTAATTAATGATCAGGCGGCTAGCCTAGAACATAGTGGCATCGAGGTTAGTAAGATACATTCAGCACAACCTTATGAGCAGAATGTTCAACAGTGGAAGCGCTTCTCTTCTAATAAATCTAAGATCTTATACCTTAGCCCAGAGCGCTTAATGACAGAACGCATGATAGCCTCTCTGCAAAAGCTTCCGATTGGCATGTTTGTCATTGACGAGGCTCACTGTATTTCAAAATGGGGTGCGGATTTCAGGCCTGCCTATGAGGCTTTATCTGAGTTAAAGACTCATTTTCCCAGCGCCAGACTAGCAGCGTTTACAGCTACTGCAGACAAGGCCACACGTGCCGATATATGTACTAATTTATTTAATACAGAATGTGATGTCACCTTGACCGGATTTGATAGGCCAAACTTATCATTAGCGGTAGAAGCAAAATCTGGCTTTAAAGACAAACTACTGCAATACCTTGCATCAAAGAAAGGCTTAAGCGGTATTATTTATTGTCTATCTAGAAAAGAGACTGAAGAGGTAGCTACTCTACTCCAACAAAATGGTTTTAATGCCGTTGCCTATCATGCTGGGAAGTCACCAGACTATAGAAAAGATGCACAAGATAAATTTATGACCGAAAAAGATGTAGTGATGGTCGCCACCATCGCATTCGGCATGGGCATAGATAAACCCGATGTGCGCTACGTTATTCATGTTGGTTTACCCGGTAGTATTGAAGCTTTTTATCAAGAGATAGGTCGTGCTGGACGTGATGGCCATGCCTCTGAAACACTAATGTACTATGGCTTTCAAGATTTAATTAAGCGCCAAAAAATGATCTTTGAAAGCACTAGCAGCGAACAATTCAAACTATTGGAATATAAGAGGTTGCAGGCCTTACTGGGTTACTGTGAAACGAGTTCTTGCCGTAGATTAGCACTCTTGTCGTATTTTGATGAAGATTCTGAGGCCTGTGGCAATTGTGATAATTGCCTCAATCCACCAAAGGTGGAAGATTACTCGGCACTTGCGAAATTAATCATCATGACTATAAGAGAAACCGGACAAAGCTTTGGAGTAGTTCATATCATTGATGTACTGAGGGGTGCCGAAAATGAAAAGATTAAGAGTCGCTCACACCACCTTTTAAATAGTTTTGGTAGCGCTTCAAGTCAATCAAAGCCACTACTACAAACTTTAATACGTCAGATGATTGCCTTTGATTTACTTCGTGTGAACCTAGAAAAGTATGGGGCCATCGAACTTAAAGAGAATGCTCAGGCAATAATTAATGGTGAAAAAGCCTTCATGGCAAGGGCCAACGAGCAGCAACATAAACCGACAACAATACGTGCAGAAAAAAGTCTGCCAGATATTGAATTAGATCGCACTAGCCGAAACTTACTTCAAGAGCTTAAAAATATTAGGCTGCAAATCGCACGTCAGGAAGGTGTGCCAGCGTTTGTAATCTTTAATGATAGAACACTACATGAAATCGCATTAAATAAACCAAAGAGCCGAGAAGAATTTCTCCAGATCAATGGAGTCGGCGAGAAAAAACTTGAAAAATACTACACCATATTCTCATCGGCTTTAGAATCGGAAAGTTAGTAAACACTAAGTTAAGACACATCAGTCTCTTTCATTAAAAGTCGTCTGTGCCATAAATAATAGCTCACAGGCAGTACAAGCAAGATAAGTAAGATTGAACTAAGCATGCCTCCAACCATTGGTGCTGCAATACGACTCATCACTTCTGATCCTGTACCGCTGGCATAGAGTATCGGCAAAAGGCCCAACAAAAACATTGTCTTCAATTATGACGTGACCACATACAATCGCAGTAGAATCTATGTAGGAGCCTTCGTTGACTATTGGATAATAACCCGACGGATTTTTTCTTAGCATAAAGCAAAAATCGACTAGACGATGCAGTCAATATCTATTTAATTAATACTATTATAAT
>Ga0228674_1000890_pt1 | contig 19270 bp, 15 predicted proteins | sample 1D_rmetaG_FD_189054 | JGI IMG/M metagenome (GOLD analysis project Ga0228674, IMG submission 189054) | Seawater microbial communities from Monterey Bay, California, United States - 1D_r | ecosystem: Environmental > Aquatic > Marine > Coastal | place: USA: California | collected 2016-09-26
TCTATACGCCGTGTGATCTCCATGGGACCCAAATGCGCGGTTCCAAAAAACTGGTCAAGATGTTCAACCAGATTTTGTGAAAATATCGTTGGTTTATAGATATTTTCTTTGAAACTAAAAATATGGATATTTTCGCACATCAACTCTGCCTTCTCGCCTTAATCGTCTGCCTTCAGAGATTTATCCTCTGTCTTATTTTTTGGGTTAACGCGTGAAGCGAGACACCATATCACTATCGGCCTGCAATGCTTTTGACGCGGCTGTGAAGGCCTGTTGCGCATTTATCAATCCGACAAGCTCATTGGTGATATCAACGTTTGACACTTCTAAATGGCCTGAAATCACGCTGCCCACCCCACCATTCGTGGGGTCAAACGCGCCAAATAAACTGGCCTCTTCCGTAGCCAAATACCGTCCATTGCCAAGCTGGCGCATGGCCGCTGGATTATCAAAATTTGCCAGTCCGATGCGCCCTAGATTCAATGGCATACCAACCCCATATGTTGCGAGCACATCACCTTCTGGGTTAATTTCTAATCCAGAAAGCGGAATTCCATTGTTTTGAAAGGGGATCGAAATCTCCTCAAGCTTTCTGGTCAACACGGGGCTGCCATCATTGGCAGATAACAATCCCGCCTCGTTAATCTGGAAAGAACCATTGCGCGTGAACGTCACCTGATCGGTGCCCTCAACTGAGCCAAGCATGAACAAGCCGTGGCCATTTACCGCTATATCCGTCACAACTCCGGTTTGTTTCAACTCGGCCGGGTTATGCGACACGCGATTTACCGCTACCATGGATCCTTGACCAACATTTGGACCTGACGCTCCAGCACCAGCCAAATAAACATCGCGAAAGGTCGCCTCGCTGCGTTTGAAGCCAGTCGAGCCTGTGTTCGCAATATTATTTGAAACCACATTCAATTTATGGCTCGAAACGCTTAATGCAGATTTGATGATATTCAACATTACACAACCTTTAACATTCTAATCATTTCTTTGCATAATTCGTGCCAAAACGAGCCACTTTTGCAATCAGTGGTGAGCTCAAAACCACAGATTATTGACTAGTGAAGAGCAATGGCTTGCCCTTAAATTCTCTTAGATCCATAAAAGACGGCTGCGATAAATCAAGCTGGGCAGTCAACAATAAGGGGCCTTGCGGCACCGTCCAAAATAAAACATGTTTTGCTTGCGCGAGGGTAAATACGTCCTGCGTTTTAGGTACTGGTTCGGATTTTGAAACAGGAGTAAGGATAGGGCGCCGCGGCGGCTTTTGGCGGATTAGCGTGATCGTATCAAAATCAGAAAGCTTTGAAAACTTCTCAAAGTAAAGCTCGTTATATTTTGGGTTGCGAGAATGGTAATATTTCACTGCCTTCATCCAAGACCCGGTTTCTTTATACAATTGTTCTAAATATTTAGCGGCATAAAGCGTATTCTGTCTGGGGTTAATCATTTCGGCAAAATCGCTAAAATACTTTGCGTGCCATTTCAGGTTCAGCTGCATGCAGCCAACATCCACATTTGTCTTGCCTGAATTTGACAGTCTTTTGAGCAATTCCAAGGCATCTGCTTTATTATCAAGAAAGTAACCGGTGCCGCCATTGTTCAAAGTCCATGGCCAGCTCACAAATTTTTTGTTAACCTTGCGGCCGGACTCTAATCGCGCGATTTTTATCAGCACAGCCCGCGGAACTATGCTCTCTTGCGCCGCACGCGCGATGCTTTCATCGCAAATAGAGCCGTCTTCAACCGCTGCATAAAGCGGTTTGGGCGTAAAAAACAATATTAGGCTTACGCACCCTGCGCTGATCAACTTTAACATTGCAACTCCTTTCGCAAAAGAGTTGCAATTACCGGACCAAGTTTTCAGATCGAACTTATTTTAGAAAATCAAATAACGATTGCGAATTAATTGTTGAATAGGTCTGCCGCGCTGCGTCACGGGTGACCATGATCGTTTGCAATTCGGTAATCAGCTTTTCGATATCGGCGTCGCGTAACTCAGAAATTTCTGTTTGGATTAAAATGCTGCGATCTTGCAAAACATTAGTTTGTAGATCTGCATTATTGATCCTTGCACCTATGATGGTGCGTGATAAAGCAAAATGCTCTACCAGAGACTGAATGGCCGCACCCTGCTGTGACACCGATTGACTTTGATCGCTTAACTTTAAAGCGACTTCATTATTAGCATTAAGAACATCTATATAATATTTTGGCTCGTTATGCGCTAATTCATATCCGTCAATAGATATATCCTCTAGGATCACATCTACTTCTGATGACGGATCGGTTTTTGATACGCTCAGCGTTCCATCGCCATTATCAAAAGCGGTTAGGCCCGTTCCGCTCACATTAATCGCGTCGACAAGAGCAGTAAAGGAGTCAGAATTAATATTGGCTCTGATCGTGGCCTTTCCATTTGGTCCGGTCAATGAGATCGACCAATTTTGAGGCTCTCGTGAAGCATTGATGCGTAGTTTCATTGCCCCCGATACAGCATCGCTCTCATTTGCTGTATAGGATTGTTTGAATTTATTTTCTGTAAGCAAGGCATTTGCAAAACTGTCTAAAATCTCAAAACTACTTTTAGTGCCAGTTTCACCCTGCACTTCCATAAATAAAGTACTACCGTTCAAGCTAGTGGGTAGTTTCAAACTTTCCGACACTTGCAACCTATGTTCTCCGCCGTCGCCATGATAGAGCGTTTGGCCATCTTCATTTTGAACAAAAGGTAATCCTTCTGTTGAAAAACCACCATAAAGAGCGTCTCCATTGTTATCGGCTGTATTTGCCAAGCCCAGCAAATTATCTTTAAGCATTAAGACTTCTGTCCGTATCGCTAAACGTTCGGTATCGCTTACAGTGTCAGTATTAGCCGCGATAAATTTTTCATTTAGCCTTGTAGCCAAGTTACCAATCGCTTCTAATGTTACGTCAGCCAAGCCTAATCTATCCGTTACTTTCCCAATATTTGATTGATATTGCTCGACACGCGAATTTAATTCATTCCGCGCTGTCAACGTCACGGAGTCAATCGGTGCATCGGAAGCCTTTATAATTCGGGTTCCCGTTGAAATCTGTGTATTTAGCGTTTGCAATCTATTTTCAATCACCTTGAATTGATCCAACATTTGCGTCGCGAAAAGTTTACTAGAAATCGTCATGTTAGCCTCACATTATGCGAATAATCGTATCAAAAAGATCGCGCGCGGTTTGCAAAATCTGTGCAGCGGCCTGGTAAGCTTGTTGTTGTTCCATAAGTTTTCCGGCTTCTTCATCCAAATTAACACCAGCCAATTCATCTTCCGTTGCAATCGCCGCATCACGGATCGCTGTGGCCGAGATATTAAGAAGCCGCCCTGATTCAAGCTGAGATCCCACTGCTAGTGCAATTTTTCGAAAATCATCTTGAAAGCTGCTGCGCTCTGCTGTTGACCTACTGAGTTCAATCATTGCCACCATATTACGCGCATCTCCAGCATTCGACCGGTTCAAAGCGATGTCAAAGGAATCGTTAGTCTTGCCAAAACCAGCTAATTCTAATCGGTAATTATCAGCTTCAAACTCTGCAACGCCGTTGGTAAACCGGGTTGCCATTGACGTACCCGTTTCCACATCGAATAATTCAACGCGCCCCACGGCGGCATCAACCACTTTTACTCGGTAATCTTTTGGAATATTTCTATCTTCTTGAGAGCTCATTTCAAAGCTCGAAGCGAGACGCTTGGCACCTTGAGAGTCCAATAGAACGATGAAGTCTTCGTTTGGCAGCCCCTCCATGGACAAGATCTGCCCCGGCAAATTGCTCGCTTCGAGCGAAACACCAGATGGATCACCATCTCTTGATACCGTTTTCAACCCTGTTTCCGTCAATTCAACCGAAAAGTCCGCTATGTCAAAGCCTAAAGCGCTAGCCGCTGCGCTAGGTGTAATGCGAAGTGGGCCGAGCGCAGTTCCGTCACTCTTATAATAAGCCAAGTCAAGGCCTATATTATAAGATACATCTGAAGTGACCGTTAATTGAGCGCTGGTGCTGCTGCTCGCCGGTGAGCCAGTGTTAAAAATATTGAAATTGGTATCGGTACTGCTGATCGAAACATTTTCTGCGCCTGTTGAAGAGGTGATCTGTAATGTTAACCCGGAAGCGCCCTCCACCAATTTGGCAGTTATATCGAAACTAGTTGCTGTAATTTCATCTGCAATACCTTGCAGGGTGTTATTACTGCCATCGATAGAAATTACAGTAGCGCTCCCATCCAGCGTCACAGTAAATGTTCCTTTTTGCGTGGTGCTTGAAGCTAACGGGTTAGAGACACTCGGGTCAAAAAAATTATCAAAATTAGCATGCGAAATATCATAAGAAATCGACGAAGATTTATCAGAGGTTATCGTAGGCGTAACAGCGGAATTGCTAGAAGTGATCGCAAAACCACTGGCGACCTTCACTTTGCCATTAGCTGCGCCACCAGATGTGACGGCATTAATTGCAGTCTTTGCCGAAGATACGCCAGTGAAGGTAGTTCCAGCGGCATATATAACGCCATTATAAACAACAGATGCATCAGAGACAGTGTACTCCGCACCCGCAACAATAGCTATTTCCTCCTCTTTGCTAATGACAGAGTCTGCAGAACTTACATGGCTTACTGAAAATTTTGTGGCAGTCGAGCCCACCATTGACTCAAAAGTCTTTGCAAAACTTAGAACACCAGCCCCGTTATCAGAAATTGATATGTTGCTCAGAGTACCCGCCGCGATCAACGCGTCTAGTTCCGCTTTAACCTGAGTTGCTACTCCAGAGTTTGTGTTCGCGTAACTATCCGTTGCAATTGTAATTATCTCAGTGACACCGCCCAAAGTTAAGGTGATAGCGTCACCGTTGTTCCAGCTTCCACTTCTTGAAAAAGAAAGAGTGTCATTAGCAGAACTCAACGAAATATCAGAGCTAGATGAGCCATTTAATTTAGCTGCGCTCACTAAAGTAAAATCACTAAAGGCGCGGCTTTTTACACCGCTCATCACCGTGGTTTCACTTGTGGCCAAACCAAATTCAGCTAAATCGCCTCCATCTAATATTTCTATGCTACTTCCGTTTAAAACACCTTCGGGAACATTAATTACAAATCGATCAATATATGGGTCGAGTGATGTGCCCGTTCCAGTAGTTTGAATTTCAGCCAAAACTCGCCCACTTTCTGGACCCTGCACGTCAAACCCACCAGATTCATAGCGAATAACATATTCAGAAGCTCCTACCAAAACAGAAACCTGACTTCCCTCACTCGGCAAAATTTGTAAATTAGCTCCAGTCAAAGAAGGCACCGCAGAATTGGATCTTAATTTAGACACCAAAGCATTAGAGATAGAGGCCCGAGAAATATCATTTAACTCATTGGTTTTTATCATATAATCTGTTTTATTCTTGGAGCCATTCATTGCAGCAGATAATGTAAAGGTTGTGTTCGATGCAGCTAAACGCAGCCCATCTGGACTCGCCTGTGGCACTAGAATATCGGGGTCGACGTTGATAGATAATTCGCTAACTGAACCCGCATTTTTATGGCTTATACTAACGCCCCCCTCCTCTGTTGAGAGCGTTTGAGAATTGGCGATGGCATCGGAGTCAAGGCTTGATGTCAACTTGAAAGCGCGAGGCGAACGAATACTTAAGGAACCAATAACTTTTGTATCGGTATTTAAATCAGTTTCGGTAGAAAGTTTGGAAAAGTTTTGGTCAAGAGAGTTTACCGTTAATAGTTTTCCATTTGGTTTTGTTATGGAAATATCTAAGCCATCTGACTGAATCAAAACAATTCTCGAGCCATCGCTTGACACTTCGGCTATGATACCGGTTCGATCAGTTCTTTGATTAATATTGCCTATTAACGGTGTTAGATCTGAGTTCGTTATATTTCCAGAAATCAAGACAGGGGTTGAATTCCCAGATGAAAGCTCAAAAGAAATTTCTCCAGACACAGACCCAGTTTCTTTCAAACTCAAAGAAGCATAGGTTTTTGCATCTGCCAAAAATCCATATGGCTCAAGCTTAGTGTTAATATCTTCAGCGATAGTTTTCATATTGACACCAGATTTCACATCAATCTCAACATTTACAACACCGTCTGCCGTATCAGTTCCTAAACCGGACGCACTCATGGAGGTTGTTTCGAACGTCAACGTTTGCGGAGAAATCGAGTTTAAAATTGTACCCTGCTGGACCAAAGATCCCAAAGATGTACCGGTTAAAATACTAGCGGCGCTTTCAATCGTTGAATAACCACCCGGCAGTAGGTTATTAATCACCGCTCCACGATATCCAATCCCATCGGTTGGATTTAAATAATCAGCACGATATTCGGCTTCGGCACTGAAACCGTTCGTTTCAGTAATAACGTTATGAGCCTCACTGCTTGACAATGGCACACCGGCTACTTGACGTCCCTCACGTGTAAATACCCGGAAACTAGATGCAGTTTCAGCCCCTTTTACCACCGCGTTTGATACGCTTGTCTTTCCGTCAAACTGGACCTTCAACGTTCCAGATGTGAAAGCTGTGCTGCCAGCAAGCTTTAAGCCCCCATCGAAACCCGAGGCAAATAGATCAATATCCCGCAATGATATATCTGTTTCAACCGTCTTGCCTCCCAACTCTTTTTTCGTAAATGTTATAAACCCATTATTAAAGTAATCTGCAAGATGCTCATTATCGCGCAGACTTTCGCGCATTTCCTTTGAAACCGTCGCTTCATAGGTGTAGCCACTCAGGACGAAAGAAAAACTTCTTAAACCAGTTAATTCATTGAAATTTACAGTTAATGAAGGGTCTTGTCCAAATGACGCCAACTCAAGATTTTTGATCCCAGCGGGTATATATGCAACCGCCCCACCGTTTAAAAACTCTTCGTAAGAAACTGGGGAAAGAGAGTTATTCGTAACTTCTGTAAGCGAGACAAGCGGCGGAGCTTTCATTTCGATGGCTGAGCTAGCTAGTCTGGCTGCACCTGAATTGGCGCTGTTTGGAGTGATAACAAAATTTGAAGCCGCGGCGATTTGCTTACCATCTGTTAACAAAAAGGATAGCCGATCTGCTTCTCCTCCCGCTTTCGAGAGCATAAAGCTATCTCCGTCCTTAGCTATATTGCCCACTTTGACGATTATACCGTTTAAATCGATTTGTGTCCGCCCCGTTCCCAAGACTTTGTTATCTTGGTTATAAGCAGTCCAATAGCCAGAACGGCCATTGAACCGAAACCTTGCATTTTCAACTAGGTCAACCTTTCCTGGCACCGCCAGCGCACTGATATCAAGCTGTTGGCTATTATCGAGATCAGGAACTATCTCAAACTGTCGAGCAGTAAACATTGCACGACCGGTTTCACCGTCAAAATCTATTCCTTTGCTATGTGCAACGTTAAGCTCGGTCACCAAGCGATTAGCAAGAGCATCAACTTGAGAATGCGTATCTTGGATAACTGATAACGCCGTAGACAGCCCCTTAAGTCCACCATCGTCAAGCATTTTTACAACTCGCTTACTGCCAATCTTAAAGCTTACACCACTCTCATTGCCCTTTATCGGCTGCACCTTAAACGAGGTTTCACCATCCAACAGTACTGGACCAGTAGAATGCTCTCCCAATCTAATATTTACGTCAAATCGTGGTCCGTAATTGACCGATATGCGTACCTTTTTTGAAATTTCTGAAATCAAGCGGTCGCGTTCATCCATCAACGCATTCGGTGGCGAAGCCCCTAAATTAGATGAACGCAATTTGCCATTTACCGATCCTAAAGACTCTACAAGCCGATTCACTTCACTGACTTCTTGTTCCAGAGTACCGAAAATCTGAGCTTCTAAGTCCCGTAAAACAAAAGCCGTGGTGTTAAACGCATGCGCCAAACCGTTCCCTTGTTCGATAGCTGCAGCACGCGGTGCTAAGTCGCCGGGGCTTACTTCAACATCTGATAAAGTGCGGAAAAATTCCGTAATTTGCGAAGATAAATCTCCCTCACCAGGCAAAACGGCATTTTCCAAACGTTCCATTGACTTCACGAAGGTCTGGGACGATTGAAAACGGCTTTCCGATGAATTTGTACTAGAAGTTAAAAAGACGTTATAGGCACGGCGAACCTCACCTAAAGCAACGCCCAAACCGATTTGAGAGGTGATTGTGCTAAGGCCACTTTGACTGCCAGAAACCTCCTTCAAATCAGCACCGCGCTTGCGATACCCTTCGGTATTCACATTTGCAATGTTTTGACCGGTCACATTCAGCGCTTGCCGCTGCGCCTGAACCGCGGTTTTACCTATGTCAAATAAGCTTGCCAACCAACTCTACCCCGTTATTTTCGTTCGAATTGTTGAACAAGGGCCTCTGCAATTCCAAGGCTATTTCGTTTAGAGATCATTTGTGAAAACTCTTGATCCATCATTTCTAAAAACCGCTGAGTTCCCGAGTTACTGAGGATATCATCCGATAACTTTGCAGCGCGGCTAGATTTCATTAGCTCATTGACAAAAATCGCTTCAAATTGTTGGGCGACCTCTTCCAATGAGGCTGTGCGATCAATGCGCTCAAGCGCCGAAGGCTCTGCCTTGGCGCTATACGAAACAAATGCCCTTACTTCATCAACCATCTTATTTCCTAAATAATAATTAATTGCGCGCGCAGAGCTCCTGACACCTTCAACGCTTCCAATATAGCAACCAAATCCGACGGCGTGGCCCCAACCGCGTTGATGGCATCAACAATATCGGTCAATTGAATGCCCGGATCGAACACAAAGGCTTTGGCCATTTTTTCTTCCGTATCTACCGCACTGTCTGGCGTCACGACAGGCGCAGCCGGCGTAGCCACAACACCGGCATCATTGGTAACCACATTAGTTTGAGTCTGAACGTTTGGATCTTCAGTCACCCGCACAGTCAAACTGCCATGAGTGATGGCTGCTGGCGTCACCCGCACATTTCCATTGATTATAATTGTCCCGGTCCGCGAATTCACTATCACCTGCGCGGGCGGTGTCGCAGGCTCCACTTCCACGTTTTCCAGTAGGCTGACAAAGGATACTCGCTGAGTGGGATCGGCGGGCGCTTGTACACGGATCGACGAGCCATCAATCGGAATTGCACTGTCCTGCCCAAAAATATCATTAACTGCTCGCGACACAGCGGTGGCGGTTGAAAAATCACTTCTATGAAGATTTAGAATCAAGAACTCGTTGTCCAAAAAGGGTGTCTCGACCAGTTTCTCCACAGTTGCCCCCTGCGGAACACGTCCAACCGTCGGGATATTTACAGTTAATGATGATCCATCTGCCGCAGCAACGCCCAATCCCCCAACAGCAAGGTTCCCCTGAGCAATCGCGTATGTTTCCCCATCTGCCCCCAAAAGAGGGGTCATTAAAAGTGTTCCACCACGCAAAGACTCTGACGCGCCTAGCGCAGAGACAGTCACATCTAGCGTTTGTCCAGGCTTGATGAAAGGAGCCAAATCAGCCGTAACCATTACTGCAGCGGCATTTGCCCCAGACAAACCAGAGGTTTCTGCAGACATGCCAAAACGCGACAGCATGGCTTGCATGGATTGTAAGGTGATCCCTAAATTTGCATCACCTGTGCCCGACAAACCGACAACCAAGCCATAACCAACCAATTGATTAGAACGCACCCCAGCAAAACTGGCCAAGTCTTTTATACGATCCGCCTCGGCAAGGCTAGTGAGCGCTGAAAACCAAAAACAGAATGCTAAGTTAAACAAAAATCTCATTGTTAGTCCTAATTAAATGGGGGAAACGATACTAAAGACCTTTGAAAGCCACCCTTTTTTGGCTGTATCCGCCAATTCACCCGCACCGATATATGTGATTTCTGCATTGGCAAGGCGATTAGAATTTACGATGTTCCCATTGCCAATGTCTTGTGGACGCACAATGCCCTTCACCCGTACATACTCGTCCCCATTATTAAGGGTGAGCTTTTTTTGACCCAAAATTTCTAAATTTCCATTCTGATAGAGACGCACGACCGAAGCTGATACTAATCCTGTGACCGCATTAGATTGAGAGGCCGATCCGGAACCTGTAAAGGCTTGGGTAGTCCCTAGCCCATAATCAGTTGACGCGGCATTGGGAAATACGCCAGACGGCAGCGTGACACCAAAACTATCGTCCTTACCACTTGTAGCAGATTGCGATTTTGTAGCCTGAAAGCTTTCGTTCAATGAAATAGTAAGAATATCGCCAACTTTTGACGCTTTTCTTTCCGAAGCGAATAAACCCTTCGCATTTCCATCAAAAATTGCCCCATCCGCCACTTGATTGGTTTCAATTTCTTCCGGAAAGACCGGAACGAACTCGTCACTGGCCAAATCTTCAACATAAGTCGAACAGCCCGATAAGCTGACGCAAAACAGAAACGGGAAAACAAAGGCCAAACGCATTTTATTTTACCCTATAAGTTATTTGAGATATATTTCATCATCTCATCTGCAGCGGTGATCGATTTCGAGCTGACTTCGTAAGCGCGCTGCGTTTCAATCATCTCAACTAATTGCTGAACGACGTTTACATTCGAGCCCTCTAAAGATCCTTGAACTAGTTTACCTCGACCTTCCGTGAACGGAATTCCAATGGCCGGTGCGCCGCTGGCTGACGTTTCGACTAAGAAATTTTCACCCAACGCTTTCAAGCCGCGTGGGTTTGCAAAACCTGCCAAAGTAACTTGACCAAGTTCAGTGGGCGCTGCCTCACCGGATAAAAGTGCGGTGACTAGCCCATCCTGCGAAATGTTGATCTGTGAAGATCCAGAAGGAATGGTTACCTGAGGTTGCACCACATAGCCGCTGGATGTGGTCATTAAACCATCCGCATTTCTCGAAAAAGTTCCATTCCGAGTATAGCCTATATTTCCATCCGGCATAAGAATTTGGAAAAATCCATCGCCATCAATGGCCACATCCAATGCGTTATCTGTAGTAATCATGCTGCCCTGAGAAAACTTTTTCTCAGTACTCACCGCGCGCACACCCGTGCCAAGAGCCAAAGAAGAAGTCAACGCAGTGTCTTCAGATGTTTGATCTCCGCCGGAACGGGATATTTGGTACAGTAAACTTTCAAAATTTACGCGGTCACTTTTGAATCCCACTGTATTTACATTAGCTAGGTTGTTTGAAATCACCTGCATACGAGTTTGCTGCGCAGTTAAGCCTGTTTTTGCGACATACATTGCTGAAGAAGACATTTTGGAACCTCTCTTTTGCAAATAGTGATGCAAATGACGTGCCAAAATTTTAATTCTATCGCGTTTTCTAAATTTAAACGGCTTGCCTGCCCTCAAATAACAAACTGCTGGGCTAAACCATACGCTTCACTTTAAATAGGCGTTTTTAAGTGCCTGGAAGTCGCATGATGCGCGTTGTTGCTTCGTCTAAATTTTTGGCTTCTTTAATAAACTTCACGTTTAGCTCAAAATATCTTTGTCCCTCAATATTGGAAATAAGCGACTCTAAAGCTGACGCATTACTACCCTCTAGGAATCCTTGAGCTACCTCTGCACGTTGATCAGGGATAGGCATTTCTTGCTTGTTATAAGAACGAATATACCCGTCTATCGACTTCACCAATGACGCGTCCTCGGCCAGCGTTGTACCCAAAATGGCAACTTGTTGCCGCGTTCCATCCGGTGCGTCAATAGGCTCAATCAAAATAACTCCAGATTCATCGATGATCAAATCACGGTTTTGAGGCACACTTATCTTGTTCATATTGTTATCAAGCATGTAATTTCCGGCGCCGTCGGTTAAGAAGCGATCCGAAGTAATCGCAAAATCACCCCGTCGGGATAAAGCAATATCAGCCCCATTTTTCGGTTCAATAAAAAAATAGCCTTTGTCACGAATTGCAAAATCCATTCGCTCGCCTGTGCGTTGAATTGCTCCGTTTTTCGAAGAAAAAAGAGTTTCCTGGCTTGCCTGAGCGAAATATCTGCTTTGATATTGATCCATGCTAGCCAAAAAAGTACTTGCGCGCACAGTTGATAGGTCTTTTTTAAAACCTGGCACATTCAAACTTGCCAGGTTTTGCGCATTTACCCTCTGGTCAAAGCGTGAATTTGAAAGTGAATTCAACGCTGTATATATCATTTTATCCATATCAGACCCCTGCTATTTCCACATTAGTCTTACGATCGAATATTAATAATCGCCTGCGTTAACTGAGTAGAAGTTTCAATCGCTTTTGATGACGCTTGGAAATTCCGTTGCGCTGTGATCAAGTTCACCAGCTCTTCAGTAATATCCACGTTTGAGCGTTCCAAAGAACCCGACTGAATAGCGCCAAAACCTTCTGCACCCGCTTCTCCGAAGGTTGGCGTACCAGAGGTGGCCGTTTCAACAAAGGTCGCGTTACCAACCTGTTTCAAACCGTTTTGGTTGTTAAAGTTCGCCAAAACAATTTTACCCAAGGGGCGGTTTTCACCGTTTGTATAGTTGGCGCGCAACAAACCGGTCGCGTCAATATCCAAACCGTCAAGCCGGCCAGAAGTAAAACCATCTTGCTCTAAGTTATTTACAGCAAAGGGCTGTGAAAGCTGTGTTGAAGCACTGTAATCTACATCCAGCGAAATTGAGAAACCGGCCGCCTGTTGTTCGTAGTGAACGCGGTTCAAAGGGCTGATGATTTGACCGGTTTTATCGAATGTTAATTCGCCTTCATCTATATAAAGAGGATAATAGTCCGTCACCAAGTTATCTGGTGGTGTTTCCACAATCTCGCCTGCCGCATTAACATAGAGTGGCACGCCCGCATCATTGGTCGCTTGCACCAGATTAACGATTGTTGGAACAGCTCCAACACCTAAAGGTACGTCATCAAGGCCTAATTTAGCGGCACCTTTCACCTTAATCGTGGATTGATCACCCGTTGTGCCCGTTGTGAATACGAAATTGTTAGTGTCAGCTTGATATTTTACGGTCACACCGCCAACAACTTCACCCGTAACGTTATCAGAAATCTGATTAATTCTCGTTTGCAGTTCCGCTGCTAATGTAGATCCAACATAGTTTCCTGAGGGCACTTCGATAATACCGCTGATGCCATTTACCGATACGTTGAAAACGTTCGCATTACCTGCAGATGAGAGATTAAAGATTTCATTCAAAGGTTCGGTTGCTGGAGCACCGGTAGCCCGCGCGGGTTGAGAGCCCAGACCCCTGGCCGTCTCAAAAACAGTATCATTTTTACTAGCACCAACGCCCATCAGTCCATTGTCACCAACTCCCATATAGCGCGTCGCTGTGTCAAAAGACGCATTTACAACACTGCCATCTGTTGCACTGATAGAATAGCGTCCAACCTGGATATTGGACGCGTTCTGGTCAACGTCAACTCCAAGCGCGCCGTCAGCAGAAATTGTTTCACCGGTGGTTCCACTCAGGAACGTGAAGGTTTTAGTATCACTGTTATATGCCACGCTCGCGCCAAAGCGTTTTGCGTTGATCTGCATTTCGCCGCCATCTGCTACAAACGAATTCGCTGCAATTACAGCCGTCGAACTAATTGTTGTTTGAGGAGATGAATCTGATGCCGGAATACCTAAGTTATTGGTGCCATCCGCATCTGATGCTCCATAAACTTTGAACGCTCGAAAGTTCGAATCTGTTCCTGGACCAATCGCCGTGTGGTTCACACCAAACTCAAATCTTTGGTTAACGGCATCATAGCTGACTTTGATTGGTGGGTTTTTCTCATCAACCCAAACAGTTTTGTTGGAAAAATTACTTGCGTCCATTCCTAAACTAGCAAGTGTCGATGAGCCGCCTAAACCTGCTGAAGTTAGTCCAGAGAAAACTTCATCATGGGTAATAAACCTTGCTTTATCGGGCATAATGGTAGCATTTTTGCTACCGTCGGTGACTTTATTCACTACAGTTGTGGCTGTACTAACACCTCGGAATGTTTGACCTGCGGTATAGTCAGCGCCATTATAGGTAACAGTATTTGCACCAACAGTATAAACAATTCCAGCAGCTACAGGGGTTGTCACCGCCCCTGTTACAGCAGCAGCTACTCCGCTAGAACCTGTATCTGTAACTGCGTGTGTATTTACAGCAGTAAAAGTTTTCCCTGCTGCATAATCAACGCCACCATGTGTAATTGTGCCGGCTATCACTTTGTAAGTTTTTCCAACAATTACATTATTAATATTGGTGTTAGTAATGGTAGCATCTTTGCTACCGCCGGTGTCTTTATTCACTACAGTTGTGGCTGTACTAACACCTGTGAATGTTTGACCTGCGGTATAGTCAGCGCCATTATAGGTAACAGTATTTGCACCAACAGTATAAACAACTCCAGCAGCTACAGGGGTTGTCGCCGCCCCTGTTACAGCAACAGCAACTTCTTCAACTGCTGAAGTTACAGGTTTTACTCTACCTGTACCCGCAAGCGTCGTCACATCAGCTTCGAAAATTAGACCTAAGCCAGCCGCTCCATTATTGGAATCTTTTGTGTTTGTGACTGTTGCGGATGTTGCATTTTTAAAGTCAGATGTACCGATTTCTGTAACATAATATTCGCTTCCAGACGTAAGAGATCCAGTAGCAGAAACGTTAATGGCACCAGCATCTGCCTCATTATGTTTGAAAGAATGTGTGGCAGCAGAAGTTTCCCTCAAAACGATCTTCTTATTATTATAACTATTTACAGCGCCCGCCGGACTGAGGCTCTCTCCTTCAAAGAAGGCTTCCACATCGGTTGATTCATCGCTAAGAATATATGCTTCTTTAAAGGTATCGCCGCTAGTAGCACTACCTTGTTGCAGAGTGAATCCCCCGTCCGGAAACCCTTCTCCAGTAGTATTGATCGTGATCGAGTTATTGGGATTAATGCTTAGTATTGTTAGTGAACGGCCATTAATAATTGCGTCTTGATTTTCAAAGTTTCCAGCGAGTTTGACAACTTCTCCGACAGTAAAATTACTGGTGTCGTCTAAATCAATTCTTAACAAATTATTGGACGAATCATAGACAATCGATTTGCCAGTGGATACCGGCTCTTTATTGTCGTAGATTGAGAGGCTAGGACTTTTATTATAGTAGGAATAGGTTAGGTGTCGCTGCGATGACGGATTTGCGCTTGCATAGTCAAAAGTTACGACATCAGTCTTTTCGTATATGTTTTCCATCTGACCGCCGCTAGAGCGCGTAAATAGACTACCATTAACTCCCAAATCACCGGTACCATCAATGACGTAGTCGTTCATAGTATCGATCACGCGCACCTGCGCATGTGCCAAAAACTCTTCACGCGTGAAATCTGGAGATGATCCGCTTGTATCAATGCCCACTTGGTCGGTCACGTATGAAGAAGATAATAAATCGATAGAAACTGGCGTAGTTAGACCGCTTAGAGTTCCGTCACCAGTGTTAAGTGTATAGAAGTCAACTGTGAGTGTGTCGTCGACATTTGACCTCACCTGCAGTTTATTGTCATCACCATACGCATCGTTGATTGCGCGCTCGACTTCATCAGCTAATTGTGTCGCATTGTAAGAACCAGGACGCAGATCAATGCTTACAGGCACGTCGCCATCGTCCACATTTACAAGCAGAAAGTCCTTTCCCCAAAAGACGGAGCTATCTGCATTTCCCGCTTCTCGGGTTGCATTAAACCTCATTGGATCATTAGTAATTTCAATAAGTTTGTTACCTTCCTCACCAAAATCGAAGCTGGTTTGCGAACCAGTCAGTTTAGCCGGTTGCGAAGGTATTACCTGGTTCAAATCGTCTTTACGATACAGTGCAGAACCCTTCCCTTCCGAGAAGTAGTTATCGTCAGGAATACTTGCCACAGTAGTTTCATTACCAAATCGATCAATGTAAATTTGTTCATTATTATCGTTCACCGAAGCTACCAGATCGGGGTTAATTACAGTCTCATCAATTACAAGTCGCGTATCATATTTATTCGTAGGATCATCAGCCGTCGAAGCTTGCGTCTTAATAAAATAAACGGTCGCAATAGTTGGGTTACCCAAATCGTCAAAGATGGTCAGCGATGTTGAGTTTGTGAAACTTTCAGGATCTGACGTGCTGAACTGATATCCATCCGCAAATTTCGGGTTATCGGTGATCACCGGCGCATCCGCAGGCAAGTTGATTGAAAGATCAATGTTACTTGTCGCTTTTGGTTCACCAGAAGTCACCGGCAATTGTAAAGGAACCGCGTCATTGATGGTTTTCGATGTCACAGATCCATCTTCGTTCACCGGGTAGGTCAGCAAGAACTGCCCTGTTGAATCAACAACGTTTCGGTTGTTATCCACGTTAAAAGAACCATTTCGCGTATAAACCACCTGGCTTGATGTTAACGATGGCTTCAAAGCAAAAAAGCCTTGGCCTGAAATAGCCAAGTCAAGCGCGTTCAACGAGGCAGCAATGTTACCCTGGGTAAACTGCTGCTTAACGCCTTTCAAGATCGAACCAGAACCAATCGATGAGGACGAGTTCTGCAATGGAGAGGTCGCGAAGATGTCACCAAATTCAGCCCGGCTTCGTTTAAAGCCGGTGGTTCCGACGTTTGCAATATTATTTGAAGTAGCGGCAATGTCAGCCTGAGATCCATTTAGTCCGGTAAGTGCGGTATAAAACGACATCTGTTAGTCTCCCTTAACTCTGGTAACGTCTTTGATCACATCCGATACCGCAGAACATTTGCGGCATCGACAGTTTGATCATTTTCTAATTCTAAATTGGTGGCACCGGTGTCTTTGTTAAGCTCGGCTCCAATCACTCTCGCAAATAAATTCGGCTGCAAACTTTCCATGCCTTCGCCATAGTTCACCATAACATCTACCCGGATATTTTTATTTCCATCTCGGTAGGCTTGAGGCAAATCGTTCCACTGGAAGCCAATCATTCCAGAGGCTTGGGGGCCCATTGTTTGCTCTTCGAGCAATTCATTGGTCTCGGCGTCATAAAAGTTTACTCGCGTGTCAATCGCTGTTTTATCCAGCTCAAACACCCCGTGTAATTCGCCATTTGCATCGGCTGAGGTCTTATCACCGGGCACCAAAACTGAATGGCCCATCACGTTCGAAATTGAGGCGACGCGAAGTTGCTGGACCTCTGCGGCCATGGCTTTCATTGAGTTGGCCATGTCTTCAATACCCGTCACGGTGGAGAACTGAGCCATTTGAGCAATAAAATCACCATTATCCATCGGTGCCATAGGGTCCTGGTTCTGCAACTGGGCCGTCATAAGGGTCAAAAAATCTTCTTGCCCCAATTTATCGCTGGACTCGTTTACAACATCGCTCGCGCTCTTAATGCCAAGCTTATCGAGGATCTCTTTTTGCGTCTGCCCACTTGGGTTATTACCGATTTCCATCATTTACACTCCAGCTTATTTGCCCATATCAATGGTGCGCATCATCAGTGCGCGCATTGTCGATAGGACTTCCAAATTATTTTGATATTGTCGACTGGCTTCCATCATATCGACCATTTCTTCATCCGAATTGATCGGGGCTTTGTAAACAAAGCCATCTGCATCAGCACTAGGATGCCCAGGCTCATAAATTTTTTCCGCTTCACGGTCTAAAGCTACGATTGAATCCGCAGTCACGCTTGCCATGCCATCATCTTCATATTGATCACTAAAAACAGTTTCAAAAACAGGACGAATGGGTTTGAAAGCCGCTTCAGGCGTACTTGCTTTGCTCTCCATATTAGCCAGGTTTGAGGCAATCGTATTAAGGCGCACCATCTGCGCCCCCATCGACTGGCCTACAACGTCAAATATGTTTTTGATATTGCTCATCATTCGCCCTTTATCGCCGTCAACAACCCGCCAAGCCGCTTGTTGAGAAAGTTGAGAGACGAAATATACCGCAGAGAATTTTCCGAAAACTCCATCTGCTCAACCGCCATTTCCACCGTGTTACCATCGCCTGACGGATTCATCGATTGACGAAACTTTAGCTTCTCAGACGAGGCTGCATCGCTGAAACCAAAATGCTGCTCATACGACCTTTTCAGCGAACCTTCACCCGCTTTTACCTTTAAAACCTGCTCAAAATCGATATCACGCGCTTTGAAACCAGGCGTTGCCGCATTGGCTATGTTTGAACCAATGACCATGTTCCGACGCTCGCGCAGTTTAAGCGCCTCGGCGTTGAAACCAATATAATCCTTGAGAACTTGCATGTTCTAACGTACGTTCCTGCTAAAATTTGTTTCACGAAGAAACTTGCAAGTATTGTGCCAAGATGGAGATGTTGGTTATGGCCAAGCCCCGGCAACCCGCAAAAAAAAACGCCCCAAAGTCAAAAAAAGCTTCAGCGGAGGCGCCAGACGTTGATTTAGGTAAATTGCTTTCACAAAAACTGAGTAAGCTGCCTTTGGGAAAATCGCTTTCAGTGCTGGAACAAATTTACCAAGATATCGACGATCTTACGGTGCGCTTGGATGTGTTGATCTACCGTATCCAAATTTTAAAAAAGCGCACTCTGGGCCTAAAACGCGGTGAATTTATAGATATGAACCAAGTGCTCAATTTATTAGAAGTAACCCAGACCAATCTGACGGCAAAAGCAAAGTTGATGGGAGCAGCGGTCGGCGTTGATACTGCAGAAGCGCCGGCAGCAGACGGTGATAAACCCGTTGAATGGGTTAAACTGAAACTTCTAAAGGAAACCGAAATTAACGGTATAAAACTTTCGGCTGAGTCAACAGTTGCCATTGAGAATATTGCAGCAAAAAAACTTCTCGAGGATGGAATGGCAGAGGCAGTCGAAGAGCATGCAGAAGAAACCGCGTAAAATGAACCTAGCGCGATGAAATCATTTTTGACGTTGGTGGTTGTGCTCACTGTTGCCATTGGCGTCTTCTACGCCGTGACCTCAACAAATCTGTTGGTGCGCTATTCTTATGACATTTATGCTTGTACTTCTCCATCTGGAGAAACGATTGAACTGACATTTAACGATATGGAAGTCGGCGAGACCGTCGTTCTCACCACCGCAACTGGCGAAAGCACGCTTGAAATTTTTCAAGCATCCCAAGAAGCCATTATATTCAAAAAACAAGGCGAAACCTTTACGCTGGAGCGCGTAGAGAGGCGGTTGCTGCGTGAACTAGACGCGCTGGTGTCAATTTTATATTGTGACGTTTCAAGTTTTCGGATGTAAACTAAACTAAACTAAATTAAACTAACCATTAGTTTCTCCGTTAACACACTAAAGCGAGGAAAATAAAGTGGCA
>Ga0228674_1000892_pt1 | contig 19185 bp, 16 predicted proteins | sample 1D_rmetaG_FD_189054 | JGI IMG/M metagenome (GOLD analysis project Ga0228674, IMG submission 189054) | Seawater microbial communities from Monterey Bay, California, United States - 1D_r | ecosystem: Environmental > Aquatic > Marine > Coastal | place: USA: California | collected 2016-09-26
CCCTTAAATCGGATAACTGTGGTTTTTTATCTCCACCTCTAGTTTCAACCGCACGAGATAACTGTGATAAGGCAATTACCGGAACACTCAATTCCTTTGCAATCATTTTTAATGATCTAGAAATCGTAGAAATCTCTTGTTCTCTGTTTCCACCATCACCACCAGCAGTCATCAACTGCAAGTAGTCAATTACAATCATCTGAATATCATGCTGCTGCTTCAGACGTCTTGCTTTTGCTCTCAATTCAAACACCGACAAACCAGGTGTATCATCAATAAACAATGGTGCTTCAGATAATTTCTTCACTTTGGCATTCAACTGCTCCCATTCGTGCATTTCCAAAGTACCTTTCTTCAGCTTTTCAGCAGATAATTCTGTTTCCGCTGCAATCAAACGAGTAACCAACTGTACGGATGCCATCTCCAAAGAGAACACAGCAACAGGCTTTCCAAAATCAACAGCTGCATTTCTAGCAATCGAAAGTACAAATGCTGTCTTTCCCATTCCAGGACGAGCAGCAAGAATAACTAAATCTGAAGGTTGCCATCCAGCAGTTAAAGCATCTAATCGATGGAATCCTGTAGGAACTCCTGTAACACCTTCTCCTTTTTCAGCAGACTCTTCAATTTTTTGCTTTGCCATACCTATCAAGTCCGCCATGGAATCATAACTCTTACGAATATTTCCTTGTGCAACTTGAAATAATTGGGCTTCAGCTTTATCTAATAAATCAAATACATCCGATGTTTCATCAAAGGCATCCCTGATTACTTCACCTGAAATTTTAATTAATTCTCTTTGTATACTTTTTTGAAGGATAATTCTAGCGTGATATTCAATGTTAGCTGCGGAAGCAACTTTGTTGGTTAGCTGTGAAATATAAATGGGTCCACCAACTATATCCAAAGCTCCATCAGTTCTAAGCTGATTCACAACTGTAGCCATATCAATAGGCTCAGAAGCTTGAAACAGATTAGTAATAGCTTTATAAATCCTTTGGTGAGCGTCTTTATAAAAGCTTTCAGGCTTAAGAATATCAACTACAGCAGTCAACGCGTCCTTCTCAATCATCAAAGCACCCAGCACCGCTTCTTCAAGCTCAGGAGCTTGAGGTGGCAATTTCCCTTGCTCCAAAGGATTCACTGCTGGTTGATTTTTATTTTTGAAAGTCGTTCGACGCTTATTTTCCTCCATACCCAAATTTACAAATAGATGCCCATTTATAACGAACCTAATTCGCTTTCATTTTCAACAAGCTACTCAATCCCTTATCTTTAAGTGGATATTTCTACTTTCTTATGAAAAAACTAGCCCTATTTGTTTTAAGCTTAATGCTCTTATTCGCATGCAGTGACAAAGAACTAACTGTTGACGCAAATATTTCACTCGATCAAAACAGCTATGAAGTAAGTGATACCATAATTGTCACTTTTGAGGGAAAATCAAATATCCCCCTAAATTATATCGAAGCCAAAATTCTGAATCCAGAACAAATTTCAGCTTCCCCAACTAGTACAAATGGAATCGATGGTAAAAAAGTGGAAGGCCAATTACGCCTCACTTTTTTAGACCAATTTCATCAAAATGGAACCTACACCGTACAAGTAACTTTTGGTAGTTCAGACGATACACATAGAGAATATGCTGAATTCACTTTGAATACTGGAGCTGAGGATTTGAATGGTTTTTTAGTGTCAGAAACAACCCTTGGAAACTCTAACATTTATCTAATCAATCAGGATGGAAAGGAGCTGATTACTAGCGAAGCTTATCCAATTGATTTGTTGGCTACAAATAACACTTACGACCAAATATCTTATTCTTTCAATAATAATGAGTCACTTAAAATCCACTCTATTCCTAATGGAAACATCTTGGATTATACTTTTACTTCCAACTCCAGTCGATTTTTCAGAGGAGGAGTTAGTGACGCAAGTCGCCACTATTTCTGTAATTCTGAGGCCAAAATCGTTACTAGTCCGATTGACGGTTCTGCTATTAATGAAAATAAAATTGCTTCGTTTGAATTTGATCACATTACGGAAAAGGATGACTATTTATATGTAGCGGCTAAAAACACTCAGGGAAACTCTTTTCGAATATCTGTTATTGTGAAAAGCACCTTAGCTAGCCATCAAGATATTATCATGAATGAAGAAGTTCTAGACATTAAAAATTATGATGATCGAATTTTCGTTTTAACCGCTACAAAACTGTGCGAATTAAATACTGATCAAATGAATTTAGATCAATTATATAGTTCTACGAACATGACTTCTTTAGCAGGTATGAAAGGAGATATGCTTTTCATTAACACACCTGGAAAATACTTAAGCTTTAGTCTTTCTAGCTTTCTAAGTCAAGAAACTACTCACCAAGCTAATAATGTATTATTTGTCTCTAGTAATGATTGGATGGTATATAATTTTGCAACGTATGTTGAAGTCCTAGATTACAGCAGCTCAACTAGTTTATTTAGTTTCCCTTTTGATGGAACTGCGGTAGAAATGATGGAAATCAATTAAGACGTTTAATAATATTAAAGCATTGGATATGGAGCTTTTTATAGGTTTGTGTCCATGTCCTTGTACAAAGACTTAAGCCATCAAATAATTAACTGTTGCTTTGAAGTTCATAATTCAATAGGACCTGGATTTCTAGAAAAAGTTTACCAGGAAGCTCTTTGTGTAGAACTCAATGAATCCTTCTTAAACTTTGATAAAGAAGTTGAATTCCCTGTTATGTATAAGCAACAACACCTTGGGTTTAACTATAAAGCGGATATAGTCGTTGAAAACAAAATTATAGTAGAATTGAAAGCGCTATCATCACTTCAAGAAGTTCATACTTCTCAATGTATAAACTACCTTAAAGTCTCTGGATTGAAGGTTTGTTTACTAATAAATTTTGGTGGTAAATCTGTTGAGATCAAAAGGTTAGTAGGTTAAGTTTTATCCACAGATTCCGCAGATTATACAGATCATTACTTGCTATAGTAATTGTAAAAAAATCCGTGTAAACTGTGAAATCTGTGGACAAAAAAACTCCCCTCAAATTCTCAATCGCTCTTTTTACCGATTCTCTGTACTTAAACGAAAGCCAACAATGTATTATTTATAGCAAGTAATAATAAATTTTCATGGTAAATCAATTGAAATCAAAAGATTAGAAGGTTAAGTTTTATCCACAGATTTCACAGGTTACACAGATCATGCTTGCTATAGTAATTGTAAAAAAATCCGTGTAACCTGTGAAATCTGTGGACAAAAAAAAATTAAAAAACTCCTCTCAAATTCTCAATCGCTCGTTTTACCGATTCTGTATACTTAAACGTAAGCGCTAGTTTTCCGTTCTTCTCAGCTAAGGTAACTTTAGCAGGGTTTTCCTGAACGTAAGCCAATATCTTGGTAAATGTCTCTGACTGATAAAAAGGAGATTCCTGATTAGCCACAAAATAACAACGTTGAATTTCCTTTTTCAAGAACATTTTCTCAACTGCTAAATCTCTTCCTAACCACTTTAACCTCATCGTATCCATTAATTCATCAACAGATTCTGGTGCTGGACCAAATCGATCTTCAAGATCTTTCTTCCACTTTAACAAAGACTCCTCTGTTTCACAATCATTCAATCTCTTATAGATAGATAACCTCTCAGCTACCTTGTTCACATAGGTCGCCTCAATTCGAACTTCTAAATCCGTATCAACTTGACACTCTCGAACCCAGTACTTTTTCTTTTTATTCTCTTCCTCAAATAACTCTTTAAACTCGTTCTCCTTCAACTCGTCCATAGCCTCTTCAAGGATTTGCTGATATGTTTCGTATCCAATATCAGTTATAAATCCAGATTGTTCAGCTCCCAGTAAATCTCCCGCTCCTCTGATATCTAAATCACGCATTGCAATATTAAATCCGCTACCTAAATCAGAGAATTCTTCTAATGCTCTTAATCTTTTTCTAGCGTCATCTGGTAAACTGTGCATGGGTGGTGCGACTAAGTAACAGAAGGCTTTTTTGTTAGATCTACCAACTCTTCCTCTCATCTGATGTAAATCACTTAAACCAAAGTTTTGAGCTGAGTTTATAATCATGGTGTTGGCATTAGAAACATCCAAACCTGATTCGATAATGGTTGTTGCTACCAAAACATCATACTGACCTTCAACGAAGTTCATCATTACCTCTTCCAGCTTCTTTCCTTCCATTTGACCATGACCAATACCTATCCTAGCATCTGGCAATAAACGCTGTAAAACTCCAGCTACCTCTGCTATATTTTGAACACGGTTATGAATAAAGAAGGCTTGACCTCCTCTGCTTAATTCATAACTCAAAGCATCTCTAATGATTTCCTCATTAAATGCTACAATCTGTGTATCAATCGGGTATCTATTGGGTGGAGGTGTATTAATTACACTTAAATCCCTTGCTCCCATTAACGAAAACTGAAGTGTTCTTGGGATTGGTGTAGCGGTTAAAGTCAATACATCTACATTAACCTTAACAGCCTTTATTTTTTCTTTTACACTAACTCCGAACTTCTGTTCTTCATCAATGATTAATAATCCTAAATCTTTAAAAGAGACATCTTTACCAACTATACGATGTGTTCCGATTAAGATGTCTACTTTACCATCTTCCACATCTTTCAATGTTTCTTTTGTTGCCTTAGATGACTTAAATCGATTCACATAATCCACTCGACAAGGGAAATCTTTGAACCTTTTCGAAAAGGTTCTAAAATGCTGAACAGCCAAAACAGTCGTTGGGACCATTATAGCCACTTGTTTTCCGTCAGCAACAGCTTTAAAAGCTGCTCTAATCGCAATCTCTGTCTTACCGAAACCAACATCACCACAAACTAACCTATCCATCGGATAAGGTTTTTCCATATCCTCTTTCACCGCAGCTGTTGTTGTTGCTTGATCAGGAGTATCTTGGTATAAGAATGATGCTTCTAGTTCATGTTGTAGATAAGTATCAGGAGCATATTCGAATCCTTCCTTAGCTCTTCTTTCTGCATAAACTTTGATCAAATCAAAAGCCAATTCTTTAACTCTTGATTTCGCTTTTTCTTTCTTCTTCTTCCACGTTTGCGTACCCAGTTTATTTATTGAAGGCTCTTTCCCTTCTTTCCCTGAGTACTTTGACACTTTATGTAAACTATGAATACCAACATAAAGGATATCACTGTTTCCATAAATCAAACGAATCGTCTCTTGTTTCTTACCATTAAAGTCTTGCGTCTCCAATCCATCGAAACGACCTATGCCATGATCAACATGTACTACATAGTCTCCTTTTTTCAGATCCGACATTTCCTTAATAGAAACGGCTTGCTTACTCTTTTTAAACCCTTCTTTTAGTTTAAACCTATGGTAACGATCAAATATCTGATGATCTGTATAAACGGCTTGTTTTAACTGATGATCTATAAATCCTTCTTTAATTCCAGCATGAATAAAAGATGCTGAAGTTCCCTCTTGAAGAATTTCTTTCAATCGCTTAATCTGCTCTGTATTATCAGCTAAGACAACTGTTTCAATACCGGCTTTAGTATTTTTTTCTAAATCCGTTTTTATAAGATCAAACTGCTTGTTAAAGGTAGGCTGAGGAGAACAGTTTAATTTACTTATCGCATTTGCTTCGGTATAATAAACTCCGCCAAATTCAATGGTTGAATAAGCTTTTGATTCTGCCTCAAATTGACTACTAGAAACGTATAGTTCATTTGGAGTTAAATGTCTGATTGCAGAGTCTTTTACTTTATCATAGGCACTTAGCGCTCTATCATAAATTAAAGATAACCTGTCTTTTACCAGCTCAAGGTCTTTTCTCCAAACGACCGTATTATCGTGTAAAAACTTCAAAAAAGAGGTTCGATCTTCTTGAAGCATTTGCTTTTGAATATTTGGAATAATCTTAGCTTGATCCACTTTACCAACTGATAACTGATCCCCCGGATCAAATTGCCTAATGGAATCAATGGTATCCCCAAAAAATTCTATTCTGTAAGGTTTATCAGAAGCATAAGAGAATATATCTACAATACCTCCTCTTATTGAAAATTCACCTGGACTTGTAACGAAATCAATTCGATCAAAATCGTACTCGAAAAGCATGTCCATTAAAAACTCAACACTTAAATCTTCACCCACCTTGATGTGTAAAGTATTCGTTGACAAATTGTTTTTAGTGACAACTTGTTCAGCTAAAGCCTTTGGATAAGTAACAACAACATAATTCCCTTTTAACGAAGAAACGGCATCTAAAACTTCAGCTCTTTGAATAACGTTAGCATTATTCGTTTGCTCTTGTTCTTGATAAGGAAAAAGTTGAGATTCTGGATAAAAGAAAACCTTGCTGGAATCAACTAAGGTTTGTAAATCATTATAGAAATAAGCAGCCTCTTCTTTATCGTCACAAATAACTAATTGAGGAAACTGTAGTTCTTGAAATAAGGCTGCAATACGAAATGCATACACACTTCCACTACCACCTTTAAGGTGAACATTATATGGTTTCGTTTGAACAAATCCCTTTACCAAGTCACCAGTTACCTGATCTTTACGGTAAAGGGATTTAATCTCACTTAAAGTCATTATGCTTCAACTGACTTTTTAGTTTGAACAAAAGATTCAGCTTTATCCATCATTTCAGGAGAACCTACAAAATAAGGTACTCTTTGATGAAGCTCAGTAGGCAAAATCTCCATAATTCTTTGGTGACCATCCGTTGCTCTACCTCCAGCTTGCTCAATTAAGAAAGCCAATGGATTACACTCATATAACAATCTTAATTTCCCATTTGGCGCTGAACTAGTTCCTGGGTAGATATAAATTCCACCTTTCAATAAGTTTCTATGAAAATCAGCTACTAAAGAACCAATATATCTAGCTGAGTATGCTTCTTCTTGACAATAGTCAATGTAGTCCACAACTCCTTGCTCCATTTTCTTTCTATTCCCTTCATTAACAGAATAAATTCTTCCTGTTTTTGGAGTCACAATATCTGCATGTGATAAACAAAACTCTCCAATTGAAGGATCTAAAGTAAATCCATTTACTCCTCTACCAGTTGTATAAACCAACATAGTTGAAGAACCATAGATAATATAACCTCCAGCTACTTGGTCATCTCCCTTTTGAAGGAAATCTTCCATAGTTACAGGTCCGTTCTCGTCAGAAACTCTTCTATAAATAGAGAAAATTGTTCCGATTGAAACGTTAACATCAATGTTTGAAGACCCATCTAAAGGATCCATCATCAACACATATCTCCCTTTTTGAGCAGCTCCTTCAAAAGCAACATAATCATCGTTCTCTTCTGATGCAATACCTGCTACCATTTCAGAACCTCTGATCAATTCAATAAACCTGTCATCAGCATATACATCCAACTTCTTCTGATCCTCTCCCTGTACATTAACATTTCCAGCATCACCTAAAATATTCTCTGCCAGCCCAGCTTTATTTACTTCACGGTGAATCACTTTTGCAGCAACTCCCATGTGAGTCAATAAAATTGATAAGTCTCCTGATGAAAAAGGAAAATGCTTTTGTCTCTCAATGATGAATTCGTTTAATGTTTTAACTTCTGACATAGTCGTAAAATTTTGCCCAAATATCGTGATTTTTCTTGGAATCATCCTCATTTGAGACGGATTAAGCGAATGAGCTTTTTGAACAAGTTTTTGATCTTTTAAGAACTCAGTTCTGAATAAAAGCAATTACCTTGTAGCCAAACGAAATGTCATGGTAATAGATCATAAAGCAATTGAACTTCACGGAAAAGTAGTTATTGAAAAGGCGATAATGAAACCACCTTTTACCATGCCTAACTTCATGACCTAAGAGGCTTGCTTTTTCTATGTTATCAAAGGAGAAAACCATATCGTTTCTACAGATGGTAAGGAAACACTGAAAAAGAACCAATCCATTCTAATGAAGTGCGGAAATTACTTTAGTTCTGCAATCAAAGAGGAAGACGAAGAGTATTACGAAGCAGTGGCTGTTCATTTTGACCCTGAAGTAATGCAGAAAATCTAAGCCAATGATCTCCCTAAATTCCTAACGGAAGAAAAGGAAAATAAAAGAGTTTCCTCTAAAATTGCTGAAGATGTATTGTTTCAAAAATATATTGACGGGATCATGTTCTAATTCGAAAATCCGGAACTGGCAACGGAAGAATTATTGAGTCTAAAATTAAAGGAGCTTATTCTTTTACTCAACAACACCAATCAAAAGAATGAAATCCACCATGTTTTAGCCAATCTTTTCAATCCAACTAAAGTGAAATTTAAAGAGGTGATTCATGCTAACTTACTTTCTGATTTAAGCCTTGAAGAGTTTGCTCTCATTTTGAATATGTCTGTTTCAACTTTTAAACGGACTTTCAAAAAGGAATTTAACGAGTCTCCTCATCAATACATAAAGAATCAAAAACTGAAAAAAGCAGCCGAATTACTAAGACTACCAAATGACGGAATTTCGGCTGTAGCCTATGATTGCGGATTCAACAGTATTGCTCATTTCTCTAAAGCATTTAAAGAAAGGTTTGGCGTTAGTCCTCGTGAATACTAGCGTTTGTGATCCAGTTTACAAAAGCTTGATTCAATTTTTCCTATCTTAAGGCTATGAAACACTTGACTTACCTGCTTTTACTTCTTGTTTTATTTTCGTGTAAAGAGGAAGAACCTACCGTTCCCTCAGAAAATGAAACGGGTTCCCTTGCGCTATCAATTAATAGTCAATTCAACGATGCTGACTTTTCTTTGAATCAAGTATATATATTAAACGACACCTTAAGCATTAGAGTGGAAGGAATTAAGTTTTATCTATCTGATGTTTGTGCAAATTCCGTAAAAGCTGATGGACTCTCTCTTTACGAATTAGATGATGATTACATTTTCGATGTAAATACTGGTAACTATTCTTCTTTGTCCTTTAATCTAGGACTCGATTCCATAACTAATCATGGCGATCCTTCGCTGTATGTTTCAAGTCATCCTTTAAGTTCATTCAATGATACTCACTGGAGTTGGGCTCAAGGATATAAATTCATTCTTATCGATGGAAAGTTTGATAGTGATGGAGACCATGTTCCTGACCAAAGTTTTTCATATCACATTGGAAATGATGATTACTTAAAGCTGGTTCAGCTAAACACAAGCTTTAGCATTACAGAAAATCAAACGAGTCATGTTGATTTACTGTTTAACGTAGCTAAAATATTTGATGGAATTGACATTGCAAACAATACTTTTACGCATTCAACCGGACAGTTCGACTTAGTTAACCAATTGGCTAATAATTGTCAATCTGCCTTTACTATTGATGAATAAGCTATTTCTTATACTGATTGCTTGTCTTGCTGCATGTCAACCATATGCACCGATTCCTCCCATTCAAGAAAACGAATTAGGACCTGCAAGTACTGATCAAATTGCTTTAGGAAAAGAACTTTTTCATGACCCTATTCTATCCTCTGATAATCAAATTTCTTGTGCTACATGTCATGAATCAGGACAAGCGTTTACAGATGGACAACGATTTTCAAAAGGAGTGGATGGAAGAATCGGAAAAAGAAATTCTCCGACCTTGATAAACACGGCCTATTTAAAGCATTTGAATTGGGATGGTGGAACGAACACTATTGAGACCCAAATGTTAGTTCCCATTAATGATCCAAATGAACTAAATTCTTCTATTCCTGAAATTGTAAATAAACTAAGTCAGAATGATCATTATGTAGATCGATTCAATCAAGTGTGGAAAGATAGCATCAGTGCGTACACCATTACCAGATCTATCGGTGCATTTGTACGAAGCTTAAGATCCTTTAATTCCAAATACGACAAACACTTAGAAGGCCAATATGAATACACAAATGAAGAAGCTATTGGTGAAGCTCTTTTCTTTTCTAGTGGATTAAAATGTGGACAATGCCATACATCACCCCTATTTACCAATCAAGAATTCTTAAACAACGGATTAGTTACTAGCCCTGCAGATTCAGGTAGAGCTCGAATCACTTATAAAAAAGAGGATCTCGAACGCTTTAAAGTTCCAACACTTAGAAACATTGAATTAACAGCACCTTATATGCATGATGGTAGATTCCAAAGCTTAGAAGAAGTTGTTACCCATTACTTAAATGGCGGACAATCCTCATTAAATAAAAGTGACTTGATTCAAGGCTTTCCATTGAGTCCGTTTGAAGAGAAAGCCCTAATTTCATTCTTAAAGTGTTTGACAGATGAAGAAATGGAGCCTTAGTATTATCCTTATCAGTTTGCTATTTGCTTGTAGAGTAGATAATGAAATCATTGAAGAGACCACGGTTCCTTATCAAACAACACCTTATGATCTTTCGTTTGAAGGTTATCCCATTATTGAAATCCCGGAAAATAATCCAATGACTGAAGAAGCTATTGAATTAGGTAGGTATCTGTTTTATGATCCGGCCATCAATTGTAATGCTTGTCATCTTCAGGAACAATCCTTTTCATCAGCAAATAACCTTCCTATTGAAATCGAAGGGGGCAATTATCCTAGAAATGTAATGCCATTGGTAAACCTCGCTTGGGTGGAAGAATACTCTTGGGGAGGAAGAGATAACCAAGGCTTAGAAGATAAAGTACACAGTTCAATCATAACCAGTTCTCAAAAAATATACAGCGATGTTATAGCCGAATTAAAGTCCAGCGATGTTGACTATGCGCAAATGTATCATGATGCTTTCGGAAGTGACGAAATCAATGAAGAAAACACAAATAAAGCTTTAGCTCAGTTTCTTCGTACCATGACAGCTACAGAATCTCGAGCACAAAGATATATTGATGGCGATGCAAGCGCACTTAATAGCTTTGAGCAATTCGGATTCAATTTGTTCTTCACAGAGAAAGGAAACTGTTTTCATTGCCACTTGAACACGAACAAACTTTTTACAGATAACTCCTTTCGAAACAACGGCTTAGACTCTGTTTGGAATTTAAGTGACTTTGAAGACTGGGGAGCTTATTTTCAAACTGGACAAGACTTTGACAAAGGAAAATTTAGAAGCGTTACACTTTTAAACATAGCTCAAACCGCCCCGTACATGCACGACGGAAGATTCGAAACGTTGGAAGAAGTTGTAGAGCATTACAACAGTGGTGGAGAATTCGCACCAAACAAAGATAACCTCATTGATGAGGATCCAGCTCAAGTGGGATTAGGATTAAGCGAACAGGAAAAGGCTGCTTTGGTTGCTTTCCTTGAAGCTTTAACGGATACTACTTATTTGAATAATGAAGCGTTTTCTAATCCGTTTTTGGATTAGCATACTCTTGAATCATCATCCAATCCTTTTCAAAAAAACTTCGAACCTCTTCCAAGTCTTCTTTTGCTATTAAAGGAGTTTTACTAAACATAAAATCTGGTAGGATTTTAGCTGTATACAGAACGATGTACCTTAACGGACCACGAACACATCTATTTAAAAAATGAAGTACTCCATTTTTAAAAACGCGTTTCTTTTCCATCGGAATAACTTTAGCAAAAGAACGAAGGGCTTTCAATTGTTTTTCAGAATATGAGGTATGAAATGATTTTTGGTTGATAGCCTCATAATCTACATAAGCTCCTATATCCGAAAGCATTTTTTCTACATATGCCTTCGGATCCTTCTTCATGTCATCATGAAAATACACCAATGGCTTACAACCGAATTGTTCCTCCAACAATGCCACCGTATCCATGTATCTCAAATGTTCTTGTTTGAAAAATCCTTTGTCATTTTCAAGATCCAAAAAGGATTGCAAATCTCCCTGATACCCATTTTTAACAAACCGACGATACTGAGATGCGATGTAGCTATCTTGTCTTCTAAAGACAACGATAGCTTGTGTATTATTCGGATAGTGTTCAGCAAATTTCTTTACTTCTCTTTCCATCTGACGATCGAATTCACGAGAAACTAATATTCTATCTTCTTCCGATTCCTTGAGTATTTCAAATATTTTACGATAGCGATTAGTTGGAATATAATAGACTCCTTTCACAAAAGGAAAAACCTTCATCTGCAAATAAGTTGTACCCGTTTTACCAGTGCCAACATGAAAGTATATTTGCTTTTCCTTCTCCATTTATATCAATTCATTTATCCAATCCAGAAACTCTTTAATAGGCTCAGCAAGCCATGCTCCTATCAATGACCAAGCAATTATTGAAACATACATATATCTCAATATTTTGTATCTATCACGGAAAAAACGAACCGCTAAGAATGCTCCAAGAGGCATGGAAAAGATGAAAGGAGTCAAAAACGCGATTCCTGTTAAACCGAATTTTTGTTTCCCTAAAATGATTAATCGATTTCTTTTTGTAAACGGATTCTTTTTCTTTTTCCTTGGAAACAGTCTATCGAATAGCGCCATTAGCGCCTCTATTAAAAATACGAAGAATGTAATTCCTAAAACACCTCCTACTGAAGCAGCTATAAATGTTTCCGTAAAAGTAAGTTCTGCAACTACAGCTGCAGGAATACCCGTAATTATAAGCTTTAAAAAGCACACTCCAGCAACAACAGCAATCCCACTCCAATTCATTACTTCTTAATTAAATTAACAGGAAACAAATAACGTTTATACTTTCCGTAAACACAATGTCGTCCACCAAAACCTTTATAAAACCTTGCCAAATTAGCATTGTTTGAGCCTTCAAAATCCATCTTCAAATGACTTTTTGATAAGGCTTTAATCTTCTCATTGATCAAGTATAACATTGCCCCGGTAGACTTTCCTTTTTCTGAGTTACCTGAAAATAGAAATATGATACGACCTGAAGTTTTCAACCATACTACACCGCAAACTAAGTTCTCTTCAAAATATGCTCCTTCAATCTCCCATTCAAAAGGAGTATCCTTTATCAAACACTTTAATCTCTCTAATCCTGCTGAATCAAAGCCTTTTATTTCAGATCCTTTGTTCGCTATAAATAAATCAAACACTTCATCAATACTTACCTTATTGATAGTCAATTCAGCGATCTTTTTTAGGTTCCTTTTATGATTAGAACTGAACTTTGATCTCAGGTTTTCATAACCTTCATTCAAATCAAGAACGGTGTTCACTTGCTCTTCTCCAAAAGGATAAATTTCATTGGAATTATACTCGATAAGCTTAAACTGATTTGGAATCATCTTTTGCCATTCACTAGCATCCTCATCGTCTGATGAAATAATCCCTAATTGTTGCACCATAAAAGGTGTGTAGATATACTTCTGTCCGACCTTTTTAGAAAATGGTAGTGCCATTACAGCAACGTAGTCATCTTTAACTAAAGCTCCCCATTCACAAATTTGATTTAAGTAATTAGAATGAGAGTAAGGCAAACCATCTGCAGACTTTAACACCAGTGCATCCCACTTAGCCTTATCTATCTGATCATATGATAAATAGCGAATTGCCATTATTTAAGTGCCGCTTCTTGCATGTCCTCAAATAAGTTTCTCCACCCTTTCCAAATCCCTCTATCATTCAGACTATCATTGTGCCATAAAGAAATAAAAACACCATTGTATTTCTTCACCTCTTCTATAAAACCAAGCACATGTGGCTTTGCCTCTTCAGGCGACAAGTTCATGTAATATTTGAACGTTCCTTCCATAAAAGCAAAAGGATGAACTTTAAGATTTGTTTCTAGCTCCATATCCAAATCATAGAAATAAAATGGAGTACAAATACCGGCTCTAAATCCAGGTTTAGAGGCATACCCCATAGTGTAATCATTCTTTACACCAAACTCAATTAGATTTCTATAAGTATCTGGTAATCTTAACTTCAAGAAATGCTGGCGGCTATGCTCCACATCTCTTTTAATAATATTCTCTAGTCTTTTAATTTCCTTTTCTAAGCGCTTAGGAGATGAATTTGATCCAAATGAAGGGTGAATTCCAGCTATTCCTATATCAGCCAAAGATTTTATCAATCTCTGAAATTTCAAACTATGGAAAGGTATGTTTTTATCATTCTTACCGTAGTCACCTAAAAGGATAAAATAGATAAGCTTAAGCTTGTATTTTTCTTGAATTTTTTCTTGATACTCATAGGTATCGTAAGCATCTCTCTCCAAACCTAATATTACCTTAAAACGTTCTATAAACGATTTAAAATTCAATGTCAGTAGACTTTTTGCAAATCCGGCTAAGGTTCTAACTATTCCCTTTTCAAGATATGCCCATGCATTATCAATATCAATCGTTGTAAACACATCATATTTATTACGATTAATCTTGAATCCTGAAAACTTACTTTCTAACTGTACATATAAAGATTCAGCCCAACGATTTACCACCGCTTGGTTCAAAAAACCATGTTGCTCCGCTACACTCATCTGCGCGTCAAATCTCTCATACAAATCTCTCATATGAGGCAGATATTCTTCATAACGAGAGGTCATAAAGAATGATGCCGCAAAAAGATCAAAGGGTAAATCCGATTGTTGATCTGTTGGGAATAAACAAATTGAATCTTCCCAGTCTGTTACTTTTAATTCCAGGTCTTTAATTCCTGTTTCATACAGAAGCTCAACACTTCTAATGAAGACCATATCACCTTCTCTTCTTCTATATGAATAGCAAAGTTTAGGTCCATTATACTCGTCAAACCTATTTTTATCTTTTGTTATTTCAAACTCACACTGTCCTAAATCCTTAAACAAAAGATTACAGGTATAAGTCAGTCTATTACTGATTTTATGCGAGTAGATTAACAGCATTATAGGTTTTCAACGATTTCTTTAATCATAAACTCAGCTGCCTTACCATCTCCGAAAATTGAAGGATACGAAAGATCTTTATTTCTAAGCTCCTTGTATTGTGCTTTAATCTTCTCTCCATCTGATCCAGCTAAAGTTGCACTTCCTGATTCAACAATTTCAACCCATTCTGTTTCAGGACGCATAATTACCGCTGGTTTATCAAAGAAGAATGCTTCTTTTTGAACACCTCCTGAATCAGAAATAACCATTGAACAGTTTTTCTCTAATCCAATCATCTCAATGAAATTTGCCGGCTCACCTAAAATGAAGTTTTCATTTTCACGAACACTAGCTAAAACATCAGCCTCAACATTTTTGTCCATTAAGGCTTTTGTTCTTGGGTGAAGTGGTAAAACCACTTTTATATTATCTTCTTTTGAAATCGAATTTAAAGCTTCGAATATAGATGTTAAAGCTTCTTTGCTATCTGTATTTTGAGGACGATGACAAGTCACCAGTATATACTCTTCTCCTTTATCCACTCCGTACTTTGTAAGGATTCCTTCTTCATTCTCTAAATTCTTAGCGAAGTAAAGACTGTTGTCATACATTAAATCCCCGCACTGATAAATTTTAGGGTTATCAACCGAATATGGTTTTTGTGCATCTTTATTAAAACCTTCCTTCTCTAAATTCACAATTCCTGTTGGAGTTGGTGAGAACAATAAAGTAGAAGCATGATCACACATAATTCTATTCAATTCCTCTGGCATAGACTTATTATAAGATCTTAAACCAGCCTCTATATGAATAATTGGTACATGAATTTTCGATGCAGCAACTGCCCCTGCTAATGTTGAATTCGTATCTCCGTATAATACAATACCATCAACTTCTTCTTTCACAAGAACTTCCTCGATTCCAGCAATCATTTTAGCCGTTGTTTCACCATGCTGACCTGAACCCGTGTTAAGGTTATAATCAGGCTCTGGTATACCTAATTGCTTAATGAACACGTCAGACATGTTAGAGTCGTAATGCTGCCCTGTGTGCAACATGATTTCTTTAACTGTATCTGGATATAAATTCTTGATTGCTCTGCTAAATGCAGCAGCTTTTATAATCTGTGGTCGAGCACCAATAACGGTTAGTAACTTCATATAACTAAGGTAAAAAATTACGAGGAATCTTACCCCTCTAAATCAACTTAGTTATTACAATAAACCTTCATCAGCAAAAGACAAATACCTGTTTCTAGCAACAATGATATGATCAATAACCTGAACATCCAGCATCTTTAATCCATCTTTCAATTTCCGTGTTATTACTTTATCCTGTTCACTGGCCTTTGTATTTCCAGAAGGATGATTATGGGCTAAAATTATTGACGAGGCTAAATTACTTACCGCTTCTTTAGCAATTACCTTGGTATCAACTACCGTACCCGCCACTCCACCTTGAGAAACTTTTACTTTTTTCAAGACCTCATTGGAACGAGACAAGTATAAAACCCAAAATTCTTCAACCGCTAAATCAGCTAAAAAAGCGACTTGTTCATAGGCGCCTTCGCTCGAAGTAATTCTTTTTGCTTCATGAAATTCTTCTTGCTTGCGATTTGCAATTTCAAACATGGATTTTATGGATACTGCTTTTGCAGGACCAATTCCCTTAATGCTAATTAAATCTGAAACGGAAGCCCTGGCTAAATTTGAAAACTGATTATCGAATTGACCCAACACGAGTCTTGCTAACTCTAAGGCATTTAGTTTACCGCTTCCTGTACCCAGAATGATAGCCAAAAGCTCTTCATTACTTAATGTATTCGCTCCGTGTTTAGATAGCTTTTCCCTAGGTCTTGATTCCTTGGAAAGGCTTTTAATAGTATATGTCATCTGAAAATTTTAGACAAAAAAAAGTCCCGATCAATTGATCGAGACTAATTTATCTAAATATTTTCTTCTCTTAAAGAGCGCTTACTAACTTTGTTAAGCTTGACTTTAAGTTATCAGCTTTCTTCTTATGAATGATATTCTTCTTTGCCAATCTATCAATCATAGAAACAACTTTAGGTAAAGCTTCTCCAGCTTTAGCTGCATCTGTTTCTGATCTTAAATCACGAATAGCATTTCTAGTAGTCTTGTGAACGTATCTGTTCGCCAATCTTCTCTTCGCATTCGTTTTAATTCTCTTCTTTGCTGACTTATGATTCGCCATAACTAATATTTTCTAACTTCAATTAAAAGTAGTAGCCCGTAGGGGAATCGAACCCCTGTTTCCAGGATGAAAACCTGGCGTCCTAACCCCTAGACGAACGGGCCAACATGTATTCCCCTTAATTGGGGACTGCAAATCTACGAACCTTTTTTATTTCTGCAAAATGTTTTTGAAAAAAATTCTTTTTTTTTCGTTTCAAGTGGCTTTTCATTAACTCTCGCAATAAAAAAAACACCTGAAACTTTAGTTACAGAATCTCGTAAATCGCTCGTTAATAAGCCTTAGCAAACAACACTTTCTGTTTTGAAGGTTTTCCAGTTAAAATACATTCTCCTGCCTCTTCTTTTGAATCTAACGGAATACATCTAATCGTTGCTCCAGTTAATTCTTTAATCTTCTTCTCCGTTTCTACCGTTCCATCCCAATGCGCATGAACAAATCCACCATCTTTTTTGATGATTTTTTTGAATTCATCAAACGTATCCACTGAGTGCGTATTATCTTCTTGATGCTTCTTCGCTTTATCAAAAAGATTTTTTTGGATTTCAGCAATTAATGCTTCAACTCTACCAACAACATTAGCTACTTCAACAGATTCTTTTTCACCAGTATCTCTTCTAGCGATCTCCATTAATCCTTTCTCAAGATCTCTCATTCCAATAGCTAATCTAACAGGAACTCCTTTCATCTCGTATTCTGCGAATTTCCATCCTGGACGATGCGTGTCTCTATCATCAAATTTCACTCTGATTCCCTTAGCTCTTAGCTCAGTCATTAACTTCTCAGCGTGTTCTGAAATCTCTGCTAATTGATCTTCACCTTTATAAATAGGAACAATCACTACTTGATCCGGTGCAATATTTGGAGGGAGAACTAATCCTTGATCATCCGAGTGAGACATTATTAATGCTCCCATTAATCTTGTCGAAACTCCCCATGAAGAAGCCCAAACGTGCTCTAATTTACCTTCTTTAGAAGTATACTGAACATCAAATGCCTTTGCAAAATTCTGACCTAAGAAGTGAGAAGTACCAGCTTGTAAAGCTTTGTTATCTTGCATCAATGCTTCAATACAAAATGTCTCTTCTGCTCCTGCAAACCTTTCATTCTCCGTTTTAATCCCTTGAATCATTGGTATTGCCATCAAGTCTTCAGTAAGCTTTGTATATAAACCCAATACCTTTTTTGTTTCTGCTAAGGCTTCATGTGCCGTTGCGTGTGCTGTGTGACCCTCTTGCCATAAAAACTCAGATGTTCTTAAGAATATTCTCGTTCTCATTTCCCATCTGAATACATTTGCCCATTGGTTATATAACAATGGTAAATCACGATAAGATTGAATCCAACCTCTATAGGTATTCCAAATGGTAGTCTCTGAAGTAGGACGTAAAATCATCTCTTCTTCCAACTTAGCATTTGGATCTACTTCTACTCCTCCATCTTCAGAAGTTCTTAATCTATAATGAGTAACAACTGCACATTCTTTTGCAAAACCATCTACGTGATCTGCTTCTTTGCTTAAAAATGATTTAGGAATTAATGTAGGGAAGTACATGTTCTGGTGCCCAGTTTCTTTCAGCATCTTATCTAAATTCTGCTGAATGTGCTCCCAGATAGCATATCCGTATGGCTTGATTACCATACACCCTCTAACCTCTGAATTTTCAGCTAAATCCGCTTTAGCTACTAACTCATTATACCACTTAGAGTAATCTTCACTTCTTTTTGTTAATCCCTTTGACATTTTTGGTACAGTTATTGTTTCTTATTCGATGAATTGATAAGAACAAAAATAACTATTAAATCTTATCGATAATTTAAAAGACAGACTATGAAAAAGTATCTCCCAATAAGTTTTATGTTGATTGTAGCATTCTTAAGCTCGTGTACTTATCAAAGTACAACGAATCATTACTATCAAGACGATTTATACGACGAACCTACTGTTGTTGCAAAACCTATTCCAAAGGATGTTCAACCTTCATCAGCTCCAATTGAAGAAAACTACTCTTCGCCTTCTCAAGAGGATTACTACCAGGAGATAGAGGAATATGATGATGGAACTACGGTAATCAATAATTATTATGGAGATGATTATAATGACTACACCTATTCATCAAGAATCAGAAGATTCCATAGAAGAGATTATTATGATTATTACTCACCTTATTACACTGATGTGTACTATTATAACGGGGTAAGCTCTTGTTGGGGGACAAGTGTTTAT
>Ga0228674_1000894_pt1 | contig 19167 bp, 20 predicted proteins | sample 1D_rmetaG_FD_189054 | JGI IMG/M metagenome (GOLD analysis project Ga0228674, IMG submission 189054) | Seawater microbial communities from Monterey Bay, California, United States - 1D_r | ecosystem: Environmental > Aquatic > Marine > Coastal | place: USA: California | collected 2016-09-26
GTCGTGTGGCAATGCAGTGCATGAAGTCAGGATGATCTTCGTAAAACTGGCTGAAGTCAGCGTGCTGGATGGTGAGGATATTGCAGGGTTCCTTGGTGATCACGCTGGCGAATTGCCGGCCATCATTCTGCGATGTCTGCTGTTATGACTGGATCTGATGTAGACGTAGAGCGTGATGCATTCATGATTTCTGCTAAGCAGACTTTCGGTAACGGTTTCGACATGCGTTTCTCTTACATGGACGCAGACGATCTAGAAGTTAGCGGTTCAGATCTTAACGATTCTGACGCTAAGGCTTACAACATCGGTATGTTCTACACAATGCCGGCTGGTACAGAGCTACGTTTAACCTATTCTAAGGTTGATAACGAAGATGCATCTAACTATGACTTCGGTATCGGTGGTTCAGGTGCTGCAGTTGGTGAAGACGCCAAGATGTGGGCACTAGGTATCGTTCAGTGGTTCTAAGTTCTTTTTAGAAACATAAAAGAGGTACTCGAGTAGTCAGTGAATGTACGGAAGAAATTGATTTCATTGACCTCTCACTAAACGCCCCCTGTCTCGGCAGGGGGCGTTTTTTATGGCGTCTAGTTTTTTTCTATCCCTTCACGTCTCACGGCTCTCTTTTAGGCTATCGCTAATGGGTAAGAAATCAATCTATAGCATGATCTATGGCAGGCTTTCATTGACTCACCTGTAGCAAGTAAGATACTTTACTAAGTCACTTATTTATCAAAAGTTTTTAGAGAAAATGCAAAGCGCAGCAGAACAAGCAGAAGAGATTCAACAGACCTCAGATCATCCTCTAGCTGGCACAGAAATGTCCGGCTCCGATATGATCGTGCAGGTCCTCGCCCAAGAACAGACCGATGTCATCTTCGGTTACAGCGGTGGCGCAATCTTGCCTACCTATGACGCTGTTTTTCGTTATAACAAAGAAAATAACGATGCCATGCCACTGATCGTCCCAGCAAATGAGCAGGGTGCAGGTTTCATGGCCTCGGGCTATGCCCGCGCCTGCGGTAAGGTCGGTGTGGTAATGGTGACTTCAGGGCCAGGTGCCACGAACACAGTAACGCCGGTGCGTGACTGCATGGCAGACTCTATTCCAATCGTCGTCATCAGTGGCCAAGTGCCAACTGCAGCGATCGGTAGCGATGGCTTCCAGGAGGCGCCGATTGCTAACCTAATGGGTGCGATCGCTAAGCATATCTTCTTGGTCACCGATCCAACTAAATTAGAGGCTACTTTACGTACCGCCTTCGAGATTGCACGTACCGGTCGGCCGGGGCCAGTGGTAGTTGATATTCCTAAAGATGTGCAGAACTGGGTAGGTCCATTCCAAGGCCATGGTCGTTTGCCGATTCGTGGTTATCGCGAACGCATTCATAGTGTCTTAGCTAATCCACTACCTGCTGAGAAGTGTCAGCAATTCTATGACGCCTTAAGTCAGGCTAAGAGGCCGCTATTATATGTCGGCGGTGGTGCGATTAACGCTGAGGTCTCTAAAGAATTAACTGAATTTGCTGATGCCTTCGGTATCCCAGTGGTCTCTACCTTGATGGGCATTGGTGCTTATGACACGACTCGCTCGCGTGCATTACATATGCTCGGTATGCATGGTACGGCCTTTGCCAATTACGCTACTGATGACTGTGACTTTTTGATCGCAGTGGGTTCGCGATTTGATGACCGGGTAGCGGCTGTGCCCTCTCAATTTGCCCCCACTGCTAAATTTATTGCGCATTTTGATATTGATCCTTCGGAAATCGATAAGGTTAAATCAGTCGATTGGCATCATGTTGGTTTGTTGCCACAGAGCCTTACTCGTCTACTCAGCTATGGTCAGAAAGAGTATAAGTTCCAAGCAGATTACAGTGATTGGCATGCACATGTGGCTGATTTGAAATCGACCTATGCGATGAACTACGATCGTGAGAGTGAGCATATCCAGCCCTATGCCGTGATTGAAGAGATTAATAAGATCACTAAGGGTGAGGCGATTGTTAGTACAGGTGTTGGCCAGCATCAAATGTGGGCGGCGCAGTACTTTGATTTTAAGCATCCACGCCTATGGATGACCTCTGGCAGCATGGGAACCATGGGTTTTGGTTTGCCGGCGGCAATTGGTGCGCAGTTTGCTAAGCCAGATGCGATGGTGATTGATATTGATGGTGATGCCAGTATTCGTATGAATCTCGGTGATCTGGAAACAGTGACAACGTATAACCTGCCAGTGAAGACAGTGGTGCTGAATAATTTCGGTGACGGTATGGTTAAGCAATGGCAGAAGTTATTCTTTAAGGGTCGCTTATCTGCTAGTGACAAGTCATTACATAAAAAGAACTTTGTTAAGGCTGCTGAAGCAGATGGCTTTGAGTATGCCGTGCGTCTAGATAAGAAGGAAGATCTGGAGCGTGTCGTACGAGAATTTATTGAATACCCAGGGCCCGCTTTCTTAGAAGTAATTATTGATCCTGATGCTGGGGTCTATCCGATGGTTGGCCCTGGTAGTTGTTATGCTGAAATGATCACTGGGCCTTTCATTCCGACTCGGGATGGTCATGAGCCTGTGACCGAGGTGGATGCCTCTGAGATGTTCTAGCCGATAGCTAAATTTAGCCCAAAAAAAACGCGGTGCCTCGAAAGGTGACCGCGTTTTTTTTTGCAGTATAACTTTGATTAGAAGTCAGTAATGACAACATCCTTGATCGTATTACTTTGTACGTCAGCTGCAGTTGGTAACAAGCTAGTAGCAATCAACGCTTGGCCACAGTTACTCTTCTTCGCGCGTAGAGTTTCCATCCAGGCCTTAATTTTAGCGCGTTGTTCAATAAGATCATTGGCAGGTGTCAGGCTAAGTAAGTGTAGCTCGGCCATCCAATAAATGTCAGCTAATGAGAAGTTCTTGCCAGCGACAAATTTATTTTTTGCCAGACGTTGCTCAAGATCATCTAATAATGGGCCTAATGCGGCTTTCACTGTATCGATAGTGGCTGCATCATTACTGGCTTTGACCAAGGTCTCACTTACGATGGCTGAGATTTGTGGGCCAGCTTGATTACGTGCGATAGCACAGCAATCATCTTGTTCGGCAGCCTGAGTGACATTCTTAGGGATTAGTGAAAAACCTAGTCCGCGTGCATTCACATATTCAGTGATCGACTTTACGCCATAGCTGAAAAAGTCATTCTCTTTTAGAGCAGGCAACATGCCAAACTCAGAAATCGCAACAAAATCAGCAGATTGGTTTTCACCGCCAGCGATGTCGATGGTGCCGGTATTCATTTCCATACCTTGTTCTGCGGCGACTAAGATGCACTTTAGCGTATCGGCACAATAAGCTGCCCCTAATAGCTGAAGCACGTACTGGGTTTTCTTCATTTCACCAGAAAGGCCGTATTCGCCCGCATCGGCATCACCTGCTGCGCGTTGGTCAAATAAATCCATGGAGGTTTCCTCTTAAATAAATTTTGTTTCTATCGTGAATGGGATTAGCTAACTTGAGACATTGTGTTTGCACGTATGCCTTCAGGGACTACCTGCTCAACACGGCTTAACCATGCATCAACATGACTTAACCCCTGTGGGCAGCTGCCTGCTTTCTTTAACTGTAAAACGCCTGCGGCTACTGGGCCATCCGCTTGTGTTATAGGGCCAGCTAGATAGTCATTAGTTGTTAGGATTTCATCCATACGGCGTAAAATGGCCTCTACCTGTAGATTGTTATCCAGTAACTCATTGGCAATGGCTAACCAATAATTCTGATCACCTAAGTGGCGTGCCTTTTTAGGGCGTAATGGAGCACCATCACCCTTTACATCAAGGTAGGTATAAATTGCATTTTCGCTGTTTAGCTTGACTGGGCCATGTGACATCTCTAATTTTTTGCCATCACCTAGGTCTAGCTCTAAGGCCACTCCACGTACTGCCGCCGCCATGATGCAACGAGCGCTACTGGCGTTGTTTGGGCCGCTAAGTGCGAAGTTGTCATTTTTGCTGGCAACTGCTGCTTTTTCTTTGCTTTTACCAAATCCAAATAATCCCATTTTTGACTCCAAGGAATTTGAGCGCTCTAGTGGCGCTAGTTTCGACTGAGCTGCGTAGTATAAATTAGGTGTTTAACCCTGAATTGTTTCACGCAGGCGGGTGATTATCTCAGATTCGTCTTAAAACGTAATCCCTCAGATTGAATAAATTAGACAAACTTATGTGGGTAACTCCATATATTCCAATTATTGGTTTAAAAAATCACAGCAAGTGGTCTGGAAATTGTCCTGTTAGAAAGATCGCAATTCTCGATCAGGTCACTACAATGGCAGCATACTCATTCTGAAATAACTATGGCTTACCCCAACGATTTTGCTACCCGCTTAGGGCGCTGGATGATCTCACTGGCTTGGATTGGTATTCTTGTGTTGCTCACCATACTGTTCTCAAAATTTCTAGAGAATAAACGTGAGGCGCAGGAACAGGTCGTTAGTCAGTTATCGTCTGTCGGTGATCGCCAAGTAATCTTGCGTAGCGGCGCATCGGGGCACTATCTCGCAAAGGGTAAGATTAATCGCCAGCCGGTTCGTTTTTTGGTCGACACAGGGGCCAGTTATGTGACTGTGCCAGCGACGGTTGCTGCCCGATTAGGCTTGAAAAAAGGTTCGGAGATGCAAGCAAACACTGCAAATGGCATGATCACAGTTTACACCACGCGACTGAGTTCAATCAGTCTTGGTGAGATCACACTGCGTAATGTGCGGGCCAGTATTAACCCTTATATGCAGGGTGAAGAAATACTATTGGGGATGTCATTTTTAGGTCAGCTTTCGGTTAATCATGAGCGTGGGCGTATGACGATCACCCAACGCTCATCTGATTTTTAAGACCTTATGGCGTGAACTCATCGGCCAGTTTTTTTGTAACGGCTACATTTTTTAGCGTCACATACTGCGGTAGGCCGTCTTTATAAGGTGGATAGTCTTCACCCTTGATCAGCGGGGCTAAATAATCACGACACTTCTGAGTAATGCCGAAGCCATCTTTACTGATAAAGCTCTTAGGCATCATCTTTTCGACATTGGCGACACGTGAAAGCTTTGCACTACCAATCTTCCAACGATAGGGCTTATTTGAGCTACGAATAATGGTTGGCATGACTGCAGTCTCACCAGCAAGGGCTAGTTTTACTGCTGCTTTGCCCACGGCATAAGCCTGTTCTACATCTGTCTTAGAGGCAATATGGCGTGCTGAGCGTTGTAAATAATCAGCTACTGCCCAATGGTATTTAAACCCAGTCTCATCTTTGATCATCTGCGCTAGTACTGGGGCAACACCGCCTAGCTGTTTATGGCCAAAGGCATCGGTATTGCCAGCATCAGCGAGGAATCTGCCATCGGCATAATGTGCGCCTTCAGAAACGACAATTGCGCAATAGCCATAATCAGCCACGGATTGCTTTACCTTAGCCATAAAGGCTTTACGCTCAAAGGCGACCTCTGGGAATATAATAATGTGTGGGGCATCGCCCTTATTTTCAGCAGCTAAACCACCTGCGGCAGCAATCCAGCCGGCATGGCGGCCCATCACTTCCATAACAAAGACCTTGGTTGAGGTTTTTGCCATCGAGGCAACATCAAAGCCTGCTTCACGGATAGATACAGCAACATACTTTGCTACTGAGCCAAAACCAGGGCAGTTATCAGTCACAGGTAAGTCATTATCGACCGTTTTGGGGATACCAATGCATTGGATTGGGTAGCCCATTTTTTTACTTAGCTGTGAGACCTTATTCGATGTGTCTTGTGAGTCACCACCACCGTTATAAAAAAAGTAACCGATGTTATGGGCCTTAAAGACTTCAATTAAACGTTCGTATTGGGCGCGATCCTCTTCAAGGCTTTTTAATTTATAACGACAGGAGCCGAATGCACCGGAAGGTGTATGGCGTAAGGCGGCAATCGCATGTGCTGATTCTTTCGAAGTATCTATGAGGTCCTCGGTCAGTGCACCAATAATACCGTTACGGCCGGCATACACTTTACCAATAACATCTTTATGTTTTCGGGCAGTCTCAATCAAACCGCAGGCGCTGGCATTGATGACGGCAGTAACCCCACCGGACTGGGCGTAGAAGGCGTTCTTTTTAGTCATATCGTTTTAATTCCGTACTTGATGAATTGGGTAATGCGGCAAATTAATTAGGCTGGCGCATTATCTGCAAACTCAGCTTGAGTTTGCAGTAAGGTGATCACGCAATGGTTAATTTCGGCGAAATAATCTTGATCTGTCGAAAAATGCTCGCTATCTTCGTAAAAAAATAGCCCACGGAATTCTTCTTTACCTGCTTTGATGACGAGAAAAGTACAATCTTCAGCTTGCCATACCACGGTTGGGTAGGATGCACTTTCAGTGCTAATCTCGTTTAATTCCAGTTCAACATCCGCAATCTCTATAATGATGACTTCATCTGGCCAACGTTGATCGATATGGCTTTGTACTTGCTGCGTTTCGACTGCGTCAAAGTCAGTGATTTTGGTCATAATTAGTAAGTTGCGTTTGATACAGGCATGGGCAGCCATGTGAGTATATGTAAAATATTGGACTACTGATTTAAATTAATCCGCTAACCGCTGGAGTATAAACTAATGCGTGCAATCTTATTAGGTGGCCCGGGTGCAGGTAAAGGCACTCAGGCAAACTACATCAAACAACGTTACAACATTCCTCAGATCTCAACGGGTGATATGTTACGGGCTGCTGTCAAAGAGGGTACTCCTCTAGGCCTGCAAGCAAAAAAGGTAATGGATGCAGGCGGTTTGGTTTCTGACAGTATTATTATTGGCTTAGTTAAAGAGCGTATCGCACAAGATGACTGTACCAATGGATTTTTGTTTGATGGCTTTCCACGCACGATTGCGCAGGCTGAGGCATTAAAAAATGATGGTGTTGATATTGACGCAGTAGTTGAAATTGATGTCGATGATGATGAGATTATTAAACGTATGAGTGGGCGCCGAGTGCATGCAGCCTCTGGTCGCAGTTACCACATTATCTATAACCCACCTAAGGTTACAGGTAAGGATGATGAGACTGGCGAAGACCTAATGCAGCGTGCCGATGATACCGAAGAGACGGTGCGTGAACGCTTACGCGTATACCATGAACAAACAGAACCCTTGATTGGCTACTACTCTGAATGGGCTACTGCAACTACAGCTATGGCACCTAAATATATTAAGGTGAATGGTATTGGTCAGGTTGAAGCAGTGCGTGATCAAATCTTTGCTACGCTTGATTAAGGTCTAGGATGAAAGCTTAAGCATGGACGTGCTACTTACTTTAGCGATAGTCGCTGTACTGGTATGGCTGTGGCTAGATGGTGCTCGTTCACGCGAGTTTGCAATACACCATTGTCGTGAGTTTAGTGAAGGTAATCGTGTGCAATTCTTGGATCAGTCGATTCATCAGAGCAAAATGCGATTTGCCCGTGGACGTTCCGGTAGAATAGGGTTAAGACGCTTCTATGTGTTTGAATTTAGTATCAATGGAACCGACCGCTATATCGGTGTCGCAGTAGAGTTTGGTAACCGTATTGAATATCTTTCACTATTGCATCCGCAGGGTGAGATTATTCAAGGTGACCCACGTTTAGCTGAACTATCTAGAGACTAAATATTTCTAGTACAGGCTTACTTTGAGAGTCATTTTATTGTGTTAAGGTTATTTTATTCACGATCTTCGCTTAATCGCGCTGCGATGGGCTGCAAAATTATGTGTAGATAGAGATTAAATATAGTTAGTCACATCAAATTTAAGATTGGCTTAGACATTGCTCTAGGTCAGCGTATCAAAAGTAGAGGATAAGCATGGCATTTAATACGATTATTTCAGCACAAGAGCTGGCACAGATTGTTGGCAACGAAGATGTACGTGTATTCGATTGTCGCTTCAGTTTAAAAGACCCTGAGGGTGGTTTAAAAGCCTACCAATCTGGGCATATCGCAGGTGCACAACGTGCTGATATGGATACTCAACTGTCTTCAGCGATGACTGAGACCTCAGGGCGTCATCCGATTCCAGAGGCTCAGATTTTGGCTGAACAATTGCGTGCTTGGGGCGTTAATAAGGACACTCAAGTAATCGCCTATGACGACATGTTTGGTGCCTTTGGCTCGCGTCTATGGTGGCTTCTACGTTGGTTAGGCCACGAGAATGTTGCTGTATTAGATGGTGGTTTAAAGACTTGGCAGGAAGCCGGTATGGACTTGGTTACTGATGAAGTAAGTTATGCGGCTGGTGATTTTCAAGCAGCAGTCAATGACGCTTGGGTGATGGATGTTGATAGTGTTGAAGCCCAGTTAGCAGCAGGTGAAATCACCCTGGTTGATGCAAGGCCAGCAGATCGCTTTACAGGTAAAGACCAACAGACTGATCCAGTACCAGGACATGTACCGGGTGCGCAGAATTTACCGTTTGGTGGCAACCTCACCAGCGATGGAAAGTTTCAGTCGGCTGAAGCATTGAATCAACGTTTTGCCGGTGTGATCCCACAGGGTGATGTGGCTCAATTAGTTAATATGTGTGGCTCAGGTGTGACTGCTTGTCATAATCTATTGGCACAAAAGATCGCTGGCTACCAGCCTGCACGATTATTTATTGGTTCTTGGAGTCAGTGGATTCGTGATCCAAAGCGTGCAGTTGTTACCGATGTTTAATTACTGGCATCGGTATGTGATGTTCTCTGTCCATACTGTTAGCCCATAGTTGCGAGGAAAGAGCTGTGAAATTCTGTAGTCACTGTGGTTCTGCTGAGATTGAATTAAAGATCCCTGATGGCGACAATCGGGCGCGGTTCTGTTGTCCAAATTGCAACACAATCTTTTATGAAAACCCAAAAATTGTTACTGGTTGTGTGGTCACTCATGAAGATAAAGTACTGCTCTGTAAGCGAGCAATAGAACCACGGTTAGGTAGTTGGACCTTGCCTGCGGGTTTCATGGAGAATAATGAAACGGTTCAACAAGGTGCCGCGCGTGAGACCTATGAAGAGGCGACAGCAACAGTTACTGACCTATCTTTATTTGCAGTCTATAACCTGACTCATATTAGTCAGGTTTATATGATTTTTCGTGCGGAGCTAGATCAGCCAGAAGCAAGCCCAGGTGTTGAAAGTTTAGCGACGGAGTTTGTACTAGAGCAAGATATCCCATGGGATGATCTCGCATTTCCAGTCATCGATGAGACCTTGAAGTTATTTTTTGCAGACCGAAAGGCGGGTGAGTATAACGTTCATCATGGTGAAATTACCCGATTAGCCGATCGTACGTTACGCACGACTCGATTCTAATAGGCGCAGTATTGAAGAAATTACTTTCGGTAATTGAGCTCGGTGGTTACGAGGACTTTTCTAGTCTTTATCAGGAGCTAGGCTACGAGGTCACGCAAGAGATTACGACACGTAAAGCCATCTCACGACTAAAACGCACAAGCTATGATGTGGTGGTCGCTGAGTTTAATTACCAACATACCTTTCGCGATCGTCTTAGTAATCTAGAATCAATTATTGCAGGCATTCAAAAGCAGAATGCACAATGCATTGTGATTTATGAAAAAGAATTTGAAAATCATTTGGCTACTTTACGACAACAATTTGATTTTAATGCTGAGCTCAGTCTGCCGATTACCTGTGAGGATATGCGACTAGCATTGCAAGGTTTGGCAGGGCATGAGGCGAGTGCTGCAGTTGAGTAGTGGTCTTAGGCATCAATATCTGGAATCATCTTAGATTCCATTCTTGTGATCAGGTCTTTAATGGCGAGCTTACGTTTTTTTAGGCGTTTAATCTGGAGTTGATCAAGAGGGTTGCTGCTTGATAAAGCAATGATGGTGGCGTCCAAGTCGGAATGCTCAACTTTTAATGCCATAACCTTTGTTGCGAACTCATTCCCCATTTTTTGTTGGCATAGTCATTAGTTATTTATTTCCCACCACCAAGACAGGGGGGTGATTTTGGGCTTAGGCCATTTTTTTCAGCCCATTCTGCTGGTGTATAAGTATGCATGGATAATGCATGCACACCGGCTGCCAGTTCATCGGCTAATAGTTGGTTGATCTTGCGATGACGTTTAATCAGCATGTCACCTTCAAATGTGTCACAGACAACAATTAATTTGAAATGAGATTCTGAGCCAGGCGGCACATTGTGCTTATTGCTTTCGTTATGTACCTCTAAGTGCTGAGGTGAGAATGCCTGCTGTAATTTACTGGTAATACTGTTTTGTACTTGCATTGATTTTTACTCAGGTGGTTATCTTCTTATGACTCTTCTGGCACAGCGGCTTGCTCTGTTTGCGTGAGTCGAAGAAAACGTAATGCGTTTTCCATACTGTAACGGCAAAGTTCAAGTTTGTCATCGCCGCGATGGCGAGCAATATGTTCAGAGATATGCGGTAGATGGCAAGGCTCATTACGTGGATTTTTTGGCTTTGGCCGTAGGCTGCGTGGCAATAGATAGGGTGCATCAGTCTCTATTAATAGCCTGTCTTGTGGGATCAGAGAGACTAATTCATGCAGATGTTTTCCACGTCTTTCATCGCAGATCCAACCGGTGATACCAATATAAAAGCCCATCTCGATATAGCATTCTAATGCGATGCGGTCACCAGTGAAGCAGTGCACAACGGTTGCTTGTAGCGCGCTATGGTATTCACTAATGATTTCACGAAAGCGATCATGTGCATCACGTTCATGTAGAAATAGAGGGAGGCCTAACTCAATGGAAAGTTCGATCTGCTGTCTAAACGCATGCTCTTGTTGTTCCTGTGTTGAGAGGTTGCGATGAAAGTCTAAGCCAGCTTCACCGATAGCCAGTACTTCATTACACTGCGCTAATGCCTGCAAACCCGCACGAGTATTATCTTGCCAGCCCTTTGCGTTGTGTGGGTGTACACCGACAGTTGCGTATAAATTATGGCTATGTTGGCTACACAATTCGACTGCATGTTGGCTATCTGCAAGATCTGATCCAGCAATTAAGCAGTGACTAACACCGGCATGTTTGGCCCGTTCAAGAACTAACTCTTGGTCATCCTTGAACTGGCTGCTGGTTAGATTTAGACAGAAATCAAATAGCGCCATGATTGACCTGCTTACGTTGCTGACAGGCTAGGCATAGTTCACCTTCTGGCTTGCCAGATTCTGTTTCATCGGTGGCATCGACAAAGAGACTGTCTTGCCCTTCTAAAGACACTTGGCATTCAAGACAAAGCCGCATTGGCTGTGTCCGTAACTGGCTATCTATAGTGATGCGTTCATCGAAAACAAAGCAGTTACCTTGCCAATGACTGCCGCCAGTTTGACGTAAATATTCGATGATGCCACCGTCTAATTGGTAGACCTGTTTAAAACCTTGGTCTTCCATATAAGGCCCTGCTTTTTCGCAACGGATGCCGCCGGTACAGAAGGTCACCATCGGTTTGTCTTTATCCAGTTGTGACATTTCTGTTTGGCGTTGCTTCAAGGTCTTGAATTTTTTTAGATTCAGATGTTTAGCCGTAGCAAAGCTGCCGATCTCATATTCAAATGTATTACGCATGTCGATCAGGTTGAAATCGCGCCCTTCATCTAGCCACTGCTTTAGCTTGGTTGGGCTCAAGTATTGGTGCTCAGACTCTCCCGCATGTACGGTTTCGACACCCAAGGGCACTAACTCTTTTTTAGTTTTGAAGTTGAGCTTGCTATAAGGGATCTTCTGACAATAAGTCTCATGAAACTTAATGCCGCAGAAACGCGAGTCTTGGTCTAACCGCTGGCGGAAGGTTAGTACCGCCAACAGATTGCCGGCAATACTGATATTGATACCTTCGCTAGCTAAAAATACGGTGCCGAGGATCCCTAGACCATGTGAAAAGCCTTCAATCTCTAATAGAGTGGCCTGCGTGTCCTCTACGGGCACGAAGCGATAACCTGCGATATGAGTGACTATGGGCGTTAATTGCAGCATAGTAAAAGGGTCTCCCGGTGAAGGCTGGGCATAGTAACGTATTCAAACTGTAAGAAAAATAAAATTAATGATGAAAGATGGAAATCCAAAAGCAATCTTACTGCAAGATTATCACGCACCTGACTACCGTATAGAGCGAGTAGCACTGTGTTTCAAATTATACGCTGAAAAGACCGTTGTAGAGTCGAAAATTGACCTTATAGCGAGTGATTTAGAGGCTGTCACCAGACCACCATTGGTTTTGCATGGCGAGCAGCTAAGTTTACAGCAGGTCATGCTGGATGGTGTCAGCTTGGCTAGCGATGCCTATCAGCTGACAGATGATCAATTGCTGATTGAGCAGGTGCCAGCACAATTTACTTTAGAAACAGTGGTTGAGATAGACCCGGCGAGTAATACCGCCTTGGAAGGGCTTTATCTCTCATCCGGTAATTACTGTACGCAATGTGAGGCTGAAGGCTTCCGCAAGATCACGTATTACCTGGATCGTCCCGATGTGATGGCGGTGTTCTCGGTGCGTATCGAGGCCGATGCTAAGGCATTTCCAGTGCTGTTATCTAACGGTAACCGGATACAGCAGGGTGAGCTTGCTGATGGCCGTCATTTTTCTGAATGGCATGATCCATTTCCAAAGCCTAGTTATCTATTCGCCCTAGTTGCTGGCGAGCTGAGCTGTAATAGCGCTAGCTTTACCACCATGAGTGGTCGGCAGATTGATTTGGAAGTGTATACGGAGGCACATAACGCCGATAAATGTGAGCATGCGCTGCTGTCTTTGCAGAAGGCCATGGCCTGGGATGAGCAGACCTATGGCCTAGAATATGATCTGGACACTTATATGATTGTGGCGGTGGATGATTTCAATATGGGCGCTATGGAGAATAAAGGCCTCAATGTCTTTAACTCTAAATGTGTCTTAGCCAGTCCAGATACTGCAACCGATGCTGACTATATGACGATTGAAGCAGTCATTGCACATGAGTACTTCCATAACTGGACGGGTAATCGTGTTACTTGTCGTGATTGGTTCCAGCTAAGCTTGAAGGAAGGCCTAACCGTTTTTCGTGATCAGGAATTTACTTCTGATATGACTTCGCGTGCGGTTAAACGGATTCAAGATGTACGCTTCTTCCGTACCCATCAGTTTGCTGAAGATGCCAGTCCAATGGCACACCCAATCCGGCCAGCCTCCTATGTCGAGATTAATAATTTCTACACCTTAACGGTTTATGAGAAAGGTGCAGAAGTGGTACGTATGTACCAGACCCTACTTGGTAAAGCTGGGTTTAAAAAAGGTTTGCAACGTTACTTTGAAAAACATGACGGGCAAGCAGTGACGACGGATGATTTTGCACAATCTATGGCAGAAGCTAATGCGACTGATCTGAGTGATTTCATGCCTTGGTATAGTCAGTTTGGTACACCAAGCATAAAAGTTGAATCGACTTATGATGCACAGGCGCAAAGCTACACACTGCAGTTTGAACAGCAACTAGTGAGTAACGAACAACAGCCGCAACCACAGGCACAGTTAACACCGATCACTGTTGCCTTGTTAGATTCGCAGGGTCATGCGCTGCCGTTGCAGCTGCTCGGTGATGAGACTGATTCAGTGTCAGAAATGACATTGCATTTAAATCAAATCAAACAACAGTTTTGTTTCCAGCAGATTGCAGAAGAACCGACTCCTTCTCTTTTAAGGGGCTACTCGGCACCAGTGAAGTTGGACTATAAGTACAGTGATGCGGATTACGCTTTTTTGATGGCGAAGGATAATGATAGTTTTAATCGTTGGGAGGCCGGTCAGCAATATGCAGTAAGTTGTATTCTGTGTTCAATTAAGGCCATACAATCAAGGCAATCACTGCCTGATCACCAAGATTTTTGCCAAGCACTAGCCAGTTTCTTTACAGAACAAGCGGAAGCTGATCCTGCTTATGTTGCAGAGATGATGATCTTACCGCCAGAGACTTATCTTGCAGAATTGATGACGCCGATCGATGTCGATGCGATTTACCATGCACGTAAGTTATTACAAGTAGCGATAGCAGAAAAGCTGGAGGCTTCATTGCTGTCCTGTGTGCAGCAGTATATGCAGGCCTCTACAGCTAAGGCCTATCAATATAATGCACAAGACATGGGGCAGCGGCGTTTGATCGCAGTCTGCCTAACGTATCTTTGTGCCTTGGATAAAGTGCAATACCATGATTTGGCAGCCGACTATTTCTCGACAGCTAATAATATGACGGCGAGCATGTCAGCATTGGATGCCTTGAATGATGTGGACTGTACGCAACGACAACAGGCTCTAGATAGTTTTGCTCAGCGTTGGCAAAGCGATACTTTGGTGATGGATAAATGGTTTGCATTACAGGCGCGTGCACGCACTAAAGATGCGTTACAAGTGGTTAAAGGTCTCATGCAGCATGAGGCTTTTGCGATGACCAATCCGAATAAAGTGCGTGCATTAATTGGTAGCTTTAGTATGGCCAATCCAACTACCTTTCATGCCAAAGATGGTTCTGGTTATCGTTTCCTTGCAGATCAAGTAATAGCATTAAATGCGATTAACCCACAGGTTGCTGCACGTCTGATTAAGCCACTGATCTCTTGGCATAAATATGATGATCAGCGGCAAACATTAATGTGTGCTGAGTTGCGTCGTATCCTAGATACGGAAGGACTCAGTAGTGATGTGTTTGAATTGGTTGATCGTGGTCTGGCGCAGTAAGATATGATCGATACAAAGGGCTGATGAAATGAGTGGCTTGCTGGATAAATTAGAGCGTGCTGGTAATCGTTTGCCCGATCCTAGTGTGCTGTTTATTGCCGGGGCTCTATTCATTGTCTTGCTAGCAGAGCTAGCGGTTGGTCTGCAGTGGCAGGCAGTTCGCTGGCTTGGGCCGGATCAGTCTGAGCTGGTGTTTGCACGCAGTGTGCTACAAGGTGATGGGGTCTGGTGGTGGCTGAGCACGATGGTGCAGAATTTTATTCAGTTCCCACCCTTGGGTATCGTCTTGGTCGGTATGCTGGGTATTGGTTTAGCCGAGCGTTGTGGTCTGTTGCCTGCATTGATCTGTGCTGCTGGTAATGCGATACAAGATAAGTATTTGATTCCAGCAACACTATTTATTGGTGTGATGTCTTCTTTGGCTATGGATGCGGGCTATGTTGTCTTGCCACCATTGGCTGCCACTTTATTTATGGCAGCTGGTCGTTCACCAATACTCGGTATCGTTACTAGCTTTGCGGGTGTCTCTGCTGGCTTTGGTGCAAATCTATTAATCACCAGCATTGACCCCTTGCTCGCTGGCTTTACACAATCTGCTGCACAGATCATCACACCGGATTACCAAGTTGCGGTCACCAGTAATTGGTGGTTTATGGCGGCATCGACCATCATGCTGACCTTCAGTGGTTGGGCAATTACACAATATTGGGTGGCACCGAGAACAGAACGTCTTGCGTTTGATGCGCAAGCCGCAGAACCGCTGTTGCAATTAAGTGGTGAACAACGCTCCGCTTTGCGCTGGGCAGCAGTGGCTTTTATTGTGGTTTTATTAGCAGCAGTAATAGCAACACTGTGGTCTGAAGGGCCACTGCATGGCATGGGCAAACATTTTCCACGTTGGGTTGAAGCAACAGTGCCACTGTTATTTTTACTATTTCTGATCCCAGGTGTGGTTTACGGTCTGCGTGTTGGTAGTATTCGTTCAAGTAAAGACGCAGCTGGTTTTATGGGGTCCACACTGGCGGATCTGGGTCCATATATTGTCCTGGCATTTTTTGCTGCACAGTTCATTGCGATCTTCAAATACACGCACTTGGGTGAGATGTTGGCCTTGACCGGCGGGGCTTGGTTGGCGGGGATGGAGCTAAATGTCTTTGTCTTGCTTTGTGCTTTTGTTTTGCTCGTTTGTTTAGGGAATTTGTTGATTGGCTCGATGTCAGCGAAGTATGCGTTTTATGCGCCAGTCTTTGTACCCATGTTAATGCAGGCCGGAGTGAGTCCAGAGTTAACCCAGGTGGTATATCGTATCGGTGACTCTGTGACGAATGTAATTACACCGTTTAATCCTTACATGATTATCATTCTAGCCTTGTTGCAGAAATACCATCGTCAGGCAGGGGTTGGGACATTAATCAGTTTGACGTTGCCATATAGTGTTGGCTTCTTACTAGCGTGGATGTTGCTACTATTGTGCTGGCTGGTACTGGCGTTGCCACTAGGGCCCAGCGCATAGATACGCTAAGCCATAGTGATATAACTAACTGTGTATCAGGCTAGCTGTTAAAAGTTATCGGTAGAAGTGAATAAGCCAACTCGCAAGTCTTTGGCATGATAGATCTCACGACCATCGACTGACATCACGCCATCGGCGATGCCTAATGCTAGCTTGCGTGAAATCACGCGTTTGATATCAATCTCATAGGTCACCATCTTTGCTGTTGGTAATACCTGCCCACTGAATTTTACATCACCTACACCAAGTGCACGGCCACGACCTGGATTGTCTAACCAGGCAAGATGGAAGCCAACTAATTGCCACATGGCATCTAAGCCTAAGCAGCCTGGCATGACTGGGTCGCCAGGGAAATGACAAGCAAAAAACCAAAGGTCGGGCTTGATGTCTAGTTCGGCGATAATTTTGCCTTTGCCATAATTACCGCCATCTGAGTTGATCAGAGTGATGCGGTCGGCCATCAGCATATTAGGTGCTGGTAGCTGTGCATTGTTAGGGCCGAACATGTCACCTTTAGAGCAGGCGATTAATTCTTCATAGGTATAACTTGAGGGGTTGGTCATGCGTATTCCGATTTATTGTTTATTGTTATCTTCGATGAATGCCGCAATGGGCTTTCTTAGACGATCTAATTCCATGCGCAATTCGCCCATGGTTTGCACAGCGATGGCATTAATTTCTTGTATCACTTCAGTGTAACCGGATACGGCATCGCCGCATACAATAATACGGGTAGATGCATCTATTTTACTGCGCAGAGTACGTAAAATATTAGGCAGATGCGGATCATCATTAGGGCGTGCAATGCCTAAGGCTATGGCTTGGGCCTTGGTTTGTTCTGCGGTATAGACTAGTTCTTCGACCGGTAATTCTGTACCCAGATAAATCGGTCCCCAACCATATGACTGTGCCGCCGCCGCCATGCGTAGTGCAATTAAGTCATAACTTTGACCCACTGGTGTGCTCACGACCAGTTTGTATCGGAGGTCTGCAGTGCCTTCACTGATAGCCATAGCCCCCATATAAGAGCGTAGTACGGAAGTGGCTAGACGTTCTTGCGCGATGCGCATATTGCCACGACGACATTCATCTCGGATATAAGCCATCAATGGGCGCAATAAGTCCTCAAGAAGAAATGGGATGCCAAGGTTTTTTGCTGCGTTATTTAAACTCGTCCTAAGTGTATTCGGTGAGAGATTGTGTACCGCATCTAAACACTCCTCAAAGTATTCCATTACGGAGCCGGTATTCGGCCGCTCTGAGGGTAGGTTGCGGGCGTGGGCGGCAGCTTGGTCATCTGTTTCTACTAAGGCATAGAGTTGTTCTAGCGTTTCGCTAGCGATATCACCAATACGTCTGCCGGCAGAGGTTGCGCGGCGGAGCAGGCCTAGCTTCTCGATATCAATATCTGAGTAGAGCCTACGGCCGTTGTTGGCCCGTTGCGGTTCTACTGCCGCATAGCGTCGCTCCCAAGCACGAATGACATCGGAGCTTAGTCCTGTTCGACGTGACACCACTTGTATAGGGTGTTTTGGAAGTTCATGTTCGTTTGTCATAGCAAATACGGGTCTTGTCTGCCGTTTGTCTAACTTTATGTTCGATCTATGTCCATATTGTTGGAACAATAATAGAACAATGTCCCCTGTATGTACAAGACAATTCATAAGCAGAGGGGCTTGCAATTGTTGGTAATGAGGGAGGCCTTTGCTATGCTTAGTTATGGCTTAAATAAAGAGCTTCACAAGGCTCCAATAAAAAGCTTCAAAAATAATTGTTACCGATGACGGAGATTAAAATGAAGAAGTTGTTAATTAACGTGCGTTACTTCATGGCACCACTACTGATTATTGCGGCGATGTTCGGCGTACTAACCGGTGGCCCATGGGTATGGACAGGTCTAGTACTTTTAGGTGCAGGTATCTTAATCGATACACTAACTAAAGCTCAGACTCCAGGCGCTGGTTTTGATGAAAATGGTGATACCTACGCAATTGCGGCATTACACAACGGTGTGATGTATGGCATGTTAGGTATTTTTGCATTACTACAGATCGTATTGGCCTGGCGTGTATCTCAGTACATGAACGCAGTGCCGATTGGTGAGACCACCATGCTGGGTATGACTATCCAGAACGGTATCACTGGCAGCCAGTTGATTGGCGCAACGATTTCAACAGGTATCTTTGCCGGTATCGGTATTATCTACGGCCACGAGCTAGCGCATACAAAAGGCTTCAGCTTCGTAATTGCCCGTTGGATGATGGCGTTATCAGGTAAGGCACACTTCTGCTATGCACACGTATACAACCACCACTTAGAGCTTGGTCATTCAGACGATCCAGCGACTTCGCCACGTGGTCGTAGCCTGTTCAAGCATTACCCACTATCAGGTATTGGTCAGAGCAAGTTCTTGTTCATGATGGAGAAGCAGCGTCTAGAGCGTTTAGGTGTACCGTTCTTATCATGGCAGAACCGTTGGATGCGTGGCTACTTCATGGCACTACCAACGATCTTATTATTCTGGTCAGTAGGTGGATGGGCCGGTATTGGTTGCCTAGCGATTGTATGGTTGATTTCAAACTTTGAGCTAGAAGCATTGAACTACCTAGAGCACTACGGTTTAATTCGTGAGAAGGGCCAGCCAATTGACTACCGTCATAGCTGGGACAACAGCACAGCGTTCACCTCATGGTTCTTCATTGAGATTGGTCGTCAAGGCGATCACCATGACCGTGGCGAGACACACTTCTGGGAATTGGATGAGGTAGGTTCACCAAACTGTGGACGTGGTTACTTCACACTGTTCGCACTAGCGTTACTACCACCAGTGTTCCATAAGTACATGAACGAGCAGATGAACAAGTGGGATGGCGAGATGGCATCAGAAGGCGAATTAAAGATCGCTGGTAAGATGAACAAGATCGCAAG
>Ga0228674_1000895_pt1 | contig 19163 bp, 18 predicted proteins | sample 1D_rmetaG_FD_189054 | JGI IMG/M metagenome (GOLD analysis project Ga0228674, IMG submission 189054) | Seawater microbial communities from Monterey Bay, California, United States - 1D_r | ecosystem: Environmental > Aquatic > Marine > Coastal | place: USA: California | collected 2016-09-26
CGTAGCCTCGTAAGACCGTCACGAGGCTGAAATGAAAACTACAGGATGGGGTAACTATCCCATTTTAAACGACGCCACGCTTCTACAACCTGCTGACGCAGAGTCAATTCAGCGAACCGTTGAGAGCTCCCATTTCGAGTTTATTGCCAGAGGCAATGGCCGAAGTTATGGCGACAGCAGCCTATCAAAAAATATGATCAGTACTCGCAACATTGATCAATTTATCGAATTAAACAAAGACCTTAATTTACTGACATGCGAGGCAGGGCTGACGCTGGATGATGTTCTCAGAGCCATCGTGCCCAAAGGTCGCTTTTTGCCAGTGCTTTCAGGCGCAGACCTTGTGACTATAGGAGGCGCTATTGCGAGTGATGTGCATGGGAAAAACCATCATCAAGATGGCAGCTTTTGTGATCACGTCCACTCGATCAAACTATTAGTGGCGTCGGGAGAAATTATTGAGTGCAATCGCACGAACCAAGCAGATGTATTTCATGCAACATGCGGGGGCATGGGTTTAACAGGGGTAATAATCGCTGCGACATTGCAGCTAGTTCCGATAAGTAGTCACAAAATCAAGCAATCGATCATTCCAGCCTTAGATTTCGAAAACTGCATTGCCTTACTTGAACAGAACTCTCAAAGCAAATACAGCGTCGCGTGGCTAGATTCGAAATTAAGAAATAAAAATTTTGGGCGTTCTGTTTTATTTCTTGGCGAACACTTTACCGAAACGGAAAATAATAAAATAATACACCCAAAAAGGTCTGACTTATCTATCCCTTTTTCCTGCCCCAGCTGGTTTCTCAATCCCTACATTTCTCAAGTTTTCAATGAAACTTATTTCAGATTAAAAAAACAAGGGCACAGCACCGTAAACTACCGTGAGTTTTTCTTCCCACTGGAAAGGGTTAAAAACTGGAATAGTCTTTACGGTGCCAGGGGGTTTTTGCAATATCAATTAGTAGTACCGTCGGCCAAAGGAATCAAAGAAATACTACTCGCTGTTTCCAACTCTAATGATTGTTCATATTTAACAGTCCTTAAAAAGTTTGGCGAGAGCAATCAAAACCTTCTCTCCTTCCCGCAAGACGGCTATACCTTAACCATGGACTTCAAACGCACGCGATCGATTTTTTCACTGCTGGACAAGCTTGATGAGATAGTGCTCAACCTTGGCGGAAGGTTATACTGCGCAAAAGATGCGAGAATGTCGAAAAAAGTATTCCAATCAAGCTACCCTCGTTGGCAGGAATTTATCGACATCAAAACTCAAGTTGACCCAACGCATCGATTCAAATCACTTCAATCACAACGATTAGGACTCAGCAGATGAAGATTTTAATCGTTGGTGCCACTTCAGCTATCGCAATCGCGACTGCTAGGCGATTCGCAATAAGAAACCCACACTTTTGTCTCTTGGCTCGGAATATCAACAAGATGGAGTCTGTAAGTAAAGATTTGATCATCCGAGGCGCTGCTAGCGCAAAATGTTTATCGATAGATCTTGTGGATCAAGATCAACAAACCGCAAAAATAAAAGAGGCTTTTTCACTTTTTAAAGGTTTTGATGTGGTTCTTGTTTGCTACGGTTTTCTGCCAAATCAGAGCCAATGCGAAACGAATATTAAGCAGATAAATAACGCATTAGACTGCAATGCACTGAGCGTACTCTCTCTACTGACAACATTGGTTCCTTATATGGAGAACAGCAATAAAGCGACAATCGCTGTCGTTACTTCCGTTGCCGGAGATCGCGGCCGCCGAAGTAATTTTATTTACGGCTCAGCTAAAGCGATGGTTTCGTCATACCTACAAGGTCTTAGGGGTAAACTTGCCAAGACAAATATTAGCCTTCTTGAAATTCGCCCGGGACTTGTTGATTCACCGATGACCAGCCACTTACCTAAAACACGTTTATTTTCGTCACCAGACACCATAGGTAAGAAAATAGAGTGGGGGATCGATAAGCAAAAGACGACAATATACGCACCGGGTTACTGGCGTCCGATTATGTGGGTTGTAAAACTGATGCCAGATAAGTTATTCATGCGCGTGAAGTTTTGAATCGAAATGAATAGGGATACAACAAATAACATACTATTCGTCGACATGGACGGAACGCTATTCAAATCAGATCTCCTCTTTGAATCTTTGATATGGCTGCTTAGAAATGATCTATTAACTCTTTTATTTCAAGTCCCTTTCTGGCTTCTTCAAGGGAAAGCCAAATTTAAACAAAACCTAGCTAACAGAGTAAGCCTTAATATCGAAACTCAACCATTGAGCGAACAATTTACCGATTACATCAAACGTGAGGTCGAGAGAGGGAGGCGAGCGGTTCTTATTTCGGCAAGCCATGAGTCTGTCGTTAGAAAGGCAAGCGCACACCTCGATATTTTTATTGATGCAATAGGAACCGATGGAATAACAAATTTAAAAGGTGACGCAAAATTACAGCATATTTTACATCTTTGCGGACCACAACCCTTCAGTTACGCGGGAAACTCAAAAGATGACATTCCAATTTGGCTCGCAGCAGATGAGATAATTTGTGTCAACACAAGTCCAAGTGTGATCCGTAAAATAAAAAGAAAAACTGAATCTAAAATTCTCGAGTTTGATTCACCAAATAATCCTTGGAAAACATTCATAAGATCTCTTCGTCCTCATCAGTGGTTGAAAAATAGCTTAATCTTTCTCCCGCTGATTCTTTCTCATCAACTTTTAAGTTTTAAGGCTTTATTAAACACGTCTGTTGGATTTATATCTTTTTGCTTTGTGGCCTCGGCGGTATATTTGCTTAATGATTTAATAGATATTGAAAATGATCGCAATCATCCAGAAAAAATTAAGCGTCCCTTTGCGTCCGGCAACTTAAGCCTAACTTGGGGCGTGATTACGGTACCAATATTGCTGCTGACCGGATTTGCGGTAGGTCATACTCTCGGCAATCAGTTTATGAAAGCCTTACTTATTTATTGGCTGTTAACAGTATTTTATAGTTTTTTCTTGAAACGTTTTTTCTTGCTTGACGCACTTATTCTCTCCGTCCTTTACGGGCTTCGGATCGTCATAGGGTCGGCTGCGATAAATGTAGATACAACGAGCTGGCTTCTCAACTTCACTTTATCGTTGTTTTTAGGGCTAGCTTTTCTAAAACGCTATGTTGAACTCTCGAATCAGAGAAAGTTGGGTAACACTCGTTTTATTGGGCGCGGCTACCACATTAAAGATTTAAGATTAATTTCTTGTCTAGGTGTTATTTCCAACCTTATATCTGTCGTCATTTTTGGATTTTACATCACTGCTGGAGAGACAGCGCAACTCTACGAAAATTTTGAACTTCTTTGGATTATTAATCTTATAATTGCTGGCTTGCTATTCAGAACTTGGCGATTAGCATACAGTGGACGAATACAAGAAGACCCAGTCTTATTTGTGCTCAGCGATCGCTTCAGTCAAATAGCTTCAGTTATGTGCGGCGCTTTAATCTGGCTTGCGATTTAAACCTAACGAATATGATCTTATCGGTTATTTTGAATTAGATAAGTCAAGGCACTTATTTTTAAATTTGCTTAATTTCGCTTCGAAGCATTAAGATGAAACCTGAAGGGGTTTTAAACTTGGGGAAGAAAATGCTATCTGCAAAAAAGAAAGTGTTTGCCGCTATAACAACCGTCCTGATTTTGTATTTCGTTACATCAAGCAATGCAGCACAGCTCGGTCATAATTACCGTGCACGTCTTTCACCCATGCCAACGACACCACAAACAGTCTCCACAATCACTGGAGGCGGGGAGGTTCAGTTAACTTTAATTGGAAAAACGCTTACAGTCCTAGGCGCATTTTCAGGGATGAGTTCTGCCGCAACCAACGCTCACATTCATTATGGGCCACCAGCTCAACCCGGCCCTGTTATTCACCAACTTAATTTTAACGAGAATGTGAGTGGTGAGGTTTCGATGACTATCGATTTGTCAGAAGAACAAATCTCCGCTTTAAGATCAAATTCCTTGTATATTCAGATACACAGCATAAAAAATCCTGCCGGAGAGTTGCGCGGATGGGCTTTTCCAGTTAATTGACGCCGAGTTATCAGTTCGTTGTATAACTCTGGCAAAGATAAAAAAATAAGGATCGCTTTGCTATGACACTAACACAATCTCCAGCGCCCAAGAATGTTGCGCGAGCAATCACGTGCCTTTGGGGTTTAATAACAATTCTTGCGACCTGTAGCCCGACCTCAGAGGATATCTCTGACGATGCCAACAATGCCCTCTCCGTGACTTCGAATAATGACTTTACAGCACAAGCTGAAAAGGGCGCTATTGCATACACGGCCAATTGCGCGGCTTGCCACGGCTCCAATCTAGAGGGCTCTACTTTAGGCCCAATACTCTCTGGAAGCAGTTTTTTGAGGCGCTGGTCTGAGAGAACACCCGCGTTAATTTTCAACGATATTCGTGCAAACATGCCCCCAGGCGGAAACGAGAAACTCACCGACACAGATTACTTAAACATAGTAGCCCATATAATAGCGACAAATGGCGCCGTTGAAATAAACGAAGCATTGACCGTGTCGACAGACTTCAGGTTAGCCGATAAAGTCTCTGGTATCAGCAAAGTCGAACTCCCCGAAGAGTCGGCCCCTACTGGAGTCACAATAAATGGCAACGTCGATAATTTCGTCGCTTTTGAACCAATAACAGACGCCATGCTGGAGTCTCCAGACCCAGCCGACTGGCCAATGATTAGGCGTAATTATGGGGCGCACAGTTACAGCCCTCTTGATCAGATTGATGTCAGCAACGTAAGTCAGCTCAGACTAGAATGGGTTTGGAACATGCATGAAGGAGATTCAGAGCCCTCACCACTGGTCTATAACGGCATTATCTACCTGATCAATCCGAGCAATATTATCCAAGCGCTTGATGGAGAAACCGGTGAAATTATTTGGGAACACTGGGCCGGTCCAGCCACGCGCGAGGATATGCGTAATATCGCTATATACGAAGACAAAATTATTCAAGCAACAACAGACGCACGGCTGGTCGCGTTGGATGCGAGAACCGGTAAACAGGTATGGGAAACTATTGTCGCTGACAACAGCAAAGGGTTCTCAAATTCCAGCGGGCCGATAGTAGCTGACGGTAAAGTTTTGTTAGGGCTTGCAGGATGCGCTAGATACATCAAAGAAGACTGCTATATTAGCGCTCATGACGCAAATACAGGCGAACTTATATGGCGTTTCAACACCATCGCAAAAGCAAATGAACCAGGAGGAAATACCTGGGGCGACCTTGCTGACATTTTTCGAGCTGGCGGTGAGACCTGGATAACTGGTAGCTATGACCCCGAGCTTAAAAGGACCTATTGGGGTACAGCTCAACAGAAGCCGTGGGTTCCTGTCAGTCGACATCTCACGATAAATGACGTCGGGCTTTTCACCAATTCAACGGTTGCGATTGAAACGGATACCGGGGAGCTAGACTGGTTTTTTCAACACGTCCCAGCAGAGGCCTTAGATCTCGATGAAGTATTTGAACGCGTTCTAATCGATCGAGGCAAGGAAAAATTAGTTTTCTCGCTCGGAAAATATGGAATCCTTTGGAAGAATGACCGAGTGTCTGGGAAATTCAAGGGTTATAAGGAAACCGTTTTTCAAAATGCTTTTACAAACATCGATCCTGAAACCGGTCTAGTTACTTATCGGGAAGATATTCAGAACGCGAAGCTTAACGAATGGACATCAGCGTGTCCGAGCAGCACGGGTGGCAAAGACTGGCATTCAATGACATATCATGAACCAACGGGCGTTATCATCGCACCGTTAAGTCAGACCTGCCTTGAAAACGCGGCCCGAGAAGTAGCGCTTGTACAAGGCGGCGGAGGCCTAGCCGCGAGCCGAAAATTTTTTGAAATGCCGGGCTCTAATGGAAATCTCGGTAAATTAGGCGCGTATAATGTTGATACTATGGAAGAGGTTTGGAACTATCAACAGAGAGCTTCATTTCACACTGGAACAATGTCAACTGCTGGGAACTTAGTTTTCGCCGGTGACTTAGATCGTCGTTTCCGCGCTTTTGACGTTACCAACGGAGATATTCTGTGGGAAACAAGACTCGGCACGGCAGTTCAAGGTCACCCCGTCAGTTTCGCCATCAATGGTAAGCAATATATTGCTGTAACAAGCGCTAACGGAGGCACAAGCCCTCGGGTCGTCCCGAGTGTAATCGCGACTGAAATCGAATATCCCCGGTGGGGCAACGCGTTGTATGTGTTTAGCCTCCCAGACCAACCCGAGTAAAAAATGACTGAAATACCTGAGAATTCCGAAGAATCGTCAGAACATAAAAAAATAGACTCCGGATTAGGTCAAGTAGAGTGGCTTGACCTTACTGTTGGTGACGCTTCCAGAATAAAGAATTTTTATCAAACCGTTGTCGGATGGAAAGCCGCTGAGGTCGATATGGGGAGCTATAGTGATTTCAATATGAATAGCGCTGATGGAACACAGACTGTTGCAGGGATCTGTCACGCCAGGGGACTAAGCTCCAACCTTCCCGCGAAATGGCTCGCTTATGTCCGAGTTGAAGATGTCACAAAGAGTGCGCACCTCTGCACAACCCATGGCGGGAAAATTCTTGACGGTCCAAGACGAATGGGCGGAAGTGATTTATGTGTTATAGAGGATCCTGAGGGCGCAGTCATTGCCTTACTCTCCTAAAAACAAGAGCCGACACATTAATTCTAAAGAACGCCTTGGAGAGGGGAAGTGTTAAAAGTTTACCCAATAGCAATAATCGCAATCTTAATTTTCTTTCTAATCTATATAGCCTTAGCCATGTCTGGGGTAATGTTTCATTATGAATCAGGAGAAGCTATAGGCGCTATTTCAGGATGGTGTGAGAGAGTTAGTGGAGGGATTTTTAGAGAACCTGTAAACACAATTAGTAATTTAGGTTTTGTCATTGCCGGCCTTTATATGCTGCGGACCCTGTCGAAAGAGCATATGAACGGACAAATCGGCAACATGTTCACCGGACTCAATTCAATCAGCGTTTTGTATGCGGGCGCCTCAATTTTTCTTGGTCCAGGCTCTTGGCTCATGCATGGAACCCACACTCCGTGGGGCGGATGGGCGGATAACCTCAGTATGGTCATGTATATAGTCTTCCCATGGCTATACAACATCAAAAATATGGCAGGCTGGACGCCTTCAAATTTTTTACAAGTCTACTGCTTTATAATATTTTCTTACGCAATCGCAAGATGGTTTTTCGGCAGCAAATTAGGGATTGGACTCGACCTTTTCGGCTTATCCATTGGGCTTTGGATAATTTCAGAAACCCTTCATCGTTTTTGGTCACAATCCTATCGCTGGCTTTCTGGATTTATTGGCTTTTTTGTCGCAGGCTTGTTCGGTATCTTCCCTCAAGAGATAATATCGAACTGGTCCGAATATTGGTGGGTAGCTCTCTTTTGGCTACCAGCCATATTTTCGAGGCAAGCCCCGAAGATTAAGAGAGTTTATTCGCCATGGTTTTTCTTAGGTATGTTTTCTTACTTCGCAGCTTTTACAATATGGCTTCAAGGCTATCCCGAAACCACTTTTTGCAAACCGGATTCAGTGATGCAACCCCATGCCGCTTGGCATTTGCTTACAGCTTTTTCTACATGGTGCTTTTTTAAATTTTTTAAAACAGAATACACTTCTACTTAGAGAGTAGCTAATTTCTTCAACAAACTAAGGCGCTGGTTAATGAGTGGGAAAATTCAACAAATATACATAGTCAGTAGTAAACGTGGGCAACCTGAGCAACTTGACACCGCTTACCTTGAAGCAGGAAAAGGAATCAAAGGAGACCGCTATCATACAAACGCCTCCGCTCGGATAGCAGACGGGCGCAGTGCGCCTGAGAATCAGATAAGCCTGATCGATGGGGACTCGATCGACGCCTTCCTCGCCTCAAACCCCTCTGAAAAACAACTTTCATATGGTGATTTCAGGCGTAGCATCATTACGCGGGGATTAGATCTCAATCAACTAGTAGGAAAAGATTTTTTCATCGGCGACGTGCGATGCAGAGGAACCGAACTTTGCGAACCTTGCTCGTTCCTCGCTCAAACTGTTCACTCCGCAGTATTGCCATTGCTTATAAATCGAGGAGGGTTGCGCGCGATCGTGCTAGAAAACGGAATGGTTAAGCCAGATGACTGTATTACGAGTACTGATGACTAGTTTTATAAAAAATTTATACAAAACGCTACCTCTTCATATCTCTCGACCGTGGTGGATAAACTGTTTACTCATTTTTTCTGTGTATATGTCAATTATATATCTTCCGTGGGATATTTTTATAAAACCATTAAATGAGGACCAAGAGGTTTGGTTCGGTATTTTATTCACAGGATGGCCCGCAAAAATCGGTGCCCTACTTCACTGGTTAGTTTATGCCTTTGCCATGGCAGGCTTTGCTGGGATGAAACGGTGGATACAGCCATGGGCCAGTCTTTATTTAGTTCAAATAGCCTATGGAATGGCCTACTGGGGCTTCACCGATGAAAGGGGTTCAGGAAGTATAGCCACGGCCGCAGTTAGTTTGATTTTCCTATTACTGGCCTACAATTTATGGCGGCGACGCAACCTCTTTAAAAACTAAGCGAAAATTTCTTTATGGCACTCTCAGTCCCATCAATAAAAAATAAAGTTATCAGAACATTTTATGTTCTTCATATTTTAATTTTTCCTATCGTGGAAGCTTCGGAGGAAAATTTAATTGCGCTGAGCATCCTCGGAGTGGTGCAAGATGCCGGATATCCTCAAGCTGGCTGCATGGCCAAACACTGCATCCCAGCTTGGGAGGAATCCAGTCTGCGACGCGGAGCAACCTCTCTGGCAGTAATCGATTCGAAGGGGAAAGCCACTTACTTATTCGAAGCTACACCAAATTTTCCCGAGCAACTTTATCTCTTACAAACAATAGCTCCGGATCATCAGCTCAGCGGAATATTTTTAACCCACGCTCATATAGGCCACTACACTGGTCTCATGTATCTGGGTCATGAAGCAATGGCATCGACCAACGTGCCCGTTTACGCTATGCCGCGAATGAGAGATTTTCTTTTAAACAACGCGCCGTGGAGTCAACTCTCAGAGTATGAAAATATCAAGCTGAGCCTCCTTAACGCCGACAGCGAAGTTGTACTCGGATCAGTTTCAATTACCCCTTTTTTGGTACCACACAGAGACGAGTTTTCTGAGACTGTTGGCTATAAAATTAAAGGACCAAACCACACCGCACTTTTTATTCCAGACATAAACAAGTGGGAACTTTGGGAGCGCGATATCGTGACTGAAATTCGAAATGTAGACTATGCATTCATTGATGCGACCTTCTTCTCTCCGGGAGAACTCCCGGGAAGAGATATGTCAAAAGTCCCGCATCCACTCGTGACAGAAAGCATGGAGAAATTTCAATCTTTGGAACCCATTGAAAAACAAAAAATCTTCTTTATTCACATGAACCATACCAACCCTATGCTCGACGCGGAGAGCAAAGCTTCAGACATTGTCCAAAATGAGGGGTTTAATATTGCCGAAGAAGGTATGCAGTTCGAACTTTAAATAAAGCCTATACCATACTTCCAGTTATTAAGTGTTACCAAAGCGCCTTCCTTTACTCGGAGAAACTAGCGAGAATATGCCACTCCTAAAACTTGACAAAGCCTCTCTTAATTTCGGCACCCATATCGTTCTTGATGAGGTTGATTTTGAAATTAAACGCGGCACGCGGATCGGTTTACTCGGTAGGAATGGAACCGGAAAGACCACGTTAATGAAAGTGATCGAAGGATCGGTCATCCTTGATGGCGGAGAGCGATGGGTTCGTCCAACACTAAAAATAGCATGGCTAGAACAATCTCTGCTAAATGCTGATGACCAATCCGTTTACGACACCGTAGCCGATGGACTCACCGAAATAGGGGCATTACTGAAGAGGTATAATCACCTCATTGAGAATTTCGAAACAACTGACTCTGTTCAACTCGAACACATTCAGAACGAACTTGAGGCGAAAGATGGATGGAGCCTAAGTCAAAAAATTGACACAATAATTTCGCAACTGCAACTCCCACCGAAAAAATTGATGCGAGAGCTCTCTGGCGGCTGGCGCAAACGAGTCGCTCTCGCTCGCGCCTTAGTGCGCGAGCCGGATCTTCTTCTCTTAGACGAACCAACTAATCACTTAGACATACCGGCGATCGAATGGCTTGAGAAGAGTCTCCAAGATTATAAAGGCGCGCTGCTAACAATTAGCCACGATAGACGCTTTTTACAAAACGTCGCAAATAAAATAGTTGAACTTGATCGCGGACATCTACGCCAGCTTGAGGGCACCTTTGAGAGATTTCTTCGATTTCGAGCCGAACAGCTTGCGAACGAAGAAACTGCCGCTAAGTTATTTGACAAAAAATTAGCACAAGAGGAGGTGTGGATAAGGCAAGGTATTAAGGCTCGGCGAACCAGAAACGAAGGTCGTGTTCGGTCTCTTGAAAAAATGCGTCAAGAGAGAAGCTCTCGGCGAGAACTGCAGGGGAATGCCAAATTTAAAGTCAGCGATGCCGAAAAGTCTGGGAAAATTGTTGCGGACATTAACAATATAAGCCATCAATTCGGTGACAGTCCTATTGTAAGAAATTTTTCTACTACGATAATGCGTGGCGACCGAATCGGTATAATAGGCGCAAACGGTGCTGGAAAATCTACGTTGCTCAAGATAATCCTCGGCCAGCTTAACCCGACTGAAGGAGAAGTAAAACTTGGAACGAAACTAGAAATCGTCTATTTCGATCAGCTACGCGACAACCTTGATCTTGAAAAAAACCTAATCGACAATGTCTGCGGTGGCCAAGAATTTATCGAGCTCAATGGTACAAAAAAACATGCAATAAGTTATTTAGGCGATTTCCTATTTCCTCCGGAAAAAATTCGGACACCTGCAAAAGCCTTATCAGGCGGTGAACAGAGTCGAGCCATCCTTGCCAAAGTTTTTAGTAAGCCCGCTAATATTCTCGTGCTCGACGAGCCCACCAATGATCTTGATATCGAGACGTTAGAACTCCTCGAAGAGCTTTTGATTGAATTTACTGGAACAATTTTAATGGTGAGCCATGACCGCAGCTTTATGGATAATGTTGTCACTTCTATTATGGTTTTTGAAGAAAATTACTCAGTAAAAGAGTATGTTGGCGGTTATACAGATTGGACGACTCAGGGCGGAAATATTAATGAGGTATCAAAAACCCGAAGTACACGGCCGTCGGAGCCACTTGCATTTCCGAGAAGTACGAATTTAAAGCCAGGCAAAAAAGCCGGAACAAAAAAATCAAACATCATCTCCCAAAATAAGAAAAAACAAATTGCAGCCTTACTTAAACATATCAACAAATTAGAGAGCATGCATTCAGAGATCGAGGGCTTAATGTCCAATCCGGGTTTTTACGACCAGACACCCGACGAGGTTAAAAAAATACTTAAAAAATCTGCTTCTATTTCAAAAGACCTAGAAAAAGCGTTTATAGAGTGGGAAGATTTAGAGCAATAATTTCGACAAAAATGCACACAGGGAGCTAAGATGAGCCGTGAGGGTATCAGATATTGTTTTAATTTCCTTATTAATATTTTTATCTCAATGTACATCGTCACCCCTTAACCGCAAGCAAGTGACGCTTTACTCTGAAGGTGAGATGGCGTCTCAAGGGGATAGTGTTTACAGAGCGATTAAAGAGTCCACTCCAATGAGCGCAAAATCTGAAACGGTGGACTACGTTAACTGTGTTGCTGAAAACCTTATTCTCGGCTTAGACGATACTGCAAAACGTAAATTTATCTGGGAAATAACTACGTTTAAAGACCCACAAATTAATGCCTTTGCCCTGCCCGGCGGGAAGATTGGTGTTTACGAGGGTCTTTTGGGAGTCGCTGATAACCAGCATCAATTGGCAGCAGTGATAGCGCATGAAATTGGCCACGTCCTTGCGCAGCACGGAAACGAACGAGCGAGCCAAGCAGCAATACGTAATCTTGGGGTCATAGCTGCCCAAGCTCTTGGTGTTTCAGAGAGTACGGTTAAAGCTATAGACACATCAGCACAAATAGGACTTTTGCTCCCGTTTAGCAGAATACAAGAAAGCGAAGCCGACCAAATTGGCTTGCAGTTAATGGCGGAAACTGGGTTCGACCCTCTTGAAAGCGTGGTCTTATGGCAAAAGATGGCTGAAAACAAATCTCGAAGAGCGCCTGAAATACTTTCTACCCACCCGTCCCCTCGATCAAGAATTGAAACACTTCAAACATTGATGAGCTCTGCTGAACAAACTTGGGTCGACTCGAGAAAAAGTGGAAAAAATCCGGACTGTATTTTTGTAAACTGAATAGCGTTTTAAAGTGCGCGAAGAAATGCCAGAATTTCTTCGCGTTCGGTTTTTTCTAGCGTCGAAAACACATCAGGCATCAGAGAGCTCTCTTCGTTTGTGATGGACGATACTCGGTCTTTGAAAAATGTAATCCACCTCCGTCCGTCTTCGCTCTGTATCTGCAAGGCTCTATCGGACTCATTTCGGAACCGTCCCACAACAATGGTACCATCAGATTTCGTCACCTTTTTCGCTCTATAATTTTTCGCAACCTTTGCAGATGGGTCCAGTAGTGCCTCTTTTAGCTCCGATTCGCTTAGACGTTGAGCAACATCATCAAGCGCGGGACCTATGCTACCTCCGTCATCATCGTAACTGTGACAAGTAACGCATTTCCCTTTACCTTTAAATAAGGCCCTCCCTGCGATTATCTCTGGAGTGTCTACCAAGGCTTTTCTTTCTGTAAGCATAATACCAGATCTCCCCTGAAGCGAACGGACATGATTTGCGATATCAAGAATTTCCCCATCGTCAAAAGAATCACCCCACCCTGCCATTCCAGTGCCTGAGCGACCATGTTTAATTACGTCCAAAACCTCTGCATCGCTCAAAGAATTAGCACTACGATCATTAAGCGATTTCCCCATTGCTTGGCCTTCACCAGCTTCCCCATGGCAAACAGAGCAATATGAATTATATAATTCTAAGCCCTCACCGAGACCACCAATCACTGGGGACGTATACAAGGCGGACAAAATCCCAATCGCCAAACTTCTACGCGCACTTCTAAATAAATTATTCATACCCTAATCACGCCAGCTCTTTAGTGAGTTTCTACAGACCAAATAAAATATAGTTTCCAGGAGATATTCCAGTTGCCACGCCAGCGCGAGTAGCCGGATTTCTTGTACCCGACGCAATCCCAATGTATTGCTTCCCGTCTATAGTGAAACTCGTCGGTGGTGCGTACAGACCACTACCGGTCTGAAATTTCCATAACACCTCCCCCGTTTCATCATTTAAAGCATAGAGATAACCATCAGGTGCTCCTGAAAAAACTAGCCCGCCTCCCGTGGCTAAAGTACCTGCCCATGCAAAATTACCGGGCATCTCCACCTGCCAATCAATTTCCCCGGACAACATATTAAAAGCGACTACCCAACCGGTTCCACTGACGTCAAATTGAGGCATCCCTCCCAAATCCATGGTCCCAGCCCGAGCTTCACCTTCTCTGCGAATGAATCGTGTACCCCACTCGGTAGTAGGAATATACAGCATATGAGTATCAGGACTATAAGCGGCAGGCGGCCAGTTTTTGCCACCGTAGAGACCGGGAAAAACCATCTCGTTAGCTGGTTCTTTAAAAGCTTCCTTTAGCACAGGTTTACCAGATTCATCGCGCTCTGCCCAATTTACCCGAGTGTATTCTCCTGCATACAAGAACTCTCCGGTTAACCGATCAAGGCCATATACGTGACCATTACGCGAAACTTGAACTATCATTTTTCGTAGTTCACCTTCATACATCTCATCAATTATCATAGGCTCGGATGTTGAATCATGATCAAACTCGTCTCTGGGTGAAGTTTGGAAATACCACTGAAGCGCCCCACTATCCGCATCTAACGCGATCACTGAATTAGAAAAAAGGTTGTCTCCCGCTCGAACTTTATTGTTGATATCTGGCCAAGGATTTCCAGTTCCCCAAAATACCCAGTCAGTTTCGGGATCATAGGTTCCGGTAACCCACGTGGGTGCGCCACCTGTTTTCCAAGAATCTCCCTCCCAAGTATCGTTCCCCAATTCCCCTTCTGCGGGCGTAGTATAAAATCGCCATCTCAACTCTCCTGTGTAGACATCGTAGGCATCTATATAACCACGAATGCCAAACTCGCCCCCCCCAACACCAATAAGAACCATATCTTTCACAACAAGCGGTGCTCCGGTAATCGAATAAGATTCACGATAATCTCCAACCTCCGTGTCCCACAATTGAATACCACTTTCCGCATCAAATGCTATAAGTCGCGCATCGAGTGTCCCGTAGAAGACCATGTCTTCATAAAGTGCAACTCCCCTGTTATGTGGACCACAACACAAATCGACATTTTCAAAATCGTGATCGTATCGCCAAAGCTCGTCTCCCGTTTGCGGGTCAACCACGATAAGATGGCTGTTAGCTGTCGTGAGATACATCCTGCCGTCATTGACCAGCGCAGTGACTTCAAACGCACCGCCAGTTACCCCCGTTTGCTTGATCCACACGGGCCGCAAGTCAGCAACAGTATCTCTATTTATCTCATTATCAGGAATGAACCGCCAAGCACCATAGTTGCGTCCGTAGGTTACCCATCGATCAGAGTAATCTTGCGCACTCTCAAGAATTTCGGTTGTCACATTTTGTGCAAAACTGAAGCTACTAAAAACGAGGCTCACTAAAAGTCCTCGAAATATTTTTGTATAAACCGCCATCATGTTGTAGACCTTGTCAAAAAACTAGTTTCGGAAAATAAGAGCGTAATTAACCTATAAAAGCCTTAGCACTGTCAATTAATTAGCTTTGTTACTCGTTCGTCAAACGTGTTTAAATCAGATCCAGTTCTCAAACAAACTCAGTTTGTGCGCACAGATCACATCTTTACAAAAAGTAGGAAAGCGCCCATGTAATTTGAGAGACTTTTATTAAACACAAAGGATAATCAAAATGCTTATTTACGGTGTTGCACTCCTCTCCGGCTGCCTATTGATCGGCATGGTGATTGGTGAGGCTGTTGGCCTGGCCATAGGGGTCGATGCAAATGTCGGTGGGGTTGGTATTGCCATGCTATTACTCGTCCTCGCCAGTAATTCTCCCATGTTTCGAAAAATTACTGAGGGAAACGCGGGGGCGGGAATACAATTTTGGAGCGCCATGTATATTCCAATCGTGATTGCGATGGCTGCGCGACAGAATGTCGCAGCAGCCACCGAAGGTGGTCTCCTCGCCCTCACCGCGGGTATTGCTGCCGTCGCTGTAAGCTTTGCGCTCGTTCCAATACTGAGCAAAATCGGAGAAAAACCAGAGCGAGGTTCTGAATGATTGAGCTTTTTGAAACAGTCTTTGTAAGAAATAATCTTGTTGTCGCCTTTGCCACGGTAGGGGGCGTTATGTGGTTTTCCTACTTTATCGCAGACAAACTCACAAGAGGGAGAATCCATGGATCCGCTATCGCAATCGCATTGGGTCTCATCGCCGCCTACTTAGGAGGCATCATGACAGGCGGCGACAAAGGGGTTGCAGATTTTTCTTTACTCGGCGGTATAGGTCTGATGGGCGGAGGTATGCTGCGTGACTTCGCGATCGTTTCTACCGCATTCGGAGTCCAACTATCAGAACTGAAGAAAGCAGGCGTTGCAGGAGTTATCTCAATATTCGCTGGCGTAATTGTCTCCTTTGTTGTTGGCGCCGCCGTGGCAGTGGGCTTTGGTTACGATGATCCCGTAGCAATCACCACCATTGGAGCTGGAGCGGTTACATACATTGTAGGCCCTGTCACTGGGGAGGCCATAGGAGCGTCTGGGGAAGTAATAACTTTGAGCGTGGCAGCTGGCTTAATAAAATCAATCTTAGTTATGATTGGAACTCCACTTGTTGCACGATCAATTGGGTTAGACAATCCGCAGTCGGCCATGGTTTTTGGGGGGTTAATGGGAACAACCAGTGGCGTTGCTGCTGGACTCGCTGCAACCGACCCGAAATTAGTTCCTTACGGAGCGATGACAGCAACCTTCTACACAGGAATAGGTTGTCTGTTAGGCCCGTCGCTACTCTTCTTACTTGTAGGCAGCATTTTCTAGTCACATTGAGAAACAAAACTAATCTTTGATTATTTACGCATAAGGCAATCAATAATTAACGCAGAGAAAAAAGAATGATTAAGCTATTTCCTAAATTAAATACTAAAAATAATGAGGTCGCCCTTGTAGAAAATGGCAATCGAACTACCTACGCAGAATTAAATAAAAAAATAGATGAGTTCGCCAAAGGATTACTGGGCAATCGCTCAGACCTTCAAGAGGAGCGTGTCGCTTTTTATATTCCGGCGAGTTGCGATTACGTCACAACTATGCATGGAATTTGGCGAGCAGGGGGCATCGCGATTCCCCTCAATGTAGCGTCTGCCGTTAGTGAGTTGGAACATTATTTAACCAGCGCAAAAGTAACGAAGATGATTGCTTGCGGCGATTATAAGGCCTCGCTATCGGAGCTGTGCTTAACTCTCGGCATAGAATTAATCGACGTCCAGGGAATTCTCGATAAAAATGAGGGACAAAATTTACCAACTATTGACCCCTCTCGAAGAGCTATGATGTTGTTTACAAGCGGCACTACAAACAAACCAAAAGGCGTAGTTAGCTCACACAAAATAATAAATTCACAAATCACCACTCTCGCGGACGCGTGGGAGTGGACGAGCGAGGATGTTATTCCTTTGTTTCTTCCACTGCACCACATTCATGGAATTGTAAATATTCTAAGTTGTGGGTTGTGGGCCGGCGCGACAATAGATCTTTATCAGAGCTTTGACATGTCAAAAATATGTGACTCAGTTGCAGCAGGAAGATACAACCTTTTTATGGCGGTCCCCACCATTTATGTCAAATTGATAAAATACTTTGAGACACTCCCCGCAGAAAAAACGTATGAAATTTGCCGCGGGTTCAGTGACATGCGACTTAATATTTCAGGTTCTGCGGCTTGTCCTGTAAAACTTTTCAATCAGTGGAATGAGCTTACCGGCCAAGTACTCTTGGAGCGCTATGGCATGACCGAAATCGGCATGGGAATTTCAAATCCATATCACGGAGAAAGGCGAGCGGGCCATGTTGGTCAAGCATTGCCTGGCGTAACCGTAGAACTTTTTAACGACAAGCATGAGCGCATCACAGAACAAAACATGCCCGGTGAAATTAGAATTAAGGGAGCTAACGTGTTCCTTGAATACTGGGACAACCCGCAAGCCACTGAACAAAGCTTTGTCGACGGATGGTTCTGCACCGGCGACGTTGCGGTGATTGATAAAGGCTACTATCGCATAATGGGCCGGTCATCAATCGACATAATCAAATCTGGTGGCTATAAACTCTCAGCGCTAGAAATTGAAGGCGTCTTGTTAACCCATGAAAAAATTGAAGAAGTAGCAGTAATCGGTGCACCTGATGAAACTTGGGGCGAGGCCGTAACAGCGTTCGTCGTATTAAGCCCGAGCGCTTCATTAAGCCAAGAGAACCTTAAAACATGGTGTGATGGTCGTATGTCTGCTTATAAAATACCTAAAAAACTAAAAATATTAGATTCACTTCCTCGGAATGCCATGGGTAAGGTTACCAAGTCAGATCTAAAAAAATTACTTTAATAAAAACTGCCGTTCTCAAAGGAATCGCCCGCCAAGCTATAGCTGAACAAGTTTCCTGGTAATTTAATTCATTGCGCCTCGACCTAATAGCAATGCTTCAGAGGTCGAAGCTGAAATGCCGTAATCAACCCCCACTGTAACAATTCTAAAACCTTGCTCCAACCTTGCCACTACATCATTCGGACCAGTCGTTATCGCACACGGCACGCCACTCGCGAGACAAGCAGCTAGAACCGTTTGTATCGCAGTTTCAACTTCTGGTGCATTTGGGCTTTCAAACCCCATCGCAGCACTCAGATCCGAAGGGCCGATAAAAATGGCTCCGACTCCCGGCACAAAAACAATTTCCGAAGAGTTTGCAACCCCTTCAGGGGTCTCTATTTGAATTATGCTCAACAATTCGCCATCTCTGTCCAACGGCCACGTGTCTGCAATGCGCTGATAGTTTGCGACCCCCCAATACCAAGCAGCATTAGAAGGATTGCGCCCGCGCAAGCCCAATGGCCTCAAATCAGGCGAACCGGATAATTGCGGATAACGCATCGCCGTTACCGCCAAACGTGCTTCTTCCGCGTTATCAACTGAGGGGAACATGACCCCAAAGGCACCTACGTCTAATACTTGCTTGACCTGTGACAAAAAATTTTCTTTGCCTATTTTCGGGATGCGAACAAAAGGCACAACGTCCGGTTGTAGGCTTTGCTTCTCTAAAATCCGGCGTTTATTGGTCATTCCAAGTAGGAACTCTCTGAGTCGCTCAACATCAAATGGAGAATGCTCCATATCGATAATGACAAAATCAAGGTCGCTAGAAGAAAGTGCTCTGGCATTTGTAAGTGAATAATCGAAGGATAGGACGCCTAAGGCTGGCCTACCCTCCTCCATCTGAGAAATAACTTTATTCAGGCGATCCGAAGATTGCCCAAACGCCTCCACAAAACAAAGGTTCACCAACACGAATATTGCTGCTGACCACAAGCTCTTATCAAAGCGCATGGGCGACAAAACCCTTAACGTGCGACCCAAGGCGGCTCGATGAGCAAGGCGGCGTCTGATTCAGCTTTAGGTATAAACTTTTGTGTGCGCCCATACTGATTGTCACCTCCGTAAAGGTTTCCAGCTGAATCCACAGAGAACGAATGTACCTCTAAGTAACCATCGGGAAGTCCAGCAGGTACCAACCACGTGTTTTTAATGTTGCCGTAAAAATCAAAATTTATAAATCGCAAAGGTCCGAGGTCTGTAATCCAAAAATCGTCTTCATTAACAATTATATCTAAAGGCAAGGTGAGAGGCCCACCGATCGAGCGCTCAAATTCAAAAACAGCTGGATCATCTGTAGTC
>Ga0228674_1000897_pt1 | contig 19155 bp, 15 predicted proteins | sample 1D_rmetaG_FD_189054 | JGI IMG/M metagenome (GOLD analysis project Ga0228674, IMG submission 189054) | Seawater microbial communities from Monterey Bay, California, United States - 1D_r | ecosystem: Environmental > Aquatic > Marine > Coastal | place: USA: California | collected 2016-09-26
GCCCCATCTTGTCGAAGTACTGGTCGGTGGGGGAGAACTCGCCCTGGCGGTACTCCACGCCCAGGATCGGGTGGTGGTTCTCGGTGCGGTGATAGGTCTTGCTGCTGGACACGCTGATGCAGATCACCGGCGCCTTGCTGAAGTTGGCGCGGTAGGCGTCCGACGCCAGGAAGTGCCTGAACAGCTTGCCGTGCAGGTCGCCGAAGCCGTCCGGAATACCGAAGGTGGCCTTGCCCTCGTTGCTGGCCGGCAGCACCACGCTGAAATCGTAGTCGCGCACGTAGGACGAGAAATTGTTGCCGACGATGCCTTCGGTGCGTGTGCCGGTCTGCGTGTCAACGATGGTTGGCCGCAGCACTTCGATCAGCGGGAACGGATCACTGCCATCGCCGCCGTCGATGTGCATCTCCACCGAAATGATGTCCAGCTCGACCGCGTAACGGTCGGCATTGGGGTTGTCCCAGTGCGCCAGATCGTTGAAGCGGTTGTTGATCATGCTGATCGTGTTGCGCAGGTTCTCCTGGCGGGACGCGCCACGGGCCAGGTTGGCGAAATTGGTGGTGATGCGGGTGCCATCAGCGGGCTGGTAGTCCTCGTTGAAGGGGATGCGCGTGATGCTGAAGGTAAAGTCGTCGGTCGTCATGGGTGGCGTTCCGGGCTGCGGGGTCACATCCGAATGCAGCGCTGTGGCATTCGGCATTCAAAGGGCTGCTGCGATCTCGGCGTTGGCCGGCGCGGCGCGATGGGACAGGGCAAGCAGGGGCAGCGCCCGCTGCACCGCCAGGTGCGCCCGCTGGATCAGCGCATCGTTGTGCACGCGGCCATCGGCGAAATCGCGGTCGGTGGCATAGACACCCAGCGGCAGCGTGCGGGCCTGGAAGAAGCTGAAGAGCGGTCGCAGCTGGTGGTCGATCACCAGCGCATGGCGTTCACTGCCACCGGTGGCGGCCAGCAGGATGGGGGTGTCGACCAGTGCGTCCTGGTGGATGAAGTCGAAAAAGTGCTTGAACAGCCCGGTGTACGAGCCGCGATAGACCGGCGTGGCCACCACCAGTACGTCGGCCTGCTCGACCGCGGCCAGCTGCCGCTCCACCGCCTCGGGCAGCTGTGAGCGCCACAGCGCACCGGCCAGCTGCGGCGCCAGCTCGCCCAGCTCGATCAGGTGCGATTCGCAGGCAACGTCTTCGCCGATCAGGTCCAGCAGGTGCTCGGCCAGGGTTGCAGCCCGGGAGGGGCGCTGCAGTCCGCCGGAGACGGCGACGATACGGAGGGGGCGGGTCATCGGTTTGCTTTCAGCTGGGGAGGGGCTGCTTCGGGCGGTCTGCGCGGACGCAGTCCTGCAGGCCGGCGGGGTGGCCGGGCGTACAGGCAACCGAAGGCATGAGCCGATGCTAGCCATGCACTTCCATGACGTAAAATGGTATTACTTCACCAATCCATGAGCGGGATTCATCATCATGCTGGAGCGCATCCACCTCAGCATCGTGCAGCAGGTCGAGCAGCAGGGCTCGTTGACCGCCGCTGCCGGCGTCCTCAACCTGACCCAGTCGGCGCTCAGCCACAGCATGAAGAAGCTGGAGCAGCAGCTGGGCACCGATGTCTGGTTGCGCGAAGGCCGCAGCCTGCGCCTGACCCAGGCCGGGCAGTACCTGCTGGCGGTGGCCAATCGCGTGCTGCCGCAGCTGGACCTGGCCGAGGAGCGATTGGGCCAGTTCGCACAGGGCGAGCGCGGCGCGCTGCGCATCGGCATGGAATGCCACCCCTGCTACCAGTGGCTGCTGAAGATCGTCTCGCCCTACCTGGCCGCGTGGCCGGACGTGGACGTGGACGTCAAGCAGAAGTTCCAGTTCGGCGGCATCGGCGCACTGTTCGGCTACGAGATCGACCTGCTGGTCACCCCCGATCCGCTGCTCAAGCCAGGCCTGAAGTTCGTCCCCGTGTTCGACTACGAGCAGGTACTGGTGGTGTCCAAGGGTCATGCCCTGGCCAGGGTCGACCATGTAAAGCCGCGCCAGCTCGCCCAGGAAGTGCTGATCAGCTACCCGGTGCCGTTCGAGCGCCTGGACATCTACAACCAGTTCCTGCTGCCGGCCGGCATCACGCCGCGTCGCCACAAGACCATTGAAACCACCGACATCATGATGCAGATGGTGGCCAGCGGGCGCGGCGTCGCCGCCATGCCGCGCTGGCTGGTGGAAGAGTACGCCGCGCGCATGGACGTGGTGCCGGTGCGACTGGGCGCGAAGGGCATACCCAAGCAGATCTATCTGGGTGCACGCGAGGCGGACACCGCCATCGACTACCTGCAGGCCTTCGTCGAACTGGCCCGCAACAGCACGCCCATCGCCAGCAACGTGCGCGGGGGCGGATGATGTCCGCACGTGCGCCTGCCCGTGCAGAGGCTTTCATCAACAGGTATTCGCTGGAGGTCAGCGCGAAGGCCCTGCCTGCGTTGCACGCCGAAGCAGATCGCATCGCGCCGGGCACGATCATCTCCATTCCCTACCTGGCAAGCGAAGACGACAACGCGCGGCTGGCAGCGGCGCGCATAGTGCGCCAGCTGGGTTTCGAGCCGATGCCACATCTGTCGGCGCGCCGCATCGGGTCGCGGGATGCGCTTGAGCGTTTCATGCAGCGTGCCGCGAGCGAGGCCGGGGTGCAACGATGCCTGTTGATCGCCGGCGATCTGGCGGCGCCTGCCGGGCCGTTCGCCGACAGTGCCGCGATCATCGACACCGGCATTCTCGAACGCTCCGGCATCAAGGTGGTCGCCATCGGCGGGCACCCGGAAGGCCATCCGGTGATGGATAGTGGCGAATGCTGGCAGGTGCTTGAACGCAAGTGCCAGGTCATCGAAGCACGGCGCATGACGCCGCTGATCATCACCCAGTTTGCCTTTGATGCCGACATCGTCCTGGCCTGGCTGGATGACCTGCGCTCCCGCGGCATCCGCGTTCCGGTCCTGGTGGGCGTGCCAGGGCCGGCCAGCATTACGCGGCTGGCGCGCTACGCCGCGATGTGTGGCGTGGGGGCCAGTGCCTCGATGCTGGCGCGCTACGGCATCTCGATCGGCCGGCTGCTGGGAACGGCCGGGCCGGAGGTATTTGTCGACCGTCTCGTGCAGGGGCTGACCGACGCCCATGGCGCGGTCAGTCCGCATTTCTTCCCGTTTGGCGGCATCGCAGCATCGCTGACGTGGATCGAGCGCTACCGACGGCACGCACTCGCGTCCAGCCACTCATAGGCCATCAGTCATGGCGGCCGGGCCGCGTTCGCGGCAGCCCGGCACCGCTACACTGCGGCATCGACTCATGAGGTAGGCAGATGCCCAGCGCCATCCTGCAGTTCTCCATGGAATGGAAACGGTCAGTGCTGAGGGTGGTTTCCGCAGCGGCGGGTTCGCTGGTGCTGCTGGCCGGCATCGTCGGGCAGGCGAGGGCGGCCGCTGGCCCGGCCGAGATCGCGCAGCTGGTGGACAGCTATGCAGCGAACCGTGATTTCAACGGCGTCGTGCTTGTCGCCCAGCACGGGCGCATCCTGTATCGGGGCGCCCATGGACTGGCCAACCGTGAATGGCAGGTGCCGAACGCCGAGGATGGTGTTTTCCGCATCGGCTCGTTGAGCAAGCCGATCACCGCCATCCTGGTGATGCAGCTGGTGCAGGAAAATACATTGCGGCTGGACGGCACGCTGGGCGAGTACCTGCCCGCGCTCTATGCCGGCACGCCTGCAGCTGCGGTCACGGTGGCGCAGCTGTTGAATCACACCTCCGGCATTGCCGACCTGCCGCGCAGTTACGAAGACCCGTGGTGGCAGACGCAGGCCCGGCTCTCGCTGGCGCCCGATGACTTCGCCAAAGCGTGGATTCCCGGCACACTGCTGAGCGCCCCGGGGGCCGAGTGGCGCTACAACAACAATGGCTATTTCCTGCTCGGCCTGATCATCGAGAAGGCAACGGGCACCAGCTACGAGGCCAACCTGCAGCGCCGGATCCTGGACAAGGCCGGCATGACCAACAGCGGGCTGTACCGCGCCAGCGCACTCATTCCGCGCCTGGCGACCGGCTACCAGACCCGGCCTGACTTCAGCCTGGCGCGCCCGATGCCCATCGATCCGAGCGTCTCGTTCTCGGCCGCCGGCCTGTACTCCACCGTTGACGATCTGCTGCGGCTGGACCAGGCCCTGCAGGATGATTCGCTGCTGAGCGCGCCTTCGCGGCAGGCCATGTGGACCAACCATCGCTCGGGCTATGGCTACGGCTGGGAGGTGGAGAACTGGCCCTTGCCTGCAGGTGGCACCTACCCGGTGGAATCGCATACGGGCAGCGTTCCGGGCTACCAGACCTACTGGCTCCGCGCCGGGCAGGACCGGTCGGTGGTGATCGTGCTGGACAACTATTGGCAGGGCGAAACCGCAGCGAGTCTCGGCAAGGAACTGATGGGCGTGCTGCACGGCATGCCGGTTACGCTGGCCCGGAAGAATCTGGGCACCCTGCTGGTGCCGGCCGCACTGTCAGCGGGTGTGCCGGGCATGACACGCGCCTACGAGGCACTGGGGCCTGCGGCCAGCCAGTACGACACCTCCGAGCAGGCGCTGAACTCGCTGGGCTATCGCCTGTTGAGGATGAAGCGCGTGCCGGAATCAGTGGCCGTGTTCCAGTGGAATGCCCGCGCGCACCCGCAATCGGCGAATGTGCATGACAGCCTGGGCGAAGCCTACCGGGCCAATGGCCAGCGCAAGCAGGCGATCAACAGCTACCGCACGGCGGCGGCGCTGGCACCCACTGATGCGCGCCTGCGCGCCGTATTGAAGGAGCTGGAACAGGAGTAGGGCCTGGCCTTTCAGCCCGGCAGTTCGCACTTCATCCGGCCGTCCACATAGTAGGGTTTTGGCACGTTGGGGTTCTCGCTGGTCTTCTCGAAGACCACTTCGAACGAGGCGGCATCGGGCGAGCCCTTGCGATCGGTGCACGCGTCCTGCAGTTTCTTCTTCACCGCCGTGATGCCGGCCTCGCGGTTGGCACCGTCGGCGCTGTTGGTCAGGTTCACGGTCTCGGCCAAGGCCAGCGGGCTCAGGGCGAGCAGGCCGCCGGTCAGCAGCAGGGTGTGCAGCTTGGTCATGGGTCGTGCCTCGCGGGTTTCCAATGGAGCCCCAGCATAGGGTTGGGCCGTTAACAGCATGTGGCCGCAGGGGCCCGAGTCGGAGCGCATCGCAGCGTAATCCGCGATGGCTGACAGCTGTCACTGGCCGCAGACGGGCTGGAAGCGAATAGTGAGCACCAAGGCGGAGACGCTCCGCCACCATTCAGCCGAGGGACGACCCATGAACATGATCCAGCACCTTGCCTCGCAGACGCCGACCTGGGTCTGGCTGCTTCTGGCCTTTCTGGTCACACGTGGTATTGCCGCCATGAAGCCGGGCGAAACGTCCCTGCAGAAGCTGGCCGTGGTGCCTGTGCTGTTTACCGTCTGGGGTGCTTGGTCGATCAGCCACCGCTACGGGATGTCCCTGAGTGCTTGGGGTGAGTGGCTGGCCGGCATCGGCTCGGGCGCGGCGCTGGGGTGGCTGCTGCTGGGCCACGTGAAGCTGACGTTCGACAGCGCCACCGGGAAGCTCTGGCGCAATGCGGACTACAGCGTGTTGCCGCTGCTGCTGGTCACGTTCCTGGTGAAGTACGGCTTCGAAGTCGCCTTTGCGATCTCGCCCGCATTGACCAACCATGCCGGCGCCAGCGCGGCGTACCTGCTGCTGTCGGGTGGGTTCACCGGCCTGTTCATCGGCAAGTACTGCCGCTACCTGGCCTCGTTGCGGCTGGATACGGCGGGCAAGGGGTTGGGGATCGCGGGCTGAGTTCCGCTCGAGCGTGACGCGTCACGATAATAACCCTCGGGCAGCGCAACACCTCGTCTACACACCCGATGCCAGGGCGGCGCGCCGCCCTTTGCGCCCAAGCCAGACCAGTGCCGCTGCCGCAGCCAGCAGCCACGGAATCAGCACCAGGTTCATGCGCTGCCAGCCAAGCGCATCCAACAGGCCTCCTGCACCAAACGAACAGCCCAGACCGACAACGAAGATGGTCATGTCGTTGATCGCCTGTGCGCGGGCGCGCTCGGCCTGCGTGTAGGTTGTGGTCAGCAGTGCCGTGCCTCCCACGTACATGAAGTTCCAGCCCACCCCGAGCATGACCAGTGCCGTCGCAAAGGAGCCGAATCCAGTGCCGGTGGTCGTCATCAGTACATGCCCGACGAAGATCACTGCGCCGGCCAGCATGATGCGGACAGCGCCAAATCGAGCGATCAGCGATCCGGTAAAGAACGAGGGCAGGAACATGCCCAGCACATGGAGCTGGATCACCGTCGCGGCGCTGCCAAGGGCGTGATGATGGTGAACCATGGCAATGGGCGTCGCCGTCATCGCCAGGATCATGATTCCATAGCCGGTCGCAGCGCCGAACAGTGCCACCAGGTACGCGGGCTGGAACACGATCTGCTGCCATGGGCGCCCAGCGGGCTCACCCGGCTCGGTCCTTGAGGTAGCCGGCATTCTCAATCCGGCCAGCACCCCGGTCGCCACCAGCGAGACCACGGCGAGGATGATGAAGGAGCCTTGATACTCCGCCTGCAACAGCGGCCCGCCCAGGCGGGCCAGCGATGGCCCGACCAGCGCCGCAATGATGCCGCCGGCCATCACCAGCGAAATCGCACGGGGGCGGAATGCTTCGTCTGCCACCTCGCTGGCGGCGAAACGATAGAACTGCGCGAAGGCCTGGTATGCGCCCACCAGCAGCGTGCCGGCAGCCAGCAAGGCCATCGAATGCCGGGCGATTCCCAGCGCAGCAATGCCGCCGCCGGCCAGGCCCAGCAGCGAGCCGCAGATGAATCCCACCCGTCGCCCGGCCCTGGCCATCCACATGGCGGCGGGGAAGGTGGTCAGTGCCGTTCCCAGGAACATGGTCGCGATGGGGAGGGTGGCCCACTGTGGGGCAGCGGCCAGATGAGCGCCAGCCAGCCCGCCGACGGTCATGACGATCACCGAAACAATCTGGAACAGCGCCTGGGCGCTGGCCAGCAGGAACACCTGCCGATGCATGGGGTTGTCGGGCATGGGGACGCTTCTTGGATAGGATGGATGCCGTGACGCGGGTTCAGCCAATGACTGGACTAACATTCAATCAATATGCAGAATGTTTGAATATGGACAAGGCAAAGTCAATCCCCCAGCCCAGGCAGGCGATCTATCACGCCCTGGCGGACGTCGCCCAGGCGATCGGGCATGTTCACCGGCTGGAGCTGCTGGAGGCGATTTCGCAGGGGCCGCGCAGCGTCGAGGCGCTGGCGGAGGCGACCGGGTTGAGCGTGGCCAATACCTCGCGGCACCTGCAGTTGCTGCGGCGGGCCCGGCTGGTGGAACCCGATCGCCAAGGCAAACGCATCTACTACAGCCTGTCCGGCGAGGCTGAGGTCGTTGCGCTGCTGCGGGCGCTGGGCTGCTTCGGCGAGCGCAACGTTGCCGAAGTACAGGGTGTCATGCGGGATTTCTTCGAACAGCGCGATGCCCTTGAACCCGTATCGCGCGAAGCGCTGCTGGAGCGCCTGGCGACGGATGGAGTGACCCTCCTGGATGTTCGGCCTTCGTCGGAATACGTCCTGGGCCATCTTCCCGGTGCCTTGAACGTTCCCGCCGCGGAACTGGAGGCGGCATTGATCAACCTGCCCAGGGACAGGGAGATCGTGGCCTACTGCCGAGGCCCGTACTGCGTGATGTCCTTCGAGGTCGTGGAAAAACTGAGGGCGCTGGGCTTCACTGTGCGGCGCCTGGAGGAGGGCTTTCCCGAATGGAAAGCGGCCGGTTTCGAAGTGGTCACAGGGCCGTAGCAGCCCAGTCGCGGCGTAGACAGGCCAACGGGGATGACACCGATACGTCGCTCGGTTGGAGAAGGAGCACCTTCACGGCCAATGTGAAGCCGTCATGAAGGCGTCACACCGTGCCCGTACCTTGCGGCGCACTTCAGGGGGTAGGGGCGACGCAGGTGGCCGAACAGGCAAGACGGCGCCTGGCGCGCATGTTCGAAGAGCACGCGCCACTGTTGCGTGGCTTCTTCGTGCGACGCGGTGCGCGGCAGGACGCCGAAGATCTGGTGCAGGAAACCTATCTACGCCTGCTGCGTGCGCATGAAGGCAAGGGCGAGCCGATCGCCAACCCGGAAGCGTACCTGTTCACCGTCGCGCAGAATCTGGCACGCGAGCAGGCCGCGCGCCGACGCTGGTCGACCCTGTCCATCGAAGAAATCGAAGGCCCGGGCCAAAGCCTGGCCAGCGGGGAATGCGTGGAAGATGCCGCCGAACGGGAGCAGCGCCGCCAGCGCCTGCAGACGCTGCTGGAGACCCTGCCCGAACACACCCGCGCGGTGCTGGTCATGCAGTACCGCGATGGATTGAGCTACAAGCAGATCGCCGAACGCATGGGCGTGTCAGCGCATATGGTGAAGAAGCACGTGGTACGTGGGCTTTCGGTGTGCCGCCGGGCGCTGGCCGAACCGGCAGGGAGGTCGTGAGCGTGGCCATTGAACATCCATCGGCGCTGACCCTGGCCGCCGCGCAGTGGCACGCGCTGCAGCGCGAAGGCGACCTCAGCCCTTCGCAGCAGCAGGCCTTCATGCAGTGGCTGCTGGTTTCCCCCGAACACCTGCGCGAGTACATGGCCATCAGCGAGGTGGCCGGCGCACTGGCCGATGCGCTGCGCGGCATGCCGGATGACGTCGATGCACTGTTGAAGGCTCCCGCGCCGACGCGCAATGATCACAACGTCGTGCGGTTGTCGCCACGCCCGTCCGCCACATCAAGCCAGCGACGGGCACGGCCCACACCCGGCTTGCCGCGCATCGCGGCCGCAGCGGCGCTGATGCTCGCTGTAGGCGTTGGCACCACCATGGCCTGGCCGCGCACCGGGCACTATGCAGCCGCACATGGCATGCCGCGAGAGGTCACGCTGCCCGACAGCACCGTCGTGCGCCTGGACGCTGAAAGCGAAATTTCGGTGCGCATGACCCTGCTGGGGCGGCGCGTCGAGCTTGAACGTGGCCAGGCCAGCTTCGTCGTGGCCAAGGACCGGCGCCCGTTCGCGGTACATGCCGCTGGCCTGCAGGTGACGGACATCGGCACCACGTTCGATGTTTCGCTGCTGCGCGAGCAGGCCCGCATCGGGGTCAGCGAGGGGCGCGTGCACGTGCGCGGCGATGGTGGCCGCGGCCGCATGCTGGCCGACCTCGGCGCCGGGCAGGCGGCACAGGTCGACTACCGCGACCAGCGCGTGCGCATCCGTGAGGAAGACGCTGCCAGCATGACGGCATGGTGGGCCGGGCGGGTGCTGTTCCGCGACGAGGCGCTGCGCGACGTGGCCGACCGTTTCAACCGGCGCAACACGCTGCGCCTGCACGTGAGCGATGACGCCGGTGCGCTGCGCCTGACCGGCAACCTGCGCGCGGATGACGTGGCATCCCTGCGCGCATTCCTCGACCAGCAACCCACGCTGGTCACGCAGGTGGCGCCGGACGGAATCCATGTGCGGTTGCGCGCTGGAACGCCACAGGCGCTGTAAGAAAAAATTCATCGAATAAGTGGTGCCCGATCGGCGCGCTGCGCCCTCGTAGATGGGGAATGCAGGAACACACCTGTTCCGCGACCACCGCCATTCCCTACTGGACCCTACGATGCGCCGCACCCTGTTCCTTTCCATTGCCCTTGCACTGCAGATCACCGCCACCGCCGGCGCCAACGCCGCAGAACCGGCCCGCGTCGCCAGCGAAGCGATCGCCTCGCAGCCGCTGGATGGGGCGCTCAACGCGCTGTCGCGCCAGACCGGCCTGCAGTTCGTCTACAACGCGCAGAATGCCGGCAATCCGCGCACGCCGGGCGTGCCGGCCGGCCTGAGCGCGGACGCAGCGCTGACCCGCCTGCTGGCCGGTACCGGCCTGCGCTACCGCTATCTCAATGCCACCACGGTCACCATCGAGGCACAGGACGCCAGCGCGCCGGCAGCCACCTCCGCGCTGGCAGCACCCGAGGCGGTAGTGGGCGCAGCTGCGGCAACGGCACCGGCCGGCGCTGCGAACTCCGGTGCGCAGGCGGCCAACCTGGAAACGATCCAGGTCACCGGCAGCTACAGCCGCAGCCTGGAGAAGGCCGTGGACATCAAGCGCGCCACGGTGGGCTTTTCGGATTCGATCGTTGCGACCGACGTGGCCGATTTTCCCGAACAGAATCTCGCTGAAGCCCTGCAGCGCATGCCGGGCGTGACCATCGAGCGCAACAAGGGCCTTGGCACCAAGGTCAATGTGCGCGGCCTGCCTTCGGAGTACACCCACGTTTCGATCAACGATCTGGCGACCGCCTCGGGCAGTGGCGGTCGCGACGTGGAATTCGACATGTTCGCCTCGGAGATCATCCAGCAGGTGACCGTGCAGAAGTCGCCCACCGCCGCCGACGAAGAGGGCGGCATTGCCGGCTCGGTGAAGATCTCCACGGCACGCCCGTTCGACTACAACGAACGCAAGCTGGTGTTCTCCGCCGAGGGCGCGCACAACAGCATCTCGGAGGAGGTGGACCCGCGTTTTGCCTTCCTCGCCGCCAATACCTGGGGTGACTGGGGCGCGCTGGTCTCGTACTCGCAGTCCAAGCGCACCAACCGGACCGACTCGACCTCGGGCATCAACTTCCGGCCGTCCTCGCGCTTCCTCACCGCCTCTGGTACCCGCGGCACCCAGGCGCAGGCCGTGCTGCTGCGCGATGCGGGCGTCAACATCACCAATCGCAATGATGCCGAGCAGACCAACCGGGTCGTGTTCCAGGACAAGGTGGGCGACCGCGTCTACCTCAACGAGCAGGACAAGTGGGGCGCCACCGGGTCGTTGCAGTACAAGCCCAGCAACAACTTCAGCCTGACCTTCGACGCGATGGTCGGCGGCTATGACAGCACCGAGGACGAGTACGACGCGGCCGCCTATTCGGCCTCCAGCCGCAGTACGTTCGACACCATCCATGCCTACGATGCCACTACGCTGTCCGAGTACGGCATGGTGGTGCTGCGTGATGTGTCCTACACCGCCACCCAGCACGAGATGCTGAGCAAGGAGCGGATCAACAAGACCGACTACAGCCAGTACAGCATGGCGATGGACTGGAAGGGCGACCGTTGGTACGTGGATGCGCTGGTGGGTTACTCCGGCGCGGAGAAGACCTCGGATTTCTCCAACCTCAAGCACGTGGCCTATGCGCCGTCGCGCACCCGTTGGACCGGCAGCAGCGGTGAAACCATTCCGACCGCGGCCGCCGGCAGCTTCGACATGTACAACGACCCGAGCCGGTACCTGTTCGAAGCCTACGAGACCACGCTGGAGAAGGTGAAGGACGACAAGTACGCCGCCCAGGTCAATGTCACCCGCCTGCTGGACATGGCCTTCCTGCCCGCGCTGCACACGGTCCGGTTCGGTGCGCGCTACACCGATCGCTCCAAGGAGCGCCAGTACGGCGAGCTGAAGATCACCGGGCCGAGCGCGGGCAGCAGCGCCTGGGTCAACACCCGCACGATGGCCGACAGCCCGCTGCAGTACATCGACGACATCGTTCCCGGCGGCAGCTACTCGAACAAGGGGCTGGCCTGGCAGCAGATCTCCAATGACTACGCACGCAGCGCGTTCCGCTACGCGGGCTTCCAGACCCCGTTCGATCCTGGCCAGTTCTACCAGGTCGATGAGAAGGTGATGAGCTTCTACGCGATGGCCGACTTCGCCTTCGATATCGGCAGCGTGCCGTTCACCGTCAATGCGGGTGCGCGCTACGTGGACACCAAGGTCGATTCGTTCGGCTATCACCCGATCCAGCTGCCCAACGGCAGCACCGGCTACACCGACACTCCGGTGTCGAAGGACGGCAGCTACGACGACCTGCTGCCCAGCTTCAACATGACCGCCGAGCTGTCGCACGGCCTGCTGCTGCGCGCGGCGGCGTCCAAGGTGATGATGCGCCCGGCGCTGACCGACATCGCCTACAAGCGCACCGCCAGCTGGGGCTCCTACCGTTTCACTGATGGCAATCCTGAGCTGAAGCCCACCTACGCCAAGCAGTGGGAGGTCGGCCTGGAGAAGTACCTGGACAACGGCGCGCTGTTCGCTGCCAGCTACTTCCGCAAGAACATCGATGGCGTGGTGATCAACTCGCTGACCGGCGTGGTTCAGAATGTGGCGGTATACAACGCCAACGGCAGCCTCAATGGCATCTACGATTTCGACGTCTACCAGCCGGTGAATGCCAAGGGCTCCTACCAGGTCGATGGCGTTGAACTGGTGGCACAGCTGCCACTGAACATGTTCACGCCGTGGCTGGACGGGTTTGGCATCAATGCCAACTACACCATGCTGGACAGCTCGCTGGCCGGCGAATCCAGCCTCGGCATCCGAACCCCGATGCCGGGGCTGTCGGAGAAGACCTGGAACCTAACCGCCTACTACGAGAATTCGCGCTTCGACGCGCGCGTGTCCTACAACCACAAGGGCGCCTACGTCGAATCGATCGGCTACAACCTGTACCCGATCTGGCGCGATGCGTACGGCCAGATGGATGTGTCGATCGGCTACCGCATCACCGACAACATCAAGATCAGCCTGAAGGGCATCAACCTCACCAACGAGCGGACCAGCGGCTACACCATGGACCCGTCCTTCCCGACCATGGATGAGACCTCGGGCCGTCGCATCAGCCTGGGCCTGCGCGCGGACTTCTAAGCGGGCATTTACGCACCGACGGCGTGCGGACCCGCAAGGGTCCGTGCGTCGTCCGCGCGCTTTTCAGAGGTGAATCCATGAAGAATCTTGTAATGCTGGCGCTGCTCGCAGCGGCGGCCCCGGCGTTCTCTGCCCCGGCGGCGGCAACGCCGGCAGACGACGCTGACCGCCAATGGCTGGCCGGCGACCACCATGTGCACAGCGAATGGAGCGTGGACTGGGACCGCCGCACCACGCCGCCCACGCCCGTGCGTGGTGGCGACTCGCCTTACAGCCGCAGCCACAACGCGGCACAGGCCAGGGCCTTCGGCCTGCGCTGGATGGTCCACACCGACCACGGTGGCCCCGGCCACTCCGCGGTTACCCGTGATCACGCCTATCCGGCGCTGCTGCAGGCGCGCACCGATGTTCCGGAAGTGATCCAGTTCAACGGCATGGAATTCGATGTACCTGCAGGCGAGCACGCCTCGCTGATCATCGCACCGGGCCCGCAGGAGCGGGAGCAGCTGGTCGTCGCCGAGCGCGACTTCAGCCGCAGCGAGCCACTGCAAGGCAGCCGCGATAGCGAGCAGCAGATGCAGGCGGCATTGACCTACCTGCGCGGGCTGGCCCCTGCGCCACTGATGTTCATCAACCATCCTTCGCGCACCGCGACCGGCATCGGCGAGTGGGGCGAGGTAACCCCGGACGAACTGCGCGGCTGGCATGCAGCTGCACCCAATGTGCTGGTGGGCATGGAGGGCGCCCCCGGGCACCAGGCCATCCGCAGCGAACGCGGGCTGTATCGCAACGCGGCCGCGCCGACACTGGGCGGCTACGACCAGATGACCGCCCAGGTTGGCGGCATCTGGGACCAGATGCTGGCCGATGGCATCCGCTTCTGGATCACCGCTAACTCCGACTCGCATGTGAACCTGCGCGATGGTGGGCGCGATTACGACCCGGGCGAGTACAGCAAGACCTATGCGTGGGCGCGGCCGGAGGCCGAAGACATCCTGGATGCCCTGCGCAACGGCCGCATGTTCACCGTCACCGGCGACCTGATCGATGCGCTGGAGCTGCGGGTAGCCGCGGGCGACTCCAGCGCCGCGATGGGCGGTTCGCTGGTGCTGCCGCCAGCGCAGACCATGCAGGTGGAGGTGCGGGCACGGCAGCCGGCACGCGCCAACGCGAACGGGCAGCATCCGGCGCTGAAGCGCATCGAGCTGATCGTGGGCGGCAGGGAGGAGGGCGGTGCGTTGCAGATGCAGCGGCGCGGATTCGATGCCGCAACGTGGCGGCGTGAAGGCGACTGGATCGTGGCGCGCTGGTCACTGCCGGTGCCGCCACGCGGTGGCTTCGTGCGGGTGCGGGGCAACAGCACCGGTGCGGTGGATGCGCTGGCGGACGCGCCCGGCGAGGATCCGTGGGCGGATCTGTGGTTCTATTCCAACCCCGTCTTCGTCAGGGTTGCCGAGGGTGCTGGACCGGCGCGCGAGTGACGTAGCACCGGCGCGCCTTTCGCGAGAGGGGACGGGCAGGGCGGGGGAGTTCCAATTGCAAATGACTCTCACTACACTTGCAGGATTCCTCCCCTCTGTCGCCCAGCGCGACCCATCCGCCGGCTATCCAAGTGAATGTCCCGCCCTACCTGTGCAGACCGCAGGCATATGTCCTGAGGGCGCCGTGTCCGCGCTAGGCCGGGGCACGGGCGGGGCTGCGAACCACAGCGCATCAGCAGAGGCCGGCCTGGCCGAGAGCGGCTCATCCACGGGCGGGAGCCTACTGGCCAAAGCCTATGCCCGTTGGCGGGCGCCCATCCTCCGCGGCCTTGCGCGTGCCAGAGGAAGGGACGCTGAAGACGCCCTGCACGACGGCGCAGTCAAATGGATTGCGGCAAATCCTTCGCTGGCGTCCAGCGACCAGCAGGGCGCCTACCTTCGCCGGACGGTAATGAACACCGTGGCCGATGAGTACCGCGAGCTCAGCGCAGGCCGCCGCGTGCAGACCGTGCCTCTGGCAGATGCGGAGGATGCCGGCCACCCCATGGCCAGCGATGAATCACAGTGCCCGCTGCAGCTCACCGCACAGCGCCAGCGCCTGCAACGCCTGGCAGACGCGATGGCCGAACTGCCCGAGCGCCAACGCGAAGCATTCGTGCTCTGCCGCTTCGATGGCCTGACCCAGGAAGAGGTGGCCGCCCGCATGCAGATCTCCCGGCGCATGGTGGTCAAGCACCTGTCGCGCGCGGTTGCCTACTGCCAAGTGCGGGTACGCTATGCGTCCCTGGAACAGATGCAGGAACTGCATCGGTCCACCGGGGCAGGCGGGGAGTTGGCGCCTGCCATTGATGCCGATCTTCCCTGCCGATGACCGATTTTCCTTCCGCCGCAGGTTCTGACCCGTTTGCCCTGCACGAGGCGGCGGCCACGTGGCTGCTGCGACGGCAGGATGTGGACTGGCAGCCAGATGACGAGGCGGCCCTGCAGCACTGGCTCGCCGAAAGCGAAGCGCACCAACAGGCGTTCACCGACGTGGCCCAGACCTGGCACGACCTCGGCCAGCTGCCGCGCCCCGCATTGGCTTCGGACACTCAGGCCGCGCGTGCGCCAGCGGCACCTGCCGCCCTGCGACGGGACGGCGTGACGCGCCGCGCGCGGTCGCGACGCCTTCCTCGCGTGGCGACCGCTGCGGCGGTGGCGCTCCTGGCCCTGGGTTGGGTCGGCTACGGGTGGTACACCGCGCCCAGCTACGTACAGGACGTGAGCACCGGCGCTGGCGAGATCCGTGATCTGCAACTGCCCGACGGCTCACGGATTTCGATCAACGCGCGCAGCACGCTGGCCGTGCATTTCTATCGCTCTCGCCGCGAAGTAGTGCTCAGCCAGGGTGAGGCGTTCTTCGAGGTCGCCCCGGCGGCCGAGCGGCCCTTCACCGTGGATGCCCAGCGCAGCCGGGTGACCGTGGTTGGCACTGCCTTCAACGTGCGCAATGGGCCGGGCGAAGTGCTGGTCAAGGTGCTTCATGGGCACGTGCGGGTACAGCCGGATCGCACCGAAGGCACCGCGCCGGTCAGCCTGTACGCCGAACAGGGCCTGGCCGTGACCACTGCCACAGCCACGTATCGTCCCATTTCTGCCAGTGCAGACAGCATCGGCGGTTGGCGCAACGGGCGCCTGGTGTTCCGGCGCACCCCGCTGGACGAAGTTGCGCAGGAAGTCGCGCAGTATCTGGGCCACCCGGTCACGCTGGGCCAGCCAGGGCTGAAATTCCTGCCGGTTTCCGGCTACGCCGCCACCGACGCCCCGGCCAGCTTCGTCGAGGCGCTGCCGGACCTGTTGCCTGTACGGGTGACCCGCACGGCGCAGGGCGGCTATCGCATTGACGAGCGGCCTGTCACGCGCTGACGCCGCAGGAAGAAATTTTTCCAGCACGGGTTCCCACCCCATCGCTGTTTTCCGTTTACCCCAGTGAGGCCAGTGGTGGCCAAGCATGATGGAGCGGTAATGGGGTACATGAAGATCAAGCGCGCACTTGTCGCCCGCGCGTTCTCTACCGGGGTACAGGCCACGCGGCTGCCGCTGCTGGCCGTGTGCATTTCCAGCGCACTGGCTGCGCCGGCCATCGCACAGGCGCAGCCGGCGGCGCGCATGCCGTTCAATATTCCAGCCCAACCGCTGGATGCAGCACTGCGCCGATTCTCCGAGCAGTCGCGGCAGCAGGTGTTGTTCAGTGAATCGGCAGTGGCCGGCCGTCGCGCGCCGGCGGTGACGGGCAGCTACACGCCGCAGGAAGCACTGGCGCGCCTGCTGGAGGGCAGTGGGGTACGTGTCAACGCCACCCGCCCCGGCGTGTTCACGCTGGCGCAGGACCCAGCATCACCTGCGCGGGGCAAGGATGCCCAGACCACCCTGCAGACGGTGAACGTGACCGCCAACGGCCCAGGCGATGGCTCCTACACGGCACGCGAGCTGAGCCTGGGCAAGCTGGGGCAGAGCATCCGCCAGACCCCGCAATCGGTCAGCGTGATCACCCGCCAGCAGCTGGACGACCGCAACCTCACCACGCTGGACGAGGCACTGGCGCAGACCACAGGCGTGACCAAGACCGCTCGCAACTTCGGCAACCACAAGTTCTCGATTCGCAGCTTCACCGTGGACGACAGCAACTATCTGGTCGATGGCGTGGCCGGCATCGTCTATGCCCCGGTGGGCTGGCTGCCGATCGACACCGCCGTGCTGGAGCGGGTTGAAGTGCTGCGCGGTGCCGGCGGCATGATGCTGGGCGCGGCCGACCCCAGCGGGGCGATCAACATGGTGCGCAAGCGCCCGCGCGACCAGGCCCATCTGGATCTGGCGGCCACGCTGGGCTCGTGGGACAACTATCGCCTCGAGGTCGACGGTGGCGGCCCGCTCAATGCCGCTGGCACGGTACGTGGCCGAGTCGTCGCCGCCTACCAGGACCGCGACTACTTCCAGCGCGGCACCTCATCGAAGACGCCGGTGGCCTACGGCGTGATCGATGTCGACCTGGGCCAGGACACCACGCTCACCTTCGGCCTGCGACATCAGGCCAGTGACACCGACGGCTACTGGCTGTTCGGCCTGCCGCGCTATACCGATGGCGGTGCGCTGGACATCAAGCGTTCCACCTCGCTCATCCAGGACTGGAACCGCCAGGAAGGCTCCGTTGAGGAAGCCTTCGCCGAAGCGGAGCACCGCTTCAACGAGCGCTGGAAGGCGCGCCTGTCGGTGAACCGCACCGAATCAGACCTGGACCAGCGCGTCGCGGTTCCGGTGGGCGGGGTGGACCGGGCCACCGGCATCGGTTCGCGCTTCTATGACATCTACTTCAACCAATCGCGCGTGCGCAGCGACGGTATCGACCTGCACACCACCGGCAGTTTCGACGCCTTCGGCCGCAGCCACCAGCTGCTGCTGGGCGCGATGTGGTCGCGCCAACGCACCCGCCAAAGCTCGGCGGACCTGGCCATCGACGTGCCGATCAATGTCTACGCACCGGACCACAGCGCCATTGCACAGCCGCTGCAACCCGCGTGGGACTGGTCGGAACACGCGCGTGCACAACAAAGCGGCCTGTACAGCAACCTGCGCCTGCAGCTGGCCGCACCGCTGCACCTCACGCTGGGTGGCCGGCTGAGCTGGGTGAAGTACCAGTCCAACGATGGCTTCACCGGCGCCAGGAGCCGCGAGTACGAACAGAAGCACGAGTTCACCCCGTACGCCGGTCTCGTCTACGACCTGGGCCCGCAGTGGTCGGTCTACGCCAGCTACGCCGATACCTTCCAGCCGCAGAGCTCCTACGTCACCTCATCCGGCGCGGTGCTGGATCCCGCCATCGGCGCCAACTACGAGCTGGGCGTGAAGGGTGAACTGAACGATGGCCGCCTGAACGTCTCCGCTGCGGTGTTTTCCATCCGCAAGACCGGCAACGCCGTGGTGGACGCGTCCGACCCGGGCAGCTGCCCCGGCTCGCTGGCCTCGTCCGATTGCTACCGCAATGGTGGGAAGCTGCGCAGCAAGGGCTTTGAACTGGAAGCCAGCGGCGAACTGGCGCCCGGCTGGCAGATGATGGCGGGCTATACCCACGTCACCAGCCGCGACGATGAGGGCGCCACCATCAGCGCCGAAACGCCGCGCCATCTGCTGCGCCTGTCGACGTCCTACCAGCTGCCCGGCCGGTGGAATGCGTTCTCCGTGGGCGGTGGCGTATCTGCGCAGAGCAGCTATTCCTATCCGGCCTACGACGACCCGGACTGGCGCATGGGTGCGGCCGGACGCGCGGTGTGGGACCTGCGTGCCGGCTACCGGATCAATCCGCGCTGGAGCGTGGGCGTCAACGTGGCCAACCTGTTTGACACGCGCTATTACGCGATGATCAGCCAGATCCGCCGCGGCAACTTCTTTGGCGAACCCCGCAACGTGATGCTGACGCTGCGCGGCGCGCTGTGATCCTCCGCAACCGGCGGGGCGGGGGCATGCCCGCCACGGGGATGGCATGAAGGCGGGCTTCCGGCAGAGCATGTCGTGGCTGCACACCTGGTGCGGCCTCACCTCCGGCTGGCTGTTGTGCGCGATCTTCCTCACCGGCACGCTCAGCGTGTTCCGCGAGCCGATCACGCGATGGATGGAGGCCGGCCCGGTGCCGGCCTCCCCGCAGGAAATGGATGCAGGTGCGCAGGCAGCGCGAGCGCAGCAGTGGTTGGCTGCAAACGCCGCCGATGCCCGGGCATGGCAGATCCGATGGCCTGCCCAGCACGGCTGGCCGCTGCAGCTCTCATGGGAGGATGACGGCGGCACCGCGCACGAACGCTGGGTAGATGCCGGCACCGGCATGCCGCAACCTCCACCTCGCCTTCGGGAAACCGAAGGCGAGGT
>Ga0228674_1000899_pt1 | contig 19145 bp, 14 predicted proteins | sample 1D_rmetaG_FD_189054 | JGI IMG/M metagenome (GOLD analysis project Ga0228674, IMG submission 189054) | Seawater microbial communities from Monterey Bay, California, United States - 1D_r | ecosystem: Environmental > Aquatic > Marine > Coastal | place: USA: California | collected 2016-09-26
ATTGTTAGATTGTATATAGTATACTCCGCTAATCATTGCATTACTATGCCAATGTGATACACTATGTTGGCCCTGCGTGTGTCGATTTAACCAAGAATTTTCTAAAACGAATTCAACTTCATCAGTTACCTTTAATTCATCTTTTACAAACACATTACATGCTTCTTGTATTTGTGCTTTTAATTTTGCTAGTCTAGGTTGATTTAAAATATACTTGTCAGCAGTATGGTCGTGCCCTACTGCTTCAGATGGCATTTCCATACTTTCTAACCATTTAATTTTAGCAGTATCTAATACATCTATTTTTGCTAAAAATAACGGTATTGGAAATAAGGGAGTTGTTTGATATTTCATAAATTTACCTTAACTGAATTTTGTCCTATAGTTCCTTTTGGAAAGTAATTAAAAGCCAAACTGTATCTATCTTGTTTATCTAAACTACGAGCAACCTCATGTTCTAAATGGCTTGGGAATATTATTACATCACCTGTATTAGGTTTTACAGTCCATGAACCTGTTGAATATTGATTATAATTTCCTTTTGTATTAGGACGTACATGCTCAGGAAAACTATTTAAATGTTGTCTATTCTTTTTAAATGTAATTGAATTACTTGTTGGACCAACTTCGGGATAATATACTCCGCTGATTACAGCATTAGCGTGATTGTGTAACTCTATATCGCTACCTACATCCATTTTATTAAGCCAACTAGTAGTTAATCTAAACTCAACATCGTCAACTACATCTAAAGTAGTGTATGCAAAATGATCTACTGCACGTTTAATTAGTTGTTGCAGTCCTAGTAATTTTGAATGATTAAGAATATTAAATCCCCGTTCAGTCTCAGGTAATTCTTCTTCATTACCATACTGTGCAACCGTACTAGGTGGACACTCTAAGCGTTTTAGCCATGCTAACGTTATTGGATCTAATGGTCCAATATTTGCTTGTAATAAGGGTGTTGAAAATAAAGGTGTAATCTCATAATGCATAGTATAATAATACTATCAAACATAAGATTTGTCAACCAATTAAAAAGCCGTATCCTGCTCCGCCAGCAACTTGTTGAGAAACTTCTAGTTCTAATTTTTCAAGTTCGGCTTGTGCTTCTGCTTTGAGTGCATCTCCATTTAATGCTGATCCGCCTTGTGGTCCTGCAATTTGTGCAAACTTTGAACGTGCTTCACCTAACATAAATTTACATGTTGCAAGTGTATAGTCTTTAATCCACTGACTTGCTAAGTAGTCACTTAATAGTTGTTCATCTGCTCTAAAATTGTATGCAAATAATAACAATGTTTCTTGTGTACGTGGACGCTGTAACATTGTTAGTTCTTTTGTAGCCGTATTCCATTTGAATTCAATATATGAACCAAACATACGTCCTACAAGTTCTTGGTACTGACTAAACATATCATATGTTGCTAATCCGCCCATGTTTGAACTTGACAGCATATAAGTATTTGTATATGCCATGTTAAATGGTTCAAATAATGTTCCGCCGTCTCCGCCGCCTGAGCGTGATCCAATTGAACGTCTAAATATCTTTCGAACCTCGATTACATTGTCAGGTAATACATATGTATTCTGATCTTCTACTGTGGGCATAAACACATATGATTCTTCAACTGAATTATCACTGCGTTGTCTAAATCTCGATAATGCTTTATCAAGGGCAGTCTTATAATGAATAGGGTCAAGTTCAACATCAATCATGCCGCCACCTAATAGTGCGTAAACATAATCATAAATCTCTTGTTTTTTAGTTGCTAGGTCAGCCATGTTTATAGTCTCCATTAGTATTTATCGTATTGACTTACTAACGATAAATATGTGTATGCCAAGAATAAGTTTATATAAACCGGAGAAAGGTAACGATTTTCATTTTATGGATAAGCAAATCCATGAAATGTTTACTGTGGGTGGAACTGATATTCACGTACACAAGTATCTCGGACCTGAGAATCCTGAAGAAGCCGATGCAACTGCGGACCAGCCTCGCTATGATGCTGTTGCAACAACTAACATACAAGATATGTTATTCCTTGAAAATAGAGATCGAAAATATGATCCAGACATTTATACAATGCGAGGCATTTATAATGTACAAGATATAGACTTTGATATGAGTCAATTTGGATTGTTCTTAAGTAACGATACATTGTTTATGACAATACCAATAACAAGTAGTGTAAAAACTATGGGTAGAAAGATTATAAGCGGTGACGTAATTGAACTTCCTCATTTAAAAGACGAATATGCACTTAACGATCACGAAGTAGCACTAAAACGGTTTTACGTTGTAGAAGATGTAAACAGAGCAAGTGAAGGATTTTCACCTACATGGTATCCACACTTATATAGACTAAAACTAAAACAAATAGTTGATTCGCAAGAGTTTAAAGAAATACTTGATCTTCCTGCTGAGGAAGGTTCAACTGACACATTACGAGATATGCTATCAACATACGAAAAAGAAATGCAAATTAATAATGCTGTTGTTGCCCAAGCAGAAGCAGACGCACCTAAATCAGGATACGATACAGGACATTACTATACACTAGCAACTAATGATGACGGAACTGTTGCACTTCAGACTGCTGATAGCGAAGAAATAGATGCAAGTAACATAGGTATCGAAGCAGATGCTATAAGCCAACGTCCTGATAGAGCAGGGTATCAAGGATATTTACTCGGCGTTGAAGGAAACAATGGTGCTCCATATGGTATGGGTATTAGTTTTCCAACTACTCCGATAGACGGAGACTACTTTATGAGGACAGACTTTATGCCTAAAAGATTATTTAAATACGACGGCAACCGTTGGATTAAATTACAAGACGGTATTAGAGTTGATCTTACAAATACTGATACACGTAATACACAAAAAACAACATTTATTAATAACACCCAAGAATCAGTAATTGGTGGCGAAACAGTTAAAGAGAAACAAAGTCTTTCAAAGGCTCTACGTCCAAAGGCAGATAATTAATGGAACATTTTTATGACGGCCAAGTAAGGCGCTACGTTACACAGATGGTAAGACTAATGAGTAACTTTTCTGTTAAAGACGGTAAAGGAAACTTAACACAGATTCCTGTAACATACGGTGATTTGACTAGACAAGTTGCAAACATTATACGTGACAATAGTGAAAACAAAGTACCGAGTGCGCCACGGATTGCTGTACATATTACAGGTATGGAATTAGATCGAGAACGTACAAGTGATGCAAGTTATGTTAGTAAGGTTAATATTAGAGAACGTGCATACGATGCAGATGGTCAAGAGTATTTAAATTACGAAGGTAAAAACTATACTGTTGAACGCTTAATGCCTACACCATATAAACTAACATTCAATTGTGATATTTGGTCAACTAATACTGATATGAAGTTACAGATATTAGAACAAATACTAGTGTTGTTTAACCCTAGTTTAGAATTACAAACTACAGATAATTATATTGACTGGACAAGTTTAAGTGTTGTTATGCTAGACAGTGTTACGTGGAGTTCAAGAAGTGTACCAGTAGGTGTTGATAGCGAGATTGATGTTTCAACCTTAACATTTAGTACACCCATTTATATTAGTCCGCCAGTAAAAGTTAAAAGACTTGGTGTTATTACAAATATTATTACAAGTATATTTGATGAAAACACTGGAACATTAGATTTAGGATTAAGCATGCCTACACTAAATGCATATGATGATAGTATTGTAGCCGGAGTTGTTGACCAGAGTGGTAATAGGTCTGTTCAAACTGGTGCGGCAAAACATGTAGTTGGTACAAACTATCAAGATTACGGAGTTTACATAGAAGGCTCATTAGCACAAATTGAAAAGCGTGGTATAGTAGGTGCAACTAACTGGAGGCAAATACTTGATACACATCCAGGGCAATACCAAGATGGTATTAGTAGAATATTCTTTACAAAACTTAACGAAGTTAAAACTACAATCACTGGTACAATCAGTATGAATCCAATGGACGAAACACAATTAATTATTAATTGGGATATAGATTCGTTTCCAAGTAATAGTATTATTGAAGGACCAATTAGACATAGTAATCAATGGACAACTATTGACTACATCATTGATCCGCAAAAAACAGTACCTACAGCAACAACCAAAGGACTTGGTGGACGAGTATTACTACTAAATGACATTGGCGATGCATCTAACACTGATGGCGCTGATGCTTGGAAGGCAGATAATAATACTGACTTAGTTGCAAAACGAAACGATATTGTTGAATGGAATGGAAATGCATGGGAAGTTGTATTCGAAGCAAGCACTAAAAAAGAAGTAACATATGTTACAAATTTAAATACAGGTGTACAATATCGCTGGGACGGCGACGAGTGGTTATTAAGTGTCGAAGGACTTTATCCAGGAGGCACCTGGAGAGTCGACCTCAATGGCTAACTACTTTTATGAACAAGATAATTTGTAGTGGTACTCTTTTTTACAGCCTAAACACACAACGATTTCTATTATTACATCGTACTCAAGGCAAAACTAAAAACTTATGGGGGTTAGTTGGTGGGACCGGAGAAGGTAAAGAAACTCCTTGGGAAGTACTTAAACGAGAAATAACAGAAGAAGTTGGATTTGAACCAACTATAGAAAAAACAATACCCTTAGAAACTTTTATATCGTTTGATGAACAGTTTCAATTCCACACATATCTATGTGCTGTTAAAGATGAATTCATACCAATCCTAAATGAAGAACATAACGGCTATGCTTGGGTGTCATCTGGATACTGGCCTAAACCATTACATCACGGTCTACGTAATACTCTTCAAAGCAAAATTAATCAAAGTAAGTTAGAAACTGTTACTAAAGTTTTAAATTTGCTTGACAAATAAGCCAAAAGAAAGTATAATAACATTATGAAAGTATTAGTCTTTGGTGATGTAATAATCGACAAATATATCTATGGCACTTCAGAACGCATAAGTCCTGAAGCGCCTGTGCCTGTGGTCAAATATCAGCGTGAAGTTGAAACACTAGGCGGCGCGGGACTAGTATACGAAAATTTAAAAAGTTTAGGTGTTGATGTTACACTATTACAAACTGAACAACCACGTAGTGTTAAAACACGAGTTATTTGTGACGGGCATTACATTACACGAATAGATGAAGATGAAAACGCAGATTCAAATGCAGTATTATCCAATGTATTACGTAGTGATTTTTCACAATACGATTATGTTATATTAAGCGATTATGACAAAGGTGTATTAGATAATGCAAAACAAATTATTGCACACATAAACAGTCAAGGGCCTAAAGTAATTGTAGATCCAAAACGTTACGCACATGACTACGAAGGTGCTTGGCTAGTTAAACCTAACCATAACGAATACACTAAGTTTGAATTTGACGAATGGAAAGGCAACATCATTACTACAGATGCAGGCCACAGCGTGTATGCTACAATAGATAATGTTGAATACAATATTCCTGTAGAACCAGTTGAAGTATCAGATGTTACTGGTGCTGGTGATTGTTTTATGGCCGGATTTGTTTATGGTCTTACAAAAGGTTACACACATAAAAAATGTTTAGAAATTGCTGTTAAAGGATCAACTGAAAGTGTTAAACATTCAGGTACATATATTCTTAAACAAGAAGATGTAGAAGAACGTGTAATCTTTACAAACGGTGTGTTTGATATTATGCATACAGGACATTTTAATTTATTAAAAGAAGCACGTAGTTTAGGCGACAAACTTGTAGTCGGTCTTAACTCAGATGCAAGTGTAAAACGTCTAAAGGGCAACGATCGTCCAGTAAACAATATAGAAAAACGTGTTGAACAAATATCAATGTTACCTTGGGTAGATGAAGTCCACGTTTTTGAACAAGATACTCCTTATGAGTTAATTAAGTATATACAGCCTAACTTAATTGTTAAGGGCGGAGACTATACTGTTGAAACTGTTGTAGGACATGATTTGGCAGATGTACATCTAATTCCTACAGTTAAAGGTTATTCAACAACAAATATTATAGAGAATAGTAAATGAGCAAAAGTTTAAAAATTTTAATTACAGGTGCTGATGGATTCATTGGTAAAAACTTAAAAACATATCTAATGAGTAAAGGTCATGGCATTGCCGAGTACGACTATATCGAAAACGTTGTCCCGGATTGTAGCCAATTTGATAAAGTTATACACATGGGCGCTATATCAAGCACAACCGAAAGAGATGTAGAAAAAGTTTTACAACAAAATTTAGATTTTAGTCACAGACTGTTACAAGTATGTGATATGCAAGGTGTTGATTTAATTTATGCATCAAGTGCAAGTGTATATGGTGATGGTCATCTGTTTAATGAAGATGCAACTAAGAATCCACAAAGCCCTTATGCATGGTCAAAGTTTTTGTTTGATCGTAGTGTGCAAATGCTAGGTTGGGGAGATTATAAGTGTAATATTAAAGGACTACGTTTCTTTAATGTGTATGGCGAACACGAGGAACACAAAGGCGATCAAATGAGTGTGTTTCATAAATTTAAAAAACAAGCAAAAGAAACAGGCAAAGTACATCCATTTGAAGGCAGTGACACATACTTACGTGACTTTATATATGTAGGCGATGTATGTAAAATTATTGAGAAGATGATGGACATTGATGAAATGGGAATTTATAATGTAGGCATGGGAGAAACTACTAGTTTTGATTCCATTGCTAACGATATTGCTGACAAGTATAATGCAACTGTAGAACCTATTGCAATGCCTGAGGCATTAAATGGACAATATCAAAAATTTACTTGTAGTGATAATACAAAACTATTAGATACAATCGGTGAATACAAATTTACAACACCTAAGGAGTGGATACAAACATGGAAAGATTAGAAGGTAAAGTAGATAAAGGTTGGGGATACGAAATAATTTGGGCAACCAACGACAAGTACTGCGGCAAAATTTTATTCTTTGAAAAGAAAGGCAACAAATTTAGTATGCACTTTCACAAAGAAAAAGAAGAAACGTGGTTTGTAAATTCTGGTAGTTTTATTGTAAGGTGGATTGATACTAAAACTGCTACACTGTTTAGTCAAACATTAACAGAAGGAATGACGTGGCACAATGCACCTTTATTACCACATCAATTAGAAGCACTCGAAGATGGTAGTAGTATTACTGAAGTAAGTACTGCTGATAGTGTTGAAGATAATTATAGACTAATTCCCGGTAATAGTCAAGAAGGCATACTGGAAGAAATAAAAGGTAAAGTAGATAATGAGCAATCCAAAGATAGTATGGAGTGATGACGTTGACATCGACTTCTACAAACCAGGTTATATTGCACCTAAGTGTGTAGTAGGTTTAGATAGAGACGGTGTTATTAATGTAGACATTGGAGATTATGTTTACAAAGTCGAAGACTGGGAGTTTGAAGAAGGTAGTTTAGAAGCAATCGTCAAATTACGTAAATTAGGACATAAGATTGTTATTGTTACGAATCAAGGCGGTATTGAAAAAGGCATCTACACGCAAGAAGATGTTGAAAAAGTACACGAACATATGTTTAAAGAATTAGGCGAAGCCGGATGTCCAAGTATTGACGGTTTATACTATAGTGCAAGTAGTCGTAAAGATGATATGTACGCAAAACCAAATGCAGGCATGTTTAAGAAATGCGAAAAAGAAAATCCGCATGTAAAATTTAAACAAGGATATTACGCAGGAGATCGCTTACGTGACTTAAAGTCTGCAATGAAAGTTGGTGCTATTCCGGTTATCATACGTACTGGTCATGGCAAGGAAACAGAAGAATTAGTAATGAAACGTTTTGCATATCGTGATATTAAAAAGAAATGCTTAGTGTTTGATAACCTAGCGGCTTTTGTAGACTACTTAGAAACTGCACATTAATGATAATTGTAGAAGATAATCTTGTATCGCAGGAATTGCAAGACTATTATCATACACTTGTATTTGGTAGTGCTAGTGTAAATGCATTACTACCATTAAATTGTAAACACGAACCTACTGCTTTTGAAAACGGATCAATGCCTATAAGTTTTGAGCATGTCTTCAAAAGTAGTACTAAACTTACAGAACATTATGGCAACTTTAGTAAAGTACCACAAGTTGTTTGTTCATCACTTAATATTAAATTAATTGATATTATAGCCGCAAGACTGTTTATAACAGTTCCTCACAAAACATCATTAGACCATTACGCACCGCATACAGATAGACCCGAAGAACACTTAGGATTAATTTATTATGTAAACGATAGTGACGGTGATACTATTTTCTTTGAAGATGGTAAAGAATCAAAACGAGTTACACCTAAGAAAGGTCGAGTTGTTTTATTTGACGGTAACACATTACACGCTGGAGGGTTCCCAACTGACAACCCTCGCTGTATTGTAAATTATAACCTTTACGCTTGAGCCTCTGACCAACGTAGAATAATGTTGGCTTCAACATCTGTACCTGTTGTCTTAAACACGTTGATTGCTAATACGTCTGGTCCATTTGGGAAAGTACCTCTACCACCTAGTGTAGTATTTGTAAGTTCTTTCAATTGACTTAGATCTAAATCAGCACGTTCGCCTGGCTGTGCAATAAATGATAATACTGTTTCGCCTGGCTGTCCATATGGAGGTGATGTAAACTCTAATGTAATTGTTCCGGTTCCTGGATTTAAATTACCGTTTGCCGCATTATTAAATTCAATCTCATAATACTCTGTACCTGCAAAGTCAATTAATGTAATTTTGTTAATAACTGTGTTAGCAGGCCAACTAGGTGACGAACTTGATGACGCTACTGCTGTACCGTCTCTACCACCACTTGCTTCCCAACTTGCTTTTTCAATAAATGCATAGTTAGCGTCTGATAATATAGCATGTGATGATACAGTTATTGCATTACTACTATTAGCACCAATGTTTCCACTAAGTGTTTGTGATAGGAAGAAGTAACCATAGTTAGAACTAGCAGACATAAATCCGCCATCAATTCTAGTATTTGGTCTAATGTTACCACCTGTAATTTCTTTACCTAACACAGGGTTTAAACTATCAGTACCAAATGTTGATCTATAATCAGTTGAACTTACATATATGTATCTACTACCGTTTCTCGAGTTATATTGCCCTGAGTTAAGTTGGGCATTAACTGTTGCACGAGCAGTAAGATTTGCTGTTGTTGTTGATTCACCAGTTGACCATGTAATACCACCACCTGACGCAATCTGTGCGAAACTTGGTTGTCCACCTTGTGCAAGTCCACTTAATCCTGTCCAACTAATTAACGCTGGGTTAGTAGGATAGTTTTGTGGGTTAAGAATACCTTCAATAACAATAGCACCTGTTGAATTATTTTCTGATGTAACTTCTAGTGAACTTAGTAGTAACTGCGCTCTGTTTAGTAGTTCTCTATCTCCTAAATCACCAATAATAGCGTTTGAAACACTTGGTGCTAGTCTAATCATAAATGCTGTTTGTCTTACGTTTGTAACTGTTAGGCCTTGTTCTGTGTATGAGAAAATGTAACCACGATCTTCATCAAAGCCACCGTCTGTAATAAACGCTGAACCCCAATGTGATATAAGAGGAGTACATGTATTACTAATTAAAATTACACCTGTACGTGCCTCGTGTGCATCGCCACTACCTGCTGTATACGTTCTTGCCGCTCCTGCTTGGAAGTTTGTAAGTGTTGCAGATCTTGTACAACCTGTAATACTATTAGTTGCTGTGTCTGTTCCAGTGTAACTAATTAATTCGTTGTCAATGTAAACAGTACCATTTATTGGTAAAAAGTCAACTGTTTCTACAGGAATAGTTGTCTGTGTAGCATCGATATCTGAAGTCAGTTTAGTATTTTGGCCTTCATTAGTAATTTCATAACGCACTGGTAAGTTACCTGAACGCATATATGCTTCTGTGTTTACGTTAGAGTTTCTAATTCTATGTCCGTATACAAAGTTACCATCTGCACCACGTACCATAAAGTCAATAAAACCAGCACCATACCATGAATATTCAATACCAATCATCTGCATTCTTGCAGGATCAAAGTTATATCCACTTGGACCTGTTCCATCCATTCTATCTAAGTTCCAGTCTTCTTGTCTAATTTTCTTATCAGCAACCAAACACACTTTAGTACCTACTGCGGCATTTACGCCACGATAGTCTGGAGTAACTGTCATTGATGTTTGTGTTGCAATACCACTAATAACATGAGTCATTCCTCTAATAACAATTCTATCGCCTGCTTTAAGTTGATCTCTAAATCTAGTATTAACACCTGTTACTGTATTTGTATCTGGTAAAATTCCTGCTGTTCCTGAAATCTGTTTAGTTGATGTACGCTGACAACATTGTAAATTAACTCCGTCGTATTCCCAATAAATTCCGTTTTGATCGTCAAATACGCCTGAACGTACTGTTGCGCCATGCCATTGGAATGTACTTATTTGAGCACCGAAACTTAATATTGCTGATGTTGTTTCTAATCGATTTATTGCTGTTACTTCAAAAGTACGTTCATCAGTAACATCATTTACTGTATAAATGCCATTGTATCCTACAGATTCAATACCAATTAATTTAACTTTTGCTCCAATTTGTAAACCGTGGTCGTTATCGTCACAAGTTACTGTAATTGTTGATCCTACTTCAATGCCTGTTGATGTTGCTGATCTTAAGTCATAACTTGGAGCAAACAATGCACCAGTGGTATACATAATACCTTTACCTGATTGATATCTAATATACTTTTTACTTTGACGTATTGCTTGTGCGCCGTGTTGTGGTCCGCCAGTACCTAACTGTACACCACCATCAAATGGTCTATGTATAAAGAATGAGTCTGGTCTTGGATAAACAGTACCGTTAATATTATCACTTGCCGCATCAATTGTGCCTGCCGCTCTAGCAGTAAATGTGAGTGCTGTTGGACTTGGTATTGATGTTGCAATAAATGAACCTGCTGATAAATCGTGATTGTTACTACCGTCATCAGAGTCAACTGTTGTAATAAATGTATCACCCGGTACTAAACCGTGTGCTGAATCAAAGTTAATTCTTAATGTAGCCAATGCACTAAATGAAATATCTAAACTAGTCGGAAGTTGTGCAGTAGTTGGTGTATCAATTGTAAGTGTACTATAAAGATCAAACTGAGTACCTGCAAATGCGTCACCGACTGCTGAGAATGTTAATACTGCACCAGCACTATCAACAGATTCAACTAAGATTTCAATGTCGTGTACGCCTGCTTGTCCGCCGACTGAGTCAGCACCAATCTGTACTTTATCTGCTAGAGCATATCCAGATCCACCTTGGTTAAGTGAATATGTATATGTACCTACACTACTGTCTGCGAGAGTACCATCTCTAAGAATATCTAAACTAAATCCATTACCTGTTGCACTTGCTGTATTTGCACTAACATTTGGAAAATTACCAACATCAGTACTTGCTGTACCTGCTTGAGAAACTGTTGTAATTCCGCCTGTTCCGTTTACACCAGTAATTGTAATTGTTAAATCATTTGTTGGTGTTGCACCTGCTAAATTATTACCTGTAACTATAAATTTTTGTCCTGTGTAATATTCTTGTCCTGCTTGTGCTAGTGTTGCTGTATACGTTCCGCCGGCTAATGCCACGTTAAATGTAGCACCACTACCTATAATATTACCTGCAGATTGATCAGAAAGCGAACCTACATTGGCCGCTGTACCTGTTGGTGTAAATGTTAAAATTGTTCCACTACCGTCAACACTATCTACAGTAATCGTACAATCGTTTGCTGGAGTTGCACCGCCTAAGTCTGTACCTACAATTACTATAGTTTCATTTGTTACAAAGTTAGCACCAGCATTGTTTATAAATGCTGTATATGTTGTACCAGTTCGTGTTACATCAAAAGTAGCACTAGTACCACTAGCACTTGCTGTACCACTTACTGCTGTATAAGTTTCAATACCGTCTGGTGCTGTACCACTTGTACTATAATTTGTAATACCGCCTGTGCCGTCTACACTTGTAATTTCAATAATAGCATCGTTTGTTACATCGGCGCCGCCTGCAAAATTACTACCGTTAATTTTTAATCTATCTGCTACTGCAAATCCGCTTGTGGCTTTTACTGCTGTACCTGCACTATTTACAGTCAACACTCCGCCTACTGTAAGTGTTGAATCATTGTCAACATCTGTAATTGTAATTGTTAAATCGTTGTCTGGTGATACACCGCCTAATGTCGTACCTTCAATTACAATAGTTTGATTTGGCGCATAATTGCCACCTGCATTGCCAACAGTAACTCCGTACGTTTCAGTAAGACCGTTTATAACAATATCAAAGTCTGCACCACTACCTTGTAAGTTAACTCCGTTTGCTACACCGTTTACTGTGAATGAATTAACTGCTGTACCTGCTACAGTGTATGTTAAGATTTCACCACCTGTATCAACAGTGTCAATAGTAATAGTAACATCGTTTACACCAGTTGTACCACCTACTTCAGCACCTAATACTGAAACAGTATTACCTACAGCAAATCCTGTACCTGTAACAGTAAATGTTGCTTGATAATCTGCACCGTCTGTATTAATATTCAATGACGCACCAATACCTGAACCGTTTGTAGTAAATGCCGCATTAACAAACTGATTAGCGGCGTTTGCACCGTTACCTGTTACACTTACACCTGTTGGATACCCGTTACTATCTACTGCTGTAATTGTAACTTGTGCATCGTTGTTTGGTGAAGTACCTTGTAAACTAGTACCTGATACTTCAACTACATCATAAACACTATAACCTGATACACCTGCATCTGACGGATCTACGGTTACAGCATACGAATTATTATTAACTACAAAGTCAAGTAATAAGCCAGTACCATTGGCTACTGCACTAGTACCCGACTGTGCTGGAAATGATGGATCAGTTAATGTAGTACTAGTAAATACTCCACCACTATAACTTACGTTCCAAAGTCCGCCTGTTCCGTTACCGTTTTGATAATCGCCAGTAACGTTACCAAAGTTTCCTGTGCCGTTAAATGCTGTCCCTGATAATGCTAGTGTTAAAACTTCGCCTCCAGTATCAACAGAGGATACTGTAAGTGTTAAATCGTTTGTAGGTGTAACACCACCTAAAAATTCACCTTGTATTTCTAATACATCGTTAACTTGATAGTCTTGTCCTGAATTTACAATTTCAACAAGACTATAATTACCGCTTGCTCTGGCAATTGTAACAGTACAGCCAAAACCTAAACTAACAACATTTTGTCCTTCTACTGATGTATAAGTTACTAAGTTACCTTTAACATCTGCTGTTGTTGCATTACTTAAAGTAACTGTATTCCCTACAACAGTATTAACAAGTGTTATAGTACCGTCGCCTTTGTCAGCCGCCATATTCTGTTGAATACCTGATGCATCTTGTACATCAATGTCTACTGTGCCTGGACCATAATCTGCTGTAACAACCGGAGTTACTGCAACACCACCTGTACCAACTTTACCAGTTACCTGTGTACCTAATGCTACGCCTGCTGATGCTGTTAACGGAGCACCAATTTCAGGTGCAAGTCCTACTGTTACTGTATACGGAATTGTATCATCGCCGGCGTCAACTGATATTGCTGGTCTAATTGTACCTGCACTACCATTACTTTCAATACTAAACGATGGTACACCAATACTGGCACCAGTATAAAATCCTGCTTGTCTTAATTGTGTTGCTTCTGCTTCAACATTAACATTACCACCAGTACCAACTTTTGCTTTTGCATAAAATTGAAAACTAATTGCATTTGGAACCGCAATAATAATAAATGCACCTTCTGCTCTACTATAACCCTGAATGCCTTGCTTTAAGCCTTTTAGTGTTATAGCAGTACCAAGTTCAAACCCGTGAGCACCTGCGGTTGTAACAGTAATTAGTGAACTACCAACTCCGTCTGTACCTGCACTACTATCTGATATAACTGTTATAACACTTGTTTCAGTTCCTGGTACTTCGTACACACTAGGATAGCCACGCATTGTAGCAATAGCACTCCATTTAGTAGGCTGTAGTCCGTACTCAAAGTCAGCATCAAGCATTGACATTGGTTCAGCAGTTCTTTGTCTTTCAATTGCATCTGTACCAAACTCAAATGGTCTTACAATTAATTCATCTGTGTCTACATAAATTTGTAATTTATCTACATTTAACATTGATGCAGTATTTTTGTTTAAGTAAACTCTTGTGATTGCATCTGTAGTTTGTAAGTATTTTGGAAAGTCTTCATCTTCTTGATATGCAACACCGTTAGTTGATACAAAGCCTGTTGTTAATTCTGCATACCCACCTGTGTTTGTGTCGTTAAAAGAATATACAACTATGTTATCTGATGTGTTTGTAATTAATAAAATATCGCTTGAATCATAATTTCCTGGAAATTTAACATACCCTGCACCAGTATCTTCAAATGCAGGTCTTGCACTTAGTCCACCTGCAATAGTATCAACTACTAAAGCACCTAAACTTGTAATTGGTGTGTCGGCACCTGCTTCAGCATCGCCGCCTGTTGTTGTTTGTAATGTCCCTGTTTGTTCATTTGGATATGCAATTTTATCAAGAATATATTCTCTAATTAATATAGTTAACCAACTGTGTGTATCTAGTTCTGGATAACGTGAGCCGTCAACTTGTGCTACACTACCTTCCCAATATTTACTTGCATAGTCGTATGTTTTCATATTTCCGCCGTAGCGTAAATCAAACAAGTAAGCGTTTAAAATAAGTCCTGTATCTCTTTCACATTTTGATTGATTAAATGTGTAATTATAAAATGCATTTGCATTAGTTGCAACAGTAGTTTTATTACTTTCTAAATCAGCCGCGGCCGCTAATCCAGATGCTGGCTCATCGCTATAATTAGGATATTCTGCTGTTGGTAAACTTGCTACAGTTCCGTTTGCAATAACTGTTTGAGTATTTAATACATGTGTTTTACATCTATCGCCTAGTACTGTATTTGCATCTGATCCTGCATCACTTTGTGCTAGTGTATTTCCGCTACTGCGTACAACTGTGTCGCCTTCAACAACTTGTTTAATTACAGTTGCAAGTCTAGTCATACCGTCACCTAATAATGATCTATCACCTGGTGTTGTGTTTACATAAATTTGTTCGTTTATTGTTTTTACTAAGTTGTTTACTGTTGTAGATACATCTTGACAAATACAATCAAGTAACAATCCTAAATTTGTTTCAAAATATGTTGCTGTAGATACAGTGTTATTCGGTGTATCTGCATCTATAAATGCTTTGATCTCAGCAATCATAAACGCTCTATTATTTTTTATTCTGCTTACTGCAAATCCAATATTAGTTTCAACTTCTCCTGTACGTTCTGAAGTTATTAATGCCGGAGCACTTGCTAAGCCGTTTGTTGCAATATTGATAATGCCGTCAACAGCACTTTCCATTGCTGTTTGGTATGTGCTTGTTACAGCACTAAGTCCTGCTAATCCTGTTTTAACTCTTGCAAGTGTTCTTGCTCGTGTTAATTTTTGAGTAATACCTTTAGTATATTCAATTTGTCCCCATAGCCTTTGAGTAGCAGTTGTACCTAAAACCATTTCTTGTTCTAAGTCATCAATTAATGAAATAATATCTGTTTGAAATGCTGTAGCATCAGATACTCTTTCAGTAATAAACTGTCCTGTTTCTGCTTGGAGGAATGCTTTATTTGTATTTAAAAGTGCATATGCATTTGGAAATATATTTTCCGTATAACCTATACCAGGTTTAAATTTATAGTTGCCAATTTTCTTCTTTGCCATTAATTATACCCCAAGCGCAATCGCTAATGCTGTTGATGTGTTGTCTACATACTTCTTATTACTTATGCCATTTGCTGTAGTCGGTTCTTCAGCAATGGTTCCAGATGTAAATGATCCTGTTGATGGAACACCTGCACCAATTGTTGTGTTGTCTATTATTGTATTTACTACTGGTACTGACGACCCTTGCGAGTTAACTGTACCTAATACAGTATCGTCAATAACAAAATCTATTTTATTTCCTGCACTTAAAACAATATTTGTTCCTGCATTGAATTCAGCAACTCCTAATCCGTTAACACTTAATGAATCACCAATTAGTTTACCTTGCACAGTCATATCACCAGTAACAGTACCGTTACCATTTACTGTTAATGCTGTTGCTGTAAGTGCTTGTACAGAAGTGTCACCTGTTGCTGTTAAATCTGCAAATGTTGCATCAACTGCTACTGCATTACTAACATTAATTGTTCCTCTAACACTACCTGTTGAATTACCGTAATATAAAAGATCTGGTGCATCTGCTGGTACTGCAAAAACTAATTTTCCTGTAGTATTGCCTTGTGCCGCGGCTTCAGTTGTAGTTACACCTTCTGTTGTTTGATGTGTTAAACCAGTACTGTATTTTACAAGTCCTGTTGAATCTAATATGTTAAAACTTATTGGAGAACCAGTCATACTTAATGTAAAAGAATATTCTTGACCTCTTTGAAAAGAAAGTGTTGGATTGTTACCACTACCTACAATAACAGATTCACTAGTTAATCGAAAGTTTCCATTTACTTCAGACACTTCGAAGTCGCCTGCGGCACCTCCGCCTCCTCCGCCTGCACCGGCGGCATTAATAGATGTTGCAGTAATATTACCTAACTTATCTACTGTAAAACCTGGACTTTTAAATCCAAATTCTGATTCAAATTGACGTTCTTCTACGGCCACTTTAGTACTCCAGTTTTATATATTTATCTAACAATGATTTAGGTATGACTCTTAAAATATGTAGCCGCAAACGATGCTTTACAACTTTTAGTCGCATCTGATTTAGGGCTTAATATTAGTTCTACATAAGAGTTAGTAACTTGTGCAGTTACATTAACTAAATCAGTAGTTGTGCTGGATCTGCCATACACTACTACACTTGCTTCATTTGGTGAAGCAGTTAATAAACATTTAATAATTTCTTTTTTGTCTCTGCCTAGTTCGATATTAATAGTATACTCGGCACTCGAAAAATCACCTTGATACCATCTATCTAGAGGCAATGTGGTTTCGACAGCCTTCCATGTACTACCATAGGAAAAATGACTGTTAACAAGAAGTATAGTACCTCTTAAACCTTTTTTAAAATATTTTGCTATATCCATTTCAAACTCGCTTTATACTATTTATCGGAGTTTGAAGAAAGACGACTACCCGTTTTTGACAGTAATTAATTTACCAAACTCCGGTAGGTAAAGATATTCAATATCACTATTTTTAAGTGTCCAGATAGCATCTTCTAATGTTTCAACTAACGGTTCACCACCTAAATTAAAACTTGTATTAAAGATAATAGGACATCCTGTTTTCTCTTTAAATGCTTTAATTAAGTCATAATAATGCGGGTTTTGTTCATGGGTAACTGTTTGAATACGACAAGTTCCGTCTACGTGAATAATAGCAGGGATCTTTTCTTCAATACCAGGTTGACAATTTACAGCATACATCATATGCGGACTATCTTCCATACCGCGTAAATCAAACCATTCATGCACATCGTCTTGTAAAATACTACCTGCAAATGGACGGAAATATTCTCTGTGTTTTACTTCATTTACATGATCCTTACCATTAGGATCTGTTGGATCGTATAACACACTTCGATTACCTAATGCTCTTGGTCCATTTTCACTTTTACCTTGAAAAAGTGTAACAATATTTTTACTTGTAATTAACTCTACTACGTCTTTATTTGTAGCATCTTTCATTTCAACTTCTTGACTAGTTGCAATAGATGTAACATCATCAGCAGTATAATTGTTATCTGGTCCTAAGTATAATGTTTGAGTTTGACGCTTTTCAGTTTCATCTTCTAAGCCGTACCAAAACATCATTGCCGCGCCCATTGCTGTTCCTGCATCGTTACTTACTGGTTCAACATAAATTTCAATACCTTCGTCTTTTAACGCTTCTAAGTAATGATAGTTAGCAACACAGTTTAGTCCGTATCCGCCACTAATTACTACTTTCTTTTTGCCTGATAATTCTACAGCATTGCGTATTAAATCTACAACTTGATCTTGTGTTTCTGTTTGGACTGCATATGCAATGTCACGTCTACTTTGTAACAATGTAAGATCTGAATCTTTATCTTTTGGAACTTCAGAAAGTTCTCCATATAATCCAGCATTAATTAACGCACCATTAGGATAATTTGGAACTACAACATTTCTATTTGTTAATGGGTAATCAGTAGTATCGTCGAACAACGGCGGGAACTTGTCATTAGGTTTACCATACGGAAACAGTCCCATAGTTTTACCTGCTTCAATACTTTGCCATCCGCAATACATAGTTGCGGCTTCATATGCTTTAACAATACCTGCTCTATCACTTACAACTGCTGAGTGTGTACGTCCATTTTCACCAAACTGTGTACTATCCATTTGTACAATACCGCCTTGAATAGGTTCCCTTGTACCGTATACTTTGTGTAGTGTATTAAAGGTTGCTGGGTATTCACAATCAATAATACTTTCAACTTCCCAACTCATTACTTGCTCGTTGTTTACGCCAATTGGAACAAATGTTCCTGCGCCATCAACAATAACACTAACAGCATCATCAAATCCTGATCGATAAAATGCACAAGCACTGTGTAATTTATGATGCATAAATGCAAGGTCAATTACTTGAGGATGATCATATGTATATGCATTTGATTTTTTATCAATAAGACCCAATTTACGTGCAAGTCCAGTATATACATCATCGCCACTATAGTCAACTTTGCCTGCTGTTTCTTCTAATTTTTGCGTGTGAGCAACTACAAGATAATCTAACTTATCTGTGTAATCAAGTATTTTCACCATACTTGCAAAAGGTCCGCCGTCATATTTTTGTCTACTTAAACGTTCTTCTTCAACAGCAAATATTACTTCGCCGTCTTTTAATAGACAAACACCTGCGTTGTGTCCTCTTGCTATACCTGCTATCCATACTGGTTTGCTCATAATTTAAAATCCTCTGTAATGGTTTTTGCGATCATTTATTTCTTTTTCTATATTTTTACAAAACAAATCAAAATCTCTATGACTGTTATTG
>Ga0228674_1000900_pt1 | contig 19117 bp, 21 predicted proteins | sample 1D_rmetaG_FD_189054 | JGI IMG/M metagenome (GOLD analysis project Ga0228674, IMG submission 189054) | Seawater microbial communities from Monterey Bay, California, United States - 1D_r | ecosystem: Environmental > Aquatic > Marine > Coastal | place: USA: California | collected 2016-09-26
AACAAAACACGTTAGCCATGCGGCGACAAATACATTACGATAGACATGTAAACTAACTTAACCCTGATGAACTAATGTGTCCCTTAAATCAGGCAGCAATCTGTCCAAAAGGTTTTGACGACGTACATTCGTCTTGGTGTTTGATAATCCAATAAGCCACACCAGCACCGAGTAAGGACGAGAATAAACCAGTGACAAATGGAAACACATAATCCTTAAAGTGACTTGAGTCTTGCTTTAAATATGTAATGGCTTCTACTAACGCTTTCGTTCCTTCGTTCATCGCTCGAGATTTACTCCTTGTAATACTTCTAAAATAAGAAATCCCTTAACTCTTCGTGTTTGTTAACTAGGGTTCTATCGTAGTTATTTACCGATCAAAAATAAACCCGAAATTCCATCGTGACCGAATGTGGAAAACTCCCAAACTCTGTTTTCAACCGACCAAACTCTGGCTGTTTACCCATTGGAATATTCACTCCAAGCGACAACTCTGATTCATCGGATAATGAATAGGTTGAATACAAGGCCAATAGTTTCGATGCATCTTGATGATTAAACAAATAAACAGCATCACCCAACCATAATGGTGAGAACTCGTAACTGGCCCCGACGGCAGTATAATTTCTGGCTAAATAAAACTGATTGTCTGCTTGGACATTTAGCTGATAATCATCACTCTCGTTTGCACCTAGGCGCTGATAAAAATGTTCTAGTCTTAACGTCAGGGTATTTTGAAAACGTTTATCAACAGCGACAGAAAACTGTGCATCGCGATCAATATGCGCTTCATCTGCAAATCGTAAATGCCCTTCGCCTCTCAAGCCAAACCAATCAAATATTTCACCCTGAAAATCAAAGCCAATAATATCAACACCTGAGACCGTAGCAGTTACTAACCCAAACTCGAAATTATCCGTTAAGGTGGATGCACGTGCTAAATACGCCGTTTCGGACCAATCTGGTGAGGTCCGCCAGCCCGTCGGTTGGCTCAAGTCTGATTTGTAATCCATTACAGCTATTAATGATAATTGAGAGTAATCACTCCACTGCCATTCAAAACGGGCGGCATCAACACCCGGTTTATAGGTTCTAAAAAAGGCCTGAGCAGCGAAAGGCGCAAAGAAATCATTGGGCGTGAAATAAAAAGTCGTCGCTAGGTTAATCGGCTGCCTGCCTAATTTTAAGCGAAAGTGTTCACTTTGATATTGAACATTTAGGCGGTCAATCACCAGATCGGCATGGCCATCTTCATATCGCCAGTGCAATCCATCACTCCGTTCAACATCAATCAATGAGGCAAATCGACTCCCGCCTGTTCGTAATTCATCACCCAGATAACTCTGTACCACATGCATTTCAGCACTGAGTTTTGACCATTCAATATCCAACATTAAACGACCAAATACTCCTGCGCCTATAACTTCATCCTGCTCAAATAAAAAACCATCATTGGGGTTATTGGCAGCCAAACCCACACCACGGAAAAAACCACGCAATTCTAATTCACTATCATCACCCTGCCACTGATAAAAAGCCTGGGAAGAAAGTGGTATAGAGCAAACAAAAATGAATAGCCAAAATCGACTACGAAGATAAAAAGCCAGTCGCGATGTCATATCGTTTTGTGTTCGTCCGATTCGACCTGACCATCAAGGATATGAATAATCCGTTCTGCCCTATCCATCACATGTTGATCATGAGTGGAAAACAAAAAGGTCACTCCCTGCTCACGATTCAATGTTTGCATTAAGTCTAGTAATGACTCTGCCGTTTTAGAATCCACATTGGCCGTCGGTTCATCGGCCAAAACAATCGCAGGTTCAGTGACAATTGCACGTGCTATCGCGACCCGCTGTTGCTGACCACCTGACATTTGATCTGGACGGCGATCTTCTAACCCTGCTAAACCGACATCGGATAATGTTTTCATCACCCGCTCGTGCTTTGTCTTGTCATCCATCCCCTGCAAATCTAAAACAAAGGCGGCATTTTCATACGCCGTCATCACAGGAATTAAGTTATACGCTTGGAAAACAAAACCAATCCTGTTTTTCCTAATCTCAGCCAAGTCACTATTGTCTAACTCAGACAAATCGATCCCTTCTAATATCACTTGACCCGATGTAACTGAATCCAAACCGCCAATCAAATTTAGAATGCTGGTTTTACCTGATCCCGATGGCCCACATAACGCGGCAAAATCACCTTTTTCTATTGTTAGGGAAACATCATCAACGGCTTTCACTTCAAGCTGACCTTGTTGATAATGTTTATGCAGCTGCCTTAATTCAACAATAGAACTCATAATGCTTTTAAACTCTCAACAGGAGGAATACGACCAGCGCGCCATGCAGGATAAGCGCCTGCAATCAACGCCAAACTGAATAAGCCAATTAAAATACCGACGATACTTTCTTTAAATAAACGGATCTTAAACACGGTATCGAGTAAAACACCGCCAAAACTAAAATCATCGCCATAAGCTGACGTTAAATCAAGCCCCGTTTCAGACATATACCAATACCATGGAATGGTGATAAGCACTCCAATGATTAAGCCAATAACCGCCAGCCAAAAAGATTCCAACATGACCAGTCCAAATAAATGTCGTGGTGACATGCCCAATGCCATCATCACCCCAAATTCACGAATTCGTTCTAATACGCTCATTAACATCGTGTTGAGAATACCCGCGGAAATCAGCAATGCAATCAATAATTGACTAATGCGGTTTGCACTCTTATCGACCGCTATCATGCCAGCCAAATCAGGCTGAGTTTGTTGCCAATTGAGCACTTCAACATCCTGAAACGGTGCTTGTGCTTGCAAGCTATCTCGCAGTACATGACTCGCTCTTTGATCATGCAAGTTCACCGCGATAAAGCCCACCTCATCCCGTTCATAACCCAGAACCGTTTGTACGCTCTGCAAAGGCAATAATGCAAGACCACCATCCACCTCTGACACGCCAGTCCGAAATAAGCCACTTACGCGTGCTATCGCACTGACAATATCGCCATTGGCATCGGTGGTGGTGTAAACCACTTTCTTACCCAAGCTCACTTGTAACTTACGGGCTAAATCAACGCCCATAACGATATCTTTACTAGATAGCCCAGCTAACATTTTGCCTTCGACTAATGCTTGAATAAACAAATTATTACTGGCTGTTTCCTGTGCAGGATCAATCGCAATAAATGTCCCCCCAACACTTTTCCTCGCACTAGCAAACATGGCTTGGCCTTGAATACGAGCAATCACAGAGCTGACTTCAGGCAACTCTCGTAATGTCGTTTGAAATTGATTCGCAGACTGTAAGCGCTTTTGACTACTCGGTGCTCGATTATAATCTGGCGCTGCAACAGTAATATGTCCCATACCCATCTTGGCACCGGCATCAATCATTCGCGTGTAGAAATAATCACCTGCTCCGGTAAACGTCACCGCCAACAACACCCCAAAAGCAATCGACGATGCTGTAATTAACGTCCGCCGCTTATGCCGCCATAAATTTCGCCAAGCTAATAAATTTAGTTTCATTGGTGATGGATCGCTTCGACAGGTTGAATCACAGCCACTTTAACGGCCGGGTAAATAACTGCGACTGCTGCAATAATAAATAAGAAAACGGACGGCATCATCAAGGCATTGGGCGTCAGTGCCGCATACCAAATCGGATCAAAGGCAATGCCCGCAAATGAAATACCATCAGCCAAAGAAGACATATCTAGGCCATTCTCTTGCAAATACCAAGATAAGGCACTCCCTGCCCCCAAAGCTAACAGCACGGCAAAAAAAGTTTGAATAAACATTTCGACATAAATCAATACGATTAATTGTCTAGGTTTGACGCCAATTGCCTTCATAATGCCAAATTCATGAATGCGTTCGAACACACTCATCAACATCGCATTTAACACCACTGAACCGACAGCAATATAAGTAAAAATCATCATGATCAGTGTTTGCAGATGGGCCGTTTCTAAAAAACGGTTGATAATTGGCATCAATTGCTGCCAATTCATCACCTCTAATTGTTCGCCCACCCGATGTTGCACTGAGGCGCTGACTGCTTTTAAATCCGTCGCGCGGTCATGTCGCATCAAAACGATTTCATGTGCGCCTTCAGGCAAAGTAATCAACTCACGCAGCATGGCATTGCTCATAAACACCCCTCCGTTATCAATGGCTGCTGATACTGATTTCAAAATACCACGGATTTCAAAACGGTCATTAGCCATATAACCATCTGCGGTCTGGCCAACAAAAATCAATTCATCCCCTAAGCCTACATCCAATAATTTAGACAATTTCTTCCCGATCGCCACCCCATGGAGATCATCACTGGATAACCACTGTCCTGTCATCACATGCTGATCAATATCGGTGACTGTCCGTTCAGTCTCTAAATCAATGCCACGTAATTGCACACCCGATGAACTCTCATCGCTGGCCATCAAACCATAGGCAAATAAACGTGCTGTGGCATAAAACCCAAGCTGTTGATGCTGCTCAACGATGTCATCGGCTTGTTTAATAAGGCTATAAATATCAGGATCATCTCGATAACCCGGCTGATGGATCTGAATATCACCTGTATTCATTGACACCACATTGCGTTCACTGCCTATCGCAAAACCATCCATCAGGGCAGCAAAAACAATCATCATCGTACAAGCGAATGCCATCGCTAATGTCGTCACAATACTGCGGTGACGATGGCGATAAACATTCCTTGATGCCAACGTAAAAAGATTCATGATAGTCCAACAGACCTTAACGTTTTTTCAAACTAGATAGAGAAAATAGACTGTCTTTTAACTGTACGTTTAAGGACAATTCTTCATAGACAAACTCGGTATATTCATCAGGCTTATCAGCAGGTTCAACACGTAATACGGCCGGTCGTAATCGACCACCCAGTTGCCGTATATCGGTAAAACGAATCGTGCGCGCTAATGCCATATCCTCATCATAATAATACTCGACAACAGGAATGTGGCTTTCCGCTAATATCGTCAGTTCTAATTTTCCCCACACCACGGCCGCATCGAGTTTCGGCACCAGGGTAAATTCAATAATTTGCTGGCCGTCACGTTCACCCTCAAAACTAATCTCAGCGGTATAGTCTTCCTCTAAACGGGCTTCTTTAACCAAATCATCATTGGTTAAATGACTGCCCATCCACGCTCCCATCATCATGCCACTGGTCAGTTTTATCGTCCGGTCGGTTTTAGGCAGATAGGTATAAATATGATTATCAGACTTTAATGTCGATGTGCCTTTTTCACGTAACGGTTGCATCACACGAAATAAAGTCTTTTCTTTGCCTTTCGACCAGCCTTCCATCTTCATCATGCGTTGATAATGCGCGGTCTTAACATGCATTGAGGTCACAGCATAAGAGGATTGACCCCGCCATAGATCATCAACAGCATTTAATAATGTCTTCACACGTTCAGGAGAGGAATCAGCATGAGCAATAAAAGATGCCGCTCCTAAAAATAGGCTAAGACAGACGAGAAAAGCTTTGGACATCATATTTCCTAGATGAGGCAAATGTACTGCCATTAAAACAGACAACACCCGCGAGGGAAATACTGAAATCGATAGAAAATTTTTATATCAGGAGGGAATAACAGTTCCACAGTGCCGGTGCGATCGGGGTTCTTGAACCAGGAGGTTCAAGTGGAGACCTCTATTAACAATTGGGCTTCTCGTCTTGCGAGCCTGCACGCCATCTCAATATTAGTTTCCGAAGCATTTGCTTATCGGCTCAAGACACACTTGTCACTGCCGAACACCGCAGAACTTAAGATAAGATCATACGCTTATTTGGCCATATGCAAAGGTTTTTTTAGTGAGCCTGTTGGCGTTTTTTAGAGATCGAGCTGCCGCTCTTCTTGTAAAAATGCGTTAACTTTATCTTTCATAGACAAAAGTTTTTCTGTTGTCTCAGGATCAGCATCACCTTCTTGATCCTTAAGTCCAATCAATTCATGTGCGATATTGAGCGCCGCCATGACAGCAATGCGGTCTAAACCGACCACTTTACCGGTACCACGAATCTGTTCCATGCTGTCATGCAACATCTGCGCAGACGCAATTAGCGCAGACTTTTCTTCTTCCGGGCAAGCAACTTGATATTCCTTACCTAGAATATTAACCACAACAGGGGAACTCATAACTCGTTATCCAACTCTTTTAAACGTTCAACCATCTTATCGATACGACTACGAGCCAACTCCGTCCGCTCTACTAATTTAGCGCGCTCAGTCACCCAAGCAGACTGTTGCGACTTCAACAACATATTTTCTTCGCGCGTACGACGGCTGACTTTAAGTAAGTCATCTATTTGCTGTTCTAATTGTTGTAAATCGTCTTTTTCCATTACTATGCATTCTTAAACGACAAAAATAAGACCTAACTATAGACGTGCCCTGCCGATTGGGTCAACAATTGTCCATAATCTATTTTTTTAACTTTGAGCTCTATCACAATGTCAGAACTATACTTTCCTTCACTTTCACCAGAAAACAACACCGGTGATGGTCCCGCCAATGCAGCAGAGCTACAAGGCGCACTCTGTGGTTTATTATGTCTGGATGCCCAAGCAAACCGACAAGATTGGTATAAAAGTTTGTATGATGATGTTGCGCCTGATGAAAAAGAAATCTTGGACCTGACTGCGCTATTTGATCAAACAGTTCAATCACTTAATAGCCTAGATTTTGATCTACAACTTGCGCTACCCGATGATAATGCACCCCTCGCCTCGCGCATCCTTGCCATCTCAGATTGGTGTCATGGTTTGGTTTATGGCTTAGGCACTTCTGGACTCACTGATGACACAGAACTCTCAGCTGATTGCCAAGAATATATCGCTGATACCATCAAAATCAGCCAAATCAGTGATGATATCCCCGAAGATACCAACGAAGAAGAAACCAACTTCGAAGAACTTGTTGAATACTTAAGAATGGGACTATTCCTGTTATATAGTGAATTGCAACCGGTCGATAACAGTGAAAACCAAACAGAACACTAAAACGTTTAAACACTGAATAATATGAATAACAAAGAATTCGCCAAACGCAGACAACAACTCATGGATATCATGGGACCCAACAGTATTGCCGTATTACCCAATGCTGAAGTCGCAAATCGCAATCGAGATGTCGACTATCATTATCGTAGCGATAGTAATTTTCATTACCTAAGCGGCTTTGATGAACCTGAATCGGTCATCGTCATCGTGCCAGGCAGAGAACATGGCGAATACCTATTATTTTGTAGAGAGCGCGATCTCGAAAAAGAAATTTGGGACGGTTACCGTGCTGGCCAAGAAGGTGCAATCGAGAAATACGGCGCTGATGACTCATACCCTATTACCGATCTTGATGACATACTACCTGGCCTATTAGAAGGTCGTGAGCAAGTCTATTACACCATGGGTAATATACCGAGCTTTGATCAGCGTATGGTGGGCTTTTTGAATCACCTTCGCAACGCTTCTCGCCAAGGGAAAAATTCACCCACCGAAATTATCGAACTCGATCATTGCCTCAATGAGTTACGCCTATTTAAAAGTAGTGCTGAAATCAAAGCTATGCGTCAAGCTGCTGAAATATCAGCACAAGCACATATCCGCGCTATGAAATTCACTCAACCCGGACAATGGGAATATCAAGTCGAGTCTGAAATCATTCATGAATTCATGAAAAATGACTGCCGTTCACCCGCCTATCCTTCCATCGTCGGGGGCGGCGAAAACGGCTGTATTCTACATTACATCGAAAACAAACATAAATTAAAAAATAATGACCTGTTATTAATCGATGCCGGTGCAGAATATGATTATTATGCCGGCGATATCACCCGTACATTCCCCGTCAATGGCAAATTCACACCCGCTCAAAAAACACTCTACAACATCGTTTTAAAAGCACAAAAAGCCGCTATTGAGGCAGTTCAACCCGGTAATCACTGGAATCAACCACACGAAGAAGCGGTGCGTGTACTCACAGAAGGTTTACTCGACATCGGCTTACTCAAAGGTAAGCTAGAAAAATTGATTGAAGACCAAGCTTATCGTGATTTTTATATGCATCGTACCGGTCACTGGTTAGGTATGGATGTCCATGATGTAGGTGACTATAAAGTAGGCGGAGAATGGCGTGTACTTGAACCTGGCATGGTCTTAACCGTAGAACCTGGGCTCTATATCCGTGATCTAGAACATGTCCCTAAAAAATGGCATTTCACTGGTATTCGCATCGAAGACGATGTCCTTGTCACTAAAACAGGACATGAAGTCCTATCAGCTTCCGCCCCCAAGGAAATCGAAGACATTGAAGCATTAATGGCATCTTCACACTAAATGACACTCGCGACGTATGACATTGTGATTGTAGGAGGTGGCATGGTGGGTGCCAGCTTAGCCTACGCCTTGAAAAATAGTAGCCATCGTATCGCCTTGGTCGAAGCATTTGATTTTAAAACCTCGCAACAACCCAGCTATGACGATCGCGGTATCGCCCTTTCATACGGGTCACAACGCATTTTTGACACCATGGGTTTATGGCAACAACTCTCTCCACACAGTACCGCCATCGAACATATCCATATTTCTGACCGAGGGCACTTCGGTGCAACACGGTTATCTGCACAACAGGAAAATGTACCCGCCCTTGGCCAAGTTATCCTAGCAAGAGCGATGGGAAAAGTTCTAAACCAAGCTATGTCAGAAAACGACACGCTTGATATTTTATGCCCTAAAAAAGTCATCTCATTAACCCAATTTGAAGATCATGTTGAACTCACCCTTGATCACGAGCAACAGATCAACAGTAAACTCATCGTCGCTGCCGATGGTGCCAACTCAACGATACGTCGTTTACTCAACTTATCTGTCACCGAACAAAATTACCAACAAACCGCAATCACAGCGAATATCAGCACCGAACGACCACATCAGCATCGTGCCTATGAACGTTTTACTGAACATGGGCCCATCGCACTATTGCCGATGCCAGATAACCGCTGTAGCCTGATTTGGACTGTTAAGACGGGTGATGAACTCGAGATCAACAAACTTGATGACGCCGCATTCTTAGCGCGACTTCAAAACGAATTTGGTTATCGGCTCGGACGGTTTACCCAAGTAGGCAAACGCGGCCACTTCCCACTTAAACTAACGCAAACGGATCAACCTATTCAGGATCGCATTGTTTTTGTTGGTAATGCTGCCCATAACCTCCACCCTATCGCCGGCCAAGGATTCAATCTAGGCTTGCGAGATGTCATAGCCCTTGCAGATGTCCTGATTGATGCTAAAGATTGTGGTGATGCAAGACACCTGCATGATTATCAGCAATGGCAACAACGAGACCAAGAAAATGTGATCAAAGCGACTAATGCCTTAGTACGCCTCTTCAGCAATGATAACGTTGTATTAGGACATGGCCGTAGTGCCGGCCTAATCGCCCTTGACCTACTTCCACCTGCTAAGCATTGGCTTGCCCATAAAAGTATGGGCTTAGGGAAAAAACAACCTCGCTTAGCCAGAGGAATGACATTATGAGTGAGCATTATGATGTCATCATTGTGGGTGCTGGGATGGTCGGTAGCAGCTTAGCTGTCGCCTTGAGTACAGAACAGAGTCTCAATATCGCGGTCATCGAGCCGTTTGAATTAAAACCCATCGCAGAAAATGACCCTGCTGATTTACGCGTCAGTGCCATTAGCCAAGCCAGTGAACAATTGCTCAAAAATCTCAATATCTGGCCACACTTTATCTCAAATCGGTTAAGCCCTTTTACCGATATGTCGGTCTGGGAAACGCAGTCGAGTAAAATTCACTTCGACAGTGCCGAAATAGGCGAATCCCATTTAGGTCATCTCGTCGAAAACCGTCATATTCAACAAGCCTGTCTAGCCGAGTGCCAGCAACGCAGTAATATCACTTTTATTTGTCCAGATAAGGCAGTCTCAAAACAAGAGAATACTTTAACGCTCGAAAGCGGAAAGGTATTAACGGCAGACTTGATTGTCGCTGCTGATGGCGCCCAATCTCCTTTAAGAGAATGGGCCGGCATTGAAACAACAGGTTGGGACTATGACCAACATGGCTTAGTCTGTACTATCACCACAGAACAGCCTCACAAACAAACTGCACGACAACGTTTTTTACCCAGTGGCCCGTTGGCCTTCTTACCCTTAGCCAATCCACAACAATGTTCTATCGTCTGGTCTAACACTACTGAAGAAGCCGAACGGCTGAAACAATTAAGTGATGATGATTTTAAAGACACATTAGCGAATGCATTTGAACACGAATTAGGCGAAATTATTGAGGTCAGTACACGCGCTAGCTTCCCGCTTAAATGTCGTCATGCAAAAGATTATGTAGAAGCCGGATTAGCGCTGGTAGGTGATGCTGCTCACACTATTCATCCTCTTGCTGGACAAGGCGTTAATATCGGTTTTCTTGATGCTGCCACCTTGGCTGAGATCGTCATCGATGCGCATCAAAAAGGCCGTCAAATCGGTAGCCTACATACACTGAAAAAATATCAACGCCAACGTAAAGGCGATAATCTTACGATTCAGATGACCATGGATGCATTTAAACGTGTTTTTGGCAGTGAAAACCCAGCACTCCGCATCGCTCGACAATCTGGTTTCCACCTCGTTAACAACAACCAGTTCTTACGACGTTGCTTTATGCAACAAGCTTCTGGTCAACGCTTTGCTAATCCAAAGCTAACACGTTAGGCTGAAAAGCATCTGGATCTTGTAGCTTCTCACATTGTTCAACCACTAGCCGATCTCTGATGGCTTCAAACTGCCAAGTTGCTTTGCTGGAATTAATAGGGTGTGGACTTATAGCTTCTGATTCAATTGGCTGCTGTTCACCGGAGCAGGCTCTCAATAACGCCATGCAACAACTTACAAGTTTGGTTTTATACATAAACCACCTCCAAAACCGAAGGCTTACTATATAGGCAAAAACGCCATTGATGCAGCTTTGATGACGACGGCTTTTACCATTCGACCTTCTTTATAAGAAATAATACTCGCAAGGTTATCTTGGGTTGCAATCATTTTTCCTATTAAACGCTGAAAGCTCAGATTACGTGATTCTTGTTCAAGGCTGTCACTCATCATTAGCAAGTGTCCATTCTCAGCTTTTTTATTAGCCAATAACCAAGCTGCTATCTCAATATTACGCGCACTGTTATACAATTTTTGTTCATTCAAATCAGTTATGTAATAAAACTCAGTTTGATTTTCATAAGATGCCATTAACATCTTCCTCAACCCAACAATAAAGGGTAAAACCCGATCATTGACATGATAAGAGGGATCTAAAGATAAACGAATAATCTCTGTTCCAGACATCGCTTCCCAATGTTTGTAACCATAGTAATAAGGCCGCTTAAAGACCAAATCCACACTGGCTTCTATAGCGCGCTTTTCTTTATCGAAACGTTGGCTTGGATTGCGATGATAGAGCTTTATCATCAACTGTTTTAAATCTTGCATCACTGCATGCTGATGCAATTCAATCACTTCATCAATATCGCTTTTGGCTAAACGAGACACGCCTGCATCTCGCAGATCGGCCGCAGCCATTTTATCTTTGTAAGGTGTTTGGGAACAGGCGGTAAGAATGAGAAGAAAGGTGACGACGGCACACCTATACAATCTCATCAAATAACCTTTGTTGCTGATCAGACTGTAGACGCGCGATTTGCAAATATTGCTGTACCCCATTAGGTAAGGTTTCTGCATCAGAAAACGCTGAGGTTTCAGATTCATCACTCCGAGCAAATAACCGTACAAATCGCTCTTGCCGGGTATCTTCTTCAACGGTCAGTGCTGTTTGAAAGGGCGCTGCTTCAGTTGCAGCAGGTAATAACGGCCTTGCCGTTGTACGCGTTTTAGGCTCAGCATCAATAATAACCGGCGGCCGTACAGGTTCCCTCGCCTCATTAGAACGAGAAATAAACGCCGTCGACAATGATGAACCATTAATTTGCATAATCGTATTTTATACTAGGGCCTGTTGATCTTCCATAGACAATTCTGCAGAGGATTATTTTCCCTCTCAACAAGGCGGAATAAGCGCAGTGTAGTTATTCTACATAAGTGCATGACAACGATGTGGAGAGGGAAAATAAGCTCTGTCCTTCGGATTGGGTCTAAAATGACGCCACTCTGCGTTACTCTTCGCTTATTTGTAACGACCAAACTGCTCTCCTCGTGCCTCGATTGACATCATTTTAAAGCCAACAGGCTTGTCTACGGAAAATCAACAAGCCCTATTCCTTAACGTGGTGTGGCCTTCTTTTTCGACCTTTTTTTCCCGCATCAGTTCTCTTATGTCGAGTATTCGGAGGGCGTCTTTCTGGTTTTTTAGCTGGTTTAGGTGTCTCTAACACCTCTGTCGACGTCGCAACAACAGGCAATTTATGCTTAATATACAACTCTATATCTGGTAAAGAAAAAGCATAATCTTCACAGGCAAAACTAATGGCAACACCACTGGCACCGGCTCGTGCCGTCCGACCAATACGATGTACATAATCTTCATTATCTTGCGGTAAATCATAATTAAAAACATGGCTGACTTGGTCAATATGTAAACCGCGTGCAGCCACATCCGTTGCCACCATAAAATGGAATTCACCATCTTGAAAATGCTTTAATAAACGTTCACGTTTCTTCTGTGGCACATCACCAGATAGTAAAGCGGATTGATAGCCATTACCTTCCAAATATCCCCATACTCGGTCAGCCGCATGCTTAGTGTTTACAAACACAATGCTACGCTGAGGTTCCAACTTTTTAATCAAGGCTAACAATAAAGGGATTTTTTCATCATTGGCTGGATAATAAACCGACTCTTCGATCCTATCCCCTGATACTTTCTCAGGCTCAATCTGAACTTTTTGAGGATTGTTCATATGTTCATAAGCCAACTCAGTGACTTTGTAACTCATCGTTGCCGAAAACAACATACCCAAACGCTGACTAGGTTTAGGTACCCGACGTAAGAAATAACGCACATCTTTGATAAAACCTAAATCAAACATCCGGTCAGCTTCATCCAACACGACAACTTGAACTTGTTTTAGATTAAACACACCCTGTTTTTGGTAATCCAATAAGCGCCCTGGCGTGCCGATTAATATATCGACACCAGCCGCAATCGCTGATTTTTGTTTTTCATAATCCTTACCGCCATGCGCAACAACAATGCGCAAACCAGCGTCTTTATTCAACAAATGCGCATCATTCGCTATCTGAATTGCTAGCTCCCTGGTTGGCGCTAAAATGAAAGCGCGGGGTTGCTTACCATCCCAGTTATCAAACGGTTCATCCTCTAATAAACGCTGGAAAGCAGCTAATAAGAAAGCAATCGTTTTACCTGTACCAGTCTGCGCTTGCCCAGCTACATCGCGGCCTGCCAACAATATCGGTAACGACTGTGCTTGAATCGGTGTACAAAACTCAAAACCCGCACTTTCAAGACCGTTTTGGAGAGATTCATGCAACGCCAACGACTTAAAAGTCAGCTCTGTTAAATGTGCACTCATAGAAATACTTGCATTACCTTTAATGATAGGAAAAAATGTCATCTGTATTGGAGTGCACGAGTATAGCCCTCCGATAGCTTATATACCACTGGAGATAAAACATGAGCGAAAATGTCACCAATGTGACTGATGGCGATTTTGAAAGCCTAGTACTACAGTCGGACTTACCTGTCTTAGTTGATTATTGGGCTGAATGGTGTGGTCCTTGTAAAATGATTGCCCCTATCCTTGAAGAAATCGGTGCTGAATATGCTAGCAAATTAACCGTTTGCAAACTCAACATCGATGAAAACTCAGAAACACCGCCTCGTTACGGTATTCGTGGCATTCCAACTTTGATGTTATTCAAAGGCGGCGAAGTTGAAGCAACCAAAGTAGGTGCTTTAACCAAATCACAACTTACAGCCTTTTTAGATAGTAATCTATAAATAGACTCTATGGGCCTGATGCCCATAGGCAAATGACGAATTGAACATACCGTCATTTGCGTCACTGCTTAAAATAAACACAGGGTTAATCTAAGGGTTAACCCTGTGCTTTTATATAAACTCACCGACATAGACCAGCAATGGACGTTTCTGAATTACTTGACGATCTAAATAAACCTCAGCGTGAAGCCGTAGCAGCGCCCTTAGGTCATGCCCGTATCCTAGCTGGTGCTGGCAGCGGTAAAACCCGAGTTCTCGTCCATCGCATTGCTTGGCTCATTCAAGCTGAATCACTCTCGCCAGCCAATATCCTTGCCGTCACCTTCACCAACAAAGCCGCTGCAGAAATGCGTGGCCGTATTGAAAATATGCTGGGTTACCCTATTGGCGGTATGTGGGTTGGTACTTTTCATGGTTTAGCGCATCGCCTATTACGTGCACATTGGAAAGAAGCCAACCTTCCTCAAAACTTCCAAATCCTTGATAGTGATGATCAGCAACGGATGCTAAAACGCTTAATCCGTGCCATGGAACTTGATGAAGCCCAATGGCCTGCCAAACAAGCCCAGTGGTATATCAATGCCCAAAAAGATGAAGGCTTAAGAGCTAGCCATATCCAGGCAGGTAGCGATCCCTATTCACAAAAGATGTTGGCCATTTATCAGGCCTATGAAGACGCCTGCCAACGTGCAGGTGTCATTGATTTCGGCGAAATTCTATTGCGTTGTCATGAACTTTGGCGACAACGGCCAGATATTTTAGCCAACTACCAACAACGTTTTAGTCAAATTCTCGTTGATGAGTTTCAAGATACCAATACCATCCAATATGCTTGGTTAAGATTACTGGCTGGCGACACAGGACATTTATTTATCGTCGGGGATGATGACCAATCTATTTACGGTTGGCGCGGTGCAAAAATTGAAAACATTCAAAAATTTCACCATGATTATCCAGATGCCACAACAATCAGTCTCGAACAAAATTACCGTTCAACAGGCCACATTCTTGCGGCCGCCAATGCTGTCATTGCCAATAATAATGAACGTTTAGGCAAAGAGCTTTGGACTGAAGATGAAGATGGCGACCCTATCCAGCTTTATCATGCCTATAACGAACGCGATGAGGCCAGTTACCTTGTTGAGCAAATCAAAAACGGGGTCGATAAAGGTAAAAACCGTGCTGACAATGCCGTACTTTATCGCTCTAATGCCCAATCAAGGGCTATTGAAGAAGCGCTATTGCAAGCGAATATGCCCTATCGTGTTTATGGCGGTTTACGCTTTTTCGAACGGGCAGAAATCAAAGATGTTCTCTCTTATCTACGCCTCATAGCAAACCGCAATGACGATGCGGCTTTCGAACGTATCGTCAATACACCCACACGTGGTATCGGCGCTGCAACCCTGACACAGCTTCGCCAATACGCGAGAGAACAAAACCAAACCTTATGGCACGCTACATCAGATTTGCTTGAGGCTAAATTCTTTGCAGCCCGTGCTGGTAACGCACTAAATGGCTTTATAACGTTAATTGACTCACTCACACCAGAAACCGAATTACCCCTCCATGAACTCACCAGTTTAGTTATCGAAGAAACAGGTTTACGTGCTCATCATGCCAAAGATAAAACAGAAAAAGGCCAAGGACGAATCGAAAACTTAGATGAATTGATCAGCGCCGCAAAACAATTCAATCTACCTGAAGAAGCTGAGGACATGACCCTACTCGATGCCTTCCTCTCACACGCAGCCCTAGAAGCCGGTGAAAACCAAGGCGGTGCTTGGGAAGATTGTGTCCAACTGATGACACTGCATTCGGCTAAAGGTCTAGAATTTCCCGTTGTCTTTATGGTCGGTATGGAAGAAGGCTTGTTTCCCGGCCAAAAAAGCAGTGATGACCCAAGCCGCCTAGCGGAAGAACGTCGCCTTTGTTATGTCGGTATGACCCGTGCCAGACAAACGCTCTATTTGATGCATACCGAATCGCGTTTCCTTTACGGTCAGGATATGTCACCCATGCCATCGCGTTTCCTGAGTGAAATACCCCCTGAAAGAGTCGAAGAAATCCGTGCCAGAGCCAATACTATTTCAAGTGGAAATAGCTATATGGCACCGAAACATACTATGACTTTAAACGAAACTGGCTTTCTACCAGGTGAGCAAGTGCACCATCAAAAATTTGGTCAAGGCACTGTCATCGATACTGAAGGATCAGGTAAAAACAGTAGAATTCAAGTTAACTTCAAACATGCTGGCAGCAAATGGCTCGTACTCGCCTATGCTAAATTAGAAAAAATATCATCGTGAGGATCGGCAATGACTGATTTCAATTGGCTCAAAACGCTTTTCATTACTCTTGGTCTAATCATGCTAACCGCCTGTAACGAACAAGATAATACTGACGCAACACAAACAACGGACACCAGTAAAACTTACCGTTGGAAAATGGTCACAACATGGCCACCCGGTTTCCCCGTTTTACAAGAAGGTGCTGAACGCTTTGCTGACAATATTAAAGCAATGAGCAATGGTCGATTGAATATTAAAGTCTACGCCGGTGGTGAATTGATCCCACCATTACAAACCTTCGACGCAGTATCACAAGGTACCGTAGAAATGGGCCATGGCAGCGCTTACTACTGGGCAGGAAAAGTCCCCGAAGCCCAATTCTTCTCAACGGTTCCTTTCGGCATGACCGCGCGCGGCATGAATGCCTGGTTATATGATGGCGGTGGCCTAGAACTTTGGCGTGAGGTCTACAAACCTTTCCATGTTATCCCTTTCCCATTGGGCAATACCGGTGTTCAAATGGGTGGCTGGTTTAACAAGGAAATCAACTCGCTAGCTGATATAAAAGGCCTTAAAATGCGCATACCCGGTCTCGGCGGTAAAGTCTTCGCCAAAGCCGGTGGCAACCCCATTCTATTGGCAGGAAGCGAAGTCTACACCTCACTAGAACGGAAAACCATTGATGCAACAGAATGGATCGGCCCCTATCACGACCAACGTCTTGGCCTTTACCGTGCAGCAGAGCATTATTATTATCCCGGCTGGCATGAACCCGGCACCGTACTTGAGCTAACTGTTAACCAACGAGCTTGGGATTCATTACCTCCCGATCTGCAGGCTATCGTCAGTAATGCCGCTCAGGCAGAAAATGTTCGCATGCTCTCTGAAATGGAACAGAAAAACCTGTCTGCTCTTGCCGAGCTACGTCAACGTAAAGGTGTTCAAATCCATCGCTTTCCTGATGATGTCTTAAACAAACTCAAAACGCTTACCAGCGAGACATTACAAGAAGAGGCTGACAAAGATCCTAAGTTCAAACGTGTTTATGAAGCTTATCAAGCTTTTAGACAACAAAATGACGCCTGGTCTGATATCTCAGAAAATGCCTATATTGCAGTGCAATAAAGATGGAAAAAGCACTGTATCTGATAGTGACCAAAAACGGATTTGATGAAGCAGTCAATAATATTATTGAGCAAAAAGCCGCACTCTGGATAAACCCCGGCATTTTAAGCGATGAGCAGATTCAATCACTTGCTCAAGTCGAAATTACCCCTCATATCCTCGAACAAGAAATTCAGCCTGGTAATGAAAAAGCGGTGCTAGAAATTATTCAACAAATTGAACGAGATGATAAAGAAGCCAACATTCTAGTTGAATACCCCTGAATGAAGGCATACTACAACGCTTTATAACCTTAAATTTCTACCAGTCGACAGTTTCACCCTACCAATAACGTTATTGTATGATTCATATTCCAGCTTGATTTAAACCGACCCGGTTAGACGATGAAGGAAGAGTGTGAAAATAAGTTCAACCCCGAGATTACTAATAGCCTTATTGATTGGATTGATCATATCGCTTCTACTCGGCCGCTTTATTTACTCAGTTGAAACTCAAGTCATTGAAACTGAGTTCGAAAAAGACGTCATTTCTGAACAACTAGCGATCGAACAAGAAGTCGCATTAAATTTTCTTGCCATCAAATCACTCAAAAATTTCTATGACAATTCACAATATGTTGATCCCAATGAATTCAAGCAATTTGCAAGCACGCTGTTAAATTCACATCCAAACATCATCGCCCTCTCGTGGGTGCCAAAAATCACTGCAACAACTCGCGCTGATTACGATTCAACATTCTCATATTTTGAACGAAATTTACACATTACTGAACGCGGAGAAAACAAGCAGCTCGTCCCTGCTCCGCAACGTGAGACCTATTTCCCCGTTTCTTATATCGAGCCTATTACGGGTAATGAAAATGCTTTAGGCTTTAATTTAGCATCAAATCAAAAACGTCTAGCTGCGTTGAATTTAGCGAAAGAATCAGGAAAATTAGCTATCACGGCCAGTATTCAGCTAGTGCAAGACAAAGGAGTACGCAAAAGTTTTCTTGCCGTTATTCCTGTCTATACTAAAGTTGAACAACAAGCGCAGGACATCGCAGGTTATATCACCGGTGTATTTCAAATTAGTGCACTGATCAACAACGCTTTGAAAAATACCGCTGAGCATAATATCAACCTAACATTGCTTGATCTGACCGAGTCTGAACCTGAAACATTGCATAATACCCATCCGGAGTTCTCCTTTAACCCTGGCATGACTGTAAATCGCGATTTAGGCCTTATCGGTGGACGAAAATGGGCAATAAAAGCCTCACCGGCCAGAAGTTATATTTTAGAAAAACGAAGCTCCAACCCCGCTATTATCTTCATATTAGTACTTACTTTTCTTACCTCATCCATCATTTATATCTATCGACTTCAGAAACAATCAGAAATAACTGAAAAAGCAGTCGAAAGTAGGACTATAGAATTAAAAGAAGCTAAAAAGGCATTAGAACGTATTACATTATTAGATGAAATGACTGGTGTCGCTAACCGCCGGCACTTCGATAATTACTTTATGCAAGAATGGAAGCGAGGTCTTCGTGAGCACCCCCCCCCTGACAATTATTGTTATCGATATCGATTATTTCAAACAATTCAATGATAACTATGGTCATCTTGCAGGTGATGTATGCATTCAACAAGTCGCAAAAGAGCTGGAAAGTAAAATGCGCCGT
>Ga0228674_1000904_pt1 | contig 19065 bp, 23 predicted proteins | sample 1D_rmetaG_FD_189054 | JGI IMG/M metagenome (GOLD analysis project Ga0228674, IMG submission 189054) | Seawater microbial communities from Monterey Bay, California, United States - 1D_r | ecosystem: Environmental > Aquatic > Marine > Coastal | place: USA: California | collected 2016-09-26
CACTTATATTATCGAAATAAGATCGTATTTAGTGTGTATGCTATACAGCGTATGCTATACGCGTGCTATACAGCCTTCGGCTGACGCCTCCGGCTTATTGCTTTACTCAGTCGTGTTCCAGGCTTTGAGTTGGGCTGAGGTCAGTTGTTGATCCTCTGTGAGATCTTTAGCCTGGTCTCCGATCCAGATACATTGTACGTAACTGGTTCCATCTGGTCTGGTTCTGATTTCTGATCTGTACATTATATTATATCTAGTTTAGTTAGTATATCTTCAAGTATATCTTCTTCAAGGAATTGATCCTGGTCGTAGTCTGTTTTCATGATCTCGATGTAGGCTTTGATCTGGTCGAACATTCCTGGATATCTGTCGTAGATCAACTGATCTATTCTGTTTACTATTGGTTTCATATTATTTACTGGGTGTTAAGGTTATTGTTTCGAACTCTTCTTGTGTAATAGTTCCGTCTAGTAGGGCCAGGATCTCGGATGTTACATCACGACCTGTGTATTTGTTTGTTATTTTCATTATATATTTATTTAAGATTCATATATATTATCAAATACCAATCGTATTAGGTATGTATGCTATACGCTCCGCGTTGCTCCGCACCAGGATCCCAGCACAAAAATTAGGATCAGGATCTCGCACCCGAGCCAACAGCTAGGCCACAGCCGGGAGTCAAACAACCAGGATCCAGATGCCAGCACACAGCACCTCAGCACTGCGCCCGATAGCAAGCCTGAACCTGCACCGTAAACCGCACCAAAAAGCCGAAACCATGCGCCAAAGCCGAAAAAAAGACCGGGGGCCCCTTGATTTAAAACGCGTTTCCCTATATCGTTGACCCAAAATAAATATGGTGTAACCCCATTGCTCTCTATTTGCAATATTTTTTTATTTCATAAAGTGTGACATTAGCTAGTTATATATATTAATAAGAGGCTATCGTCGCGTTTATGAGTATTGTAAAATTTAGGTATAACATGTAAGTATATAATGTATACGAAAACAACATTATGGCAAAACCAAGAAGAAAAGGCGGACCGAAGCAAAAATTAAGTCCAGCAGCAGCGAAGGCTAAAGCAATAAGGGATAAGAAGTACGCTATGACCGACAGGAGAAGGAGATTTAAGGCTGAGAGTCAAAGAAAGGATTGTCCTAAGGGTTACGATTACGACCATAACACTAAAAAATGTGTAAAAGCGTCGTTTAACCGAGGCGGTACGCAGAGTAAGAGTAAGAAAGACGGTACTAAGGCGGAAAGAAGACAAAATAAAAGATAAACATGGCAATAATATATTCATATCCTTACGATCAGACTATAACTGATACAGATGCTTGGGTAGGTACTGACTCTGTCAATAGACAGACGAAGCAGTATACGGCTAAAGCAGTAGCGGACTACCTGAATATAAACGGTAAGGTGGCAATTGCCGGTCAGATGAACTATCAGTTTGTACAAGACCCTTCTTTTAAAGCAGGTACTTTTGCTTTTGCAGCCGGAAGCGGTGATGACACACCTTGGTCAAGTATTACGTCTATAGTTATATCAAACATGGACCTATCTGGTCAGATTGTTTCACCTTTCTTAGAGTATTTAGTAGATGAGCAAGTAATGTTCCAAGATGTAGCCGGTAAGGGTTCATTTGGGCATTATATAATGAGAGGGTACACGCAAATTGGTACAACTAACTTTTATACATTAACATTAGAATATTTAGGAGGTAATGGATCTATAGATATGGATCACTATTATACTCTTGTAAACTTTTATCTAGAACTCGGTGCTACAGGTGTTGACAGTATTAGAACTTTTGACACTGAGTTTATAGATATGACACCTACGACGCCTCAAACAGGTAACGTAGAAGTTACAGCATCATTGTCAGCTACTGGTACGCCTGATAATACTACATTCCTAAGAGGAGACAACACTTGGGTAGAAGCAGATAAAACTTTTATATTTACTCAAGGAACACCTTCAACATCCTGGGTTATACAACATAACTTAGGTAAATTTCCATCCATAACAGTAGTCGATACAGCAGATACAGTTGTTATAGGAGATTACAATTATACGGATGACAACAATGTAACATTAACATTCTCGGCGGGATTTGCCGGTAAAGCATACTTAAACTAACAAACATGGCAATTAATTATTTAAACAATATTGATCTTAATAAGAATCAATTACAAAAAGCTGCTATCCACAACTTAAGCTCAGATCCAGCTACGGGAGTACTAGGTCAGGTGTATTATAATACGACGGATAGCGTATTGAAAATATGTGTAACAGCAGATATTGTAGGTCCACCTGTAGTAAATGCTGTTTGGGCAAGTGTATCAGGGGATTTAACGGGTCTTACAGAAGGTACATACATAAACATAGACAGTCCCAATGGTCCTATACCTACTATCAATCACGATTTAACAACTAGGTCAAATACTACATCGACAGCATCACCTGCTTATGGTGCTACGTTTACGGCTATAGATTCTATAACAACAAACACAACCGGTCACATAACTGATGTAAATACTAAAACAGTAACCCTACCTGATAACACTAACGAGACATATACATTACCTGTTTCTGTAGGGGCTGCGAACTCAGCTAAAATTGATTTAACAGCAGGTGGAACTGGATCAGGTATTAAATCTACTGTAGAGTTTAAAGGTACAAGTGGTAGAATAAACATAACCGAGACAGTGGGTAACAATGGTAATATAACTATTGATATGCCAGATGATGTTACTATAGTAGATGACTTAACTGTTGGAGGTGTTATAACGCAAAGTCAAGGAGGTGAAACAAATAGTTTTACAAGTAAACTTGACTTGAATAATAAAAGGATTACCAATGTTGGGACCGGTACAGCTTCTACCGATGGTGTTAATCTAGGACAAGTAGAATTACTTGTTGCAGGTGTTGGTGTTTTCAAAGGTGGTTACAATGCTACTAGCGATCCAGGTTCGCCAGCTATCAGTGGTTCATCTAACATTGCATTAGACCAAGGGGATTATTTCATAGTAACACACGATGGTGATATCACATTCAGCGACACTACAGTTTCTGTAGAAGTTGGTGATTTTATATTTGCTAACGCATCAATATCGGCAAGTTCAGATCCAGCATCAACAGCTTATACTTTAGTTATTCAAGATGCAAACATAGCAGGAGCTGGTGCAACAGATGGTGCTACGGAAAAAGGTGTTGCTGGTTTTGATTCAGCAAGCTTTTCAGTATCAGCAAGTGGTTGGGTACAACTAAAACCTCAAGCAAATCCTTACGGAGCTAAGCAGTCTCTTAACAACACTTCACCGTCTTCAAGAACTGAAGCAGGAGGACTTACTACATTTATAATAGATCTAGCAGATGCATCGTTATTTGGATCAGGTGCTTTAGCTGAGAATGTTAAAGTTGAAGTAACAGAAGGTTCGTCACCTTTCCAAACAGTATTCGCTGATGTAACAAGAAGTGGATCAGCTAGCATATCTGTAATATTTACAGGTTCTGTAGCAAACGACGCATACCAAGTACTATTGACGTACGTATAGACTAACTAATACTTTCAATGCATGGCATTAAAATTTTTAAATAACGGATATTTCGCCGGCAAGGTAGGTATTAGAACAGAAGATAGGGTAGTAATAATAAAATTTAGTACATGAAGTTTAAAAGCGATATAGAAGTACAGGCTGGTATAAAAGATAAAGACGGTCAGACGGGAAGCAATGGACAGATATTGGCTTCAACTGGTAGTCAAGTTGATTGGATAGATCCAGCTAACATAGTTACGTCGGCTACAGATGTGATTATAGAGTGTAAAAACACTTCAGGTGTTACTATAGCAAAAGGTACACCAGTATATCAAACTGGTAACGTCGGTGCTACGGCTGTAATAGAGGTCGCAGTGGCTGATGCTTCTGACGAAGATAAAATGGCTGCTATTGGACTTTTACAATCTGACCTTATAAATAATGCTTTTGGATATGTAGTTGTAACAGGTGAGCTTTTAAATATTACTACTTCACCTATAGACGGTGTAACACCTACAACTGGAGATACAATATATGTAAAACCCGGAGGTGGACTTACACTTACAAAACCAACAGGTGTTAATTTTATACAAAACGTAGGTTTAGTCGGTAAAGTATCTGGCGGTAACGCTGGATCAATTACTGTATCTTCTATAATGAGGAGCAATGATGTTCCGACGCCTTTATATATAGATCACGATAATCAACGTTTAGGTATAGGGACGAGTAGTCCTAGCGATAAACTAGACGTGCAAGATGGTTATATTAGAGTAGGATTCACGGGTGGCGCGCAATTTAAATTAGTACCTCACTCAAGTAATGATGGATATGGGTTTTACGATGTTGTAAACACTAACTATGACATGTGGTTTGACGGTGGTAAAGTAGGAATAGGCACTACTAGTCCTACAGCGAACTTTCACGTTACAGGTAGCTCTTCTAGTAGTAATCTACCAATAGCTAAAATAGAATCTACAGGTAGTATTAGTTATCTTAAATTTTTTAATTCCTCTACTGGGACTGGATCTTCAGATGGCACATATATAGGAATGAATGGAGGCACTGCTTACCTTGTTAATAAGGAAGCTGGTAATTTATACTTAGGAACTGGTAATAATTTTAATTTAACATTAGAGAATGGTGGTAATATAGGTATCGGGACGACTACGCCTAGTCAAAAGCTTACGGTTGAAGGAAATATAGAACTTGGAACAGGAGGTTATATCTACGGAGATACAACAACATCTTACCTTAGGTTAAACACAGCTGTTGGTTCATTGTTAGGTTATTCTAACGCTTATATAGGGCTAGGACCTTCTTTTGTGTACAACGTAGGAGGTTCTGAAAAGTTTAGAATATCATCAACTACCGGTAACGTAGGTATAGGGACAACTAGTCCTGGACAAAAGCTAGATGTTAGAGACGGCACTATAACTTCAAGAGATTCTGGAAATGTAAATTACGCTGAGTTAGACAGATTTGCAGGTTTAACATTAAAAGGTAATGGAGCTGGAGCCAAGTATGTATCTACACCAAATACAGACGCGTTAGGATTTAAAACTAACAATTCTGAAAGAATGCGTATTGACTCTTCTGGTAACGTAGGTATAGGTACTGATAGTCCATCTGAGAAGTTAGAAGTAATGGGTGGGTTAGTTGTTAATTCAGGGTTTAACACTGGGGTTTCATCATTATACCTTTCTCATACTGGAACTCAAGCCCAACATAAAGCTGGTATATTTACCACTTATACAGCCGGATATGGCAGGTCTTCTTCAATACAGTTCGCTTTAAATAGCGAAATGAATGGAAATATAGTTACAACCTCTGATGCTAAGATGACTATATTAGAAGGTGGTAATGTAGGGATAGGTACTACTAGTCCAGACTCTTTACTAGAAATATCTACCACGAATACAACTAAAGATTTTATAAAATTAACTTCCGGTGGTGGAAGCGTAAACCCAAGTTTAGTATTTGAAAAATCAGAAACAGAACAAGGGGTTATACAGTATATTAGAAATGGAGATTTAAAAATATACAATACAGATAATGATGGAGGTGTAATGCTTAGTGGTTCAAGTGCTACTAATTATGACATGTACATAGATAACACAGGAAACGTCGGCATAGGAACTACTAGTCCTAGTGAAAGGTTAGAGGTAACTGGGCCTGTAGGTTCTACTAAATTAACGGGATATAAGTTAATTTTCACAAGAAATGCAAACAACGAAATATTTACCGAGGGAGCAAGTTCAAGCTTAACTTTGGGTACTAACTCTGTTGAGCGTATACGTATAGATTCAGATGGTAACGTCGGTATAGGAACAGATAGTCCTAGTGAAAAGTTACACGTGTTTGGGGGAGCTGCAGCTATTGAAATAGACTCTACAACTAACGAAGCTTCTTTAAAATACGATAATTCAACAACAACCGCTGCTATAAAGCTAGCTAATAACGATTTAAAAACTGAGCTAGGCGGCTCAGAAAGAATGCGTATTACAAGTGCCGGTAACGTAGGTATAGGAACTACTAGTCCTACATATAAATTACAATCATCTGGAACAATAGGAGTGGCATCAAATACAGCTACTAATGCAATAAGTCTAAGTATTGATGAAGCAACTACTTTTCCTGGTTCTAATACTTCAGTCACTAGACTTCTCAACTTTGTTGGTTCAAATTCAGGACCCAATACAGAGATAGGTGGTATAAGATGGTTAAATACTGATAGTGATTCTGGAAATTATCAATATCACGCTGCTGGTATTACATCTCATAATACTGGTCAAAGTAATGACGGAGATCTGAGGTTTTTTGTTTCTAGTGACGCTAGCGCAGATTCTTCTACTGGAGTTGTTGAAGCTATGAGAATAGCTGGAGACGGTAACGTAGGTATAGGAACGACTGACCCTAAATCTAAATTAGATGTAGATGGAGGAGTAAAGATAGGTGATGATACAGATACAGCTTCAGCAGATAAAGTAGGTACAATGAGATATAGAACTGATACAGAATATGTAGAGGTTGATGGAGAAGAGTTAGTTACTAATGGTAGTTTTGATACTGATAGTGATTGGACAAAGCAAACACCTTGGACTATTAGTGGAGGTGTTGCTAGTTGTGATGGTACGCAAACTGCGGTAAAGTTTATTTATCAAACAGGAATAGGGGTTGTTGGAAAAACTTATAAATGTGAGTTTGAATTAACATCTTACACTAGCGGAAGTATAAAGCTATCCTCTAATGGTATCGATGGAAATGATATATCTTCTACAGGAACACATATTGAATACCTTACTTTTTCAGGAAGTGGTTGTTTTATGACTGCAAGTACAGATTTCATTGGCTCAATAGACAATGTATCAGTAATAGAAGTAACAGAAGAAGACGCAAGCTACGCAGATATGTGTATGCAAACAGGAGCATCCACATACGAGTGGGTTAACATAATTAAAAACACATATTAATATGAGTACAGGAAAAACATTTTCGACTAAATATATATTAGATAGTAACGATAACAAAGGTGCTGATGGGCAAGTTTTAATATCAACATCAGAAGGTGTTAATTGGAGTGATGGATCTGATATAATAGGTGGTCCTTATTTACCACTTTCAGCTGGTTCAGGAGAGATACTTACCGGTGATTTAGCTATGAACAATAACATAGGTATTATCACTAAAGATAGTTCAGGAGTGTTTAAAGATATATTAAAATTAAATTCTTCAAACGTATTAGAGATAGGTTCAAGTGCTTTAAATACTAATACTATATTTAGAAATACCGGTAACGTAGGGATTGGGACGACTAGTCCTAATTACCCTTTGGTAGTAAACGGAGTTGCCGCTGCTAACAGATTTTACATTCCTAATGTTTCATCTACTTCTGCTTGGGCTTTGCAGGCTAGGAACAGCGCTAATACAGCAGATAGTGGATTATATTTTGAAAACGGAGACGCTCAATTATTACTTAGAGATGATGGAAATAATCTAAATGTTAGAATAAATTCAGATACCAATAGTTATATCAATGGAGGTAACTTAGGTATCGGAACAACTACCCCAGATGCTAGACTTACTTCTTTTAGAAATGTTTCCAGTTACGCTGTAAGTAGAGGTGACGTTTCAACTAGAGCTGGTCTTAGCGTTAAGTCTTCTAGTAATTATGACAGTAAGCTTAATTTTGCTACTGGTTTAAATAGTCAACAGTATATACAAGGACTTAATAACGCAGCTACAACTGGTAGACCAATAGTGCTAAACCCTTATGGCGGCTATGTTGGTATAAACACAGCAAACTTGCCTACGCAGCAATTAGACATAATATCTGGTACTAACAATGGAATTAGAATATCAGCAACCGATGATCAAACCTGGAGGGATATAGGTATTAGAAGCTATGTTACAGAAGGGCAAGCAAACGCTTTAGCAAATCATACTTTTATATACACAACTAACCCGAGTTCAGGTACAGAGGATCCATTTAGAAAGTACGGAGCAACAGTGATTCAAGGAAGAGATAATGGTCATAGTGGATTTGCTATTAGATTAGGTAACGGAGGCGGCCACGCTACTAGGATGTGGATGGGCGCAACTGGTGTTACAACTTTCAGCAATACTGTTACTGCAACTAACTTCATATTATCTTCAGATAGTAGATTGAAAGACAATGTAGAGGACGTGGATAATTCTCACGTAGATGTTGATTGGAAAACTTTCGAGATGAAAGAACATGAAGGTCAAAAGAGATATGGTGTTATTGCACAGGAGTTAGAAGAGAAGCATCCAGAGTTTGTGAGAACAGATGATAAAGGAATGAAGTCTGTAGCTTATGTAGATTTATTAATAGCTAAAATAGCTGAATTAGAAGCAAGATTAGAAAAACTAGAAAAATAATGGCAGTACCAAATACAACTACATTTACGCTTGATGATGTTTTGCAAGAACTAGGATTAGGAGATGGAGACTCTTTACAAGATTGCTTTGATGATGCTGTTTCGAGTAGTTTTGATGCCACCTATAATCCTAACTCAGATGGTACAGATAATAATCTTTTGAATTTTAGGAACTATGGAGGGGCTTCGTATACTTTAAATATAGTAACTGTTGGTAATCCAGGAACAGCGCGCTTTGTAGTAGAAGGATCAACAGCTTCGCAGAGTGTGCAACTTCAGTTTAGGTATTCATCTCAAATTAATGTACAAGGGACACCTGTTAGTGTATATAGAAATGGTACCACTTTAATGTCGGTAAGTGATACTTTTACAATAAACACCGGCTCAGGAGGGGCTTTTGACTTTTGGAATCTTAACCCATTTGACGGAACCCCTTTTACTATAGGAACCAATGGCTCTGACTACTATAATATAGTTACTGTGTCTATGAGAATTACATCAGCTGGCGTTGACTCTTTTAATCCAGCGTGGGAAGATTTAAGTAAAACTTACACTGATCAATAAATAAATAAACAACCAAAATTAAAAACAAAAATTATGACAACTTACAATTGGAATTGCAAAACAGTAGATTGCTATCCAGAACAAAACAACGAAGCGGATGTGGTGTACAATGTGCACTGGATTGTAACAGGTGTATCTGATGAGGTAGATTCTGAGGGAAACCCTTACTCAGCTACAAAAATTGGAACACAAACTTTAGACACAAGCCAGATAACGAACTTTATTCCGTTTGATCAATTAACAAACGACGAGGTAGTTGCTTGGACTAAAGGAGCAATGGGTGACGAACAAGTTGCTAGCATTGAAGCAAGCATACAAAGTCAGATAGATAGTTTGATTACACCTACAAGTGTTACATTGACTATCGGGGAGCCTGTGCCGCCAACACCTGAGGTTGAGGAGACGCAAGAGCCTGAGGCTGAAGATTAATTAGGTAAAAATCGAACAAAACGAGTAATAATACTCGTATACCTAAAAAGGGTGAATTAAATCAAATCAAATTAAATTAAATATGAACGGAATTGTCAAAAACTTGAACTTTGGTGACGATGCTAGAGATCAAGTATTTAAAGGAATAGAAAAGTTAGCAAATGCTGTCAGCTCTACATTAGGAGCTGGTGGTAAATGCGTGATGCTAGAAGATGGTACGGGTAAACCCGTAATAACAAAAGACGGTGTCACTGTAGCTGATTCTATAATATTGTTTGATCCAGTGGAAAACATGGGATCTACATTGTTAAAAGAAGCTGCTAGAAAAACTGTTCAAGAAGCAGGTGACGGTACAACTACTGCAACTGTTTTAGCTCACTCTATATTAAAAGAAGCTTATGCTGTTTCAGAAAAGAAAAATGCCAGAGAAATAAAAGATGGTATAAATTCTGCGGTTGAAAAAGTAATTAAGTATTTAGAAAAGCTAGCGGTTGACGTGAAAGGAGACATGCTAGATAATATAGCTTCTATATCTGTTAACAACGACAACGAATTAGGTTCTATTATAGCTGATGCGTTTAGATCTGTAGATAATACAGGTATTGTAATGATGGAAACTGCCGGTGACGGTAAAACTGTTTCTGAATTAATTGAAGGTGTACCTTATGATAAAGGTTTAACAAACTCTCATTTCATTACAAACGAACAAACAAAAACAGCGGAATTAGAAAATCCACTAGTATTAATTATGGAATCCCCAGTTAATACTATAAGAGATATACAAAAAGTGCTGGAGTACGTAATAAAAAACAATAAACCTTTGCTTATTATAGGCGATTTAGAACAAGGTGTTTTATCAACTCTGGCTACCAATAAAAAGAAAGGTAATCTAAAAGTAAATGTAATCAACGCTCCTACTTATGGTATTAGCAAACGAGAAGTACTTGAAGATCTTTCCTTACTAACTGGTGCTACAATAGTTAACGAAGATTTAGGTGATGACCTTGATTCAATTGACGTAGAGTATTTAGGATCTTGTTTAAAAAGTGTTACCTCACACGAGGACACTGTTATAACGGTCTCTGAGGCATCCGAAAAAATAAAGGATGTAATACGTAGTATAAAAGAAAAGCTTACAAATAACACGCTGAAAAGCTGGGAAGTTATAAAGCTTGAAAAAAGATTATCAATGTTAACTGCTAAAATTGCGGTGGTTAAAGTTGGCGCAAACTCTGAAGTAGAGTTAAAAGAAAAAACTGATAGAGTTGAAGATGCTATCTGTGCAACAAAAGCAGCCGTAAAAGAAGGTATTGTACCAGGCGGAGGCGTTGCATTATTAAATGCTTCAACATATATTAAAAGTGAAGGATTAGGTGAAGAAGTTTTATTAAAAGCTATAAAAGCCCCTTACTTTACAATATTAGAAAATGCAGGTATCACGGCATCCGAACCACAAGATAAAGGTGTTGGTTTGAATGCGATAACAGGAGAACCTGTGGATATGGTTAAACACGGTATAATTGATCCGTTAATGGTAACCAAAAGTGCATTAAGAAATGCTGCATCTGTAGCTACTACAATATTATCAACTGATTGTGTAATTAATAATTTAAGAGCAAATGAAGGCGATAGGTAGAAACTTAATAATAAAGAAACAAAAAGAAGGAGTGGCCGCTACTAAAGGCGGTTTACTTCTTGCCGAAAAACAAAGGGAAGATATACGATACATTAAAGCATCTGTAATATCTCCCGGAGAAGAAGCAACCAAAGCAGGTCTAAACGAGGGTGATTTAATTTACTACGATAGACACGCCGGTCACACAATAGAAATAGAAGGTGACCCGTATCAAGTTATAAAAATGCAAGATATAGTTGTAGTTTTATGAGAATAGATGCTAGTGATGTTAAAAAATTAGGGTTATTAAAACACTACAGAATCATACGAAAATGGGCATGTAGAAATAATGACTTAAATGATGCTGATCTAGAGTTATTAATTTATTTAGATTGTTTAGACATGTTTACTAAGCAAGATTTTAAAACAGGTACGTTTTCATACAGTTGGAATAATAGAAGATGGAATAAGTTATTGAAGGAAGACTGGATCTCGGTTTGGCGAAAAAGAAATAGAACTACTCAAAAGTATCATATATATAAAGTATCATTTAAAGGCAAGCAACTTATAAATAGAATTTATAGGATAATGCTAGGTCAAGATGATATACCTACGAGTAGTAGAAACAGAATAATGAAAGGAGATACTTATACAGACAAAGTGTTAAGTGTAGCTATAAAAAACGTCAACAATGATAAAACAAGATGAAAACTTATTGGGTAAACCGATACTACAAAATCCAGGAGTACCTGTACCTTCAAATGAAATGGGTAATGCTAAACCTGTATTTAATCCAAATCAAGCTGCAAACGCTCAGTATGTATTTGGAACACCAGATCAAAGAGCTAACAGCATGCCTCAAAGAGAAATAACACCTTTATACATGGAGGATTTATCTGGAGACGGTAAAATAACTCAAAAGGATATTGGGATAGCTCAAGGATGGATTAAACCTGAAAAAAAATAAATTTAAAAAATAAAGATATGGATAACATTAAAAACAAAGCATCAGGCCAGAACGCTATATGGGACGGACCATTAGATTTAGACGCGCTGCCCAAAGGTAAAGGTTCTAGTTCAGGTAAATACGGAATGGAGATTTCTAAAGCACACTGTGGGTGTAGCTCTATGAAAGGACCAATTACGCAACGAGCTAAATAATAGAGTTATGATAACTCAAGATGTGAAATTATACGTTATAAATCTAGCCACCATGGCAGTGACAATGACTAATATAGAAGTGTATTTAAAAGTACTTTTATTGCTAGTGACAATAGGATATACATTATCCAAGTGGGTTAAATTAAAAGAATAAGATATGGCATTTATACAATCATCAAGTCCTTTTTTAAAAAAGAAAAAAAGCGCCGCTAGAACAGAAAGACAAGAATTTCGCCGAGAAAGGCGAGCTAATAGAAAAGCCGAAAAAGGAAAAGCGCCCTCTCGTAAAAAATCCGAAGGCAATTATGCTAAAGTAAAAGAAGGTAGGGGTACTGGAGCTAAAGCCGGCGGCGGTATGACTAGTAAGGGGGTTAAAAAATATAGAAGAGACAACCCTGGTAGTAAATTGCAAACAGCTGTAACAACACCTCCTTCTAAATTAAAGAAGGGAAGTAAAGCCGCTAAAAGAAGAAAATCATTCTGTGCTAGATCAAAAGGCTGGACTTCTGAAAGAGGAAGAGCTGCCAGAAGAAAATGGAATTGTTAATAATAAATATATATAAAAATGAAAAATTACAACAAGCAAGAAAAGAAAAACTTAATTAAAGACAATCCTATTGCAGAAAAAGGATCCGCCATTAAAAACCTTAACAAAGGATATGGGTCTCAATTAGGTAAATCTCCATTAGCTATGAAAGGTTCTTGGATGTCTAAGCACTGTAAAAAGTAAGTTAATGGCTTTTAAATTACAAAATCCTCCATACGCTATAGATAACACACCTATTTATAGCGTAGATATGGAAGACGGCGTTTTAGGAAAAGCCAATAATAATGGTACTATTGTTATAAACAATAACCTGTCACCTGCTAAATTAAACAGTGTTGTAAAACACGAAAAGGTACATATAGATCAAATGAAGCGTGGTGATTTAGATTACGACGATAATAATGTGTACTGGAAAGGTAAAAAATATTCAAGAGCTCAAATGAAAGAGGGGGCTAAAAACCTACCTTGGGAAGCTGAGGCATATAGAAAAGCAAAGTAAATGAAAAAGATATTAGAATTTTTCAGCACTAAAGTCTTTAAACAAGTAGGTGATGTAGTCGATGGCTTATTTACTAACGAAGAAGAAAGATTAGAAGCTAGAAATAAAATATTTAAAGTACTTCAGGACGCTCAATTAGAGCTGCAGAGAATGCAAACTGAAATTATTGTAGCGGAAGCTAAAGGTAATTGGCTACAAAGAAGCTGGAGACCAATACTAATGCTTTCGTTTGGTTTTATAATTATATATACTAAATTCATATCACAACTGTCTACAAGACTTATAACACCTGTTTTAGAGCCTGAGTTTTGGCAACTACTAGAAATAGGTATTGGAGGTTATGTAATAGGTAGAAGTGGCGAGAAAATAGTAGATAAGCTAGGACCTTTATTTAAAAAGTAAAAAGATTAAAAACAAGTAATAATAGTAATAATAGTAACCAATTAAATTAAATAAAATGGGAAAATTAACAGATGAACAATTAAAGTCTATTAAAGACGCAACAGGAAAAATGAACTCTATACTTACAGAAGTAGGATTTTTAGAGGCAAAAAAAGCAGAATACCTAGCAGCACATTTTGAAACTGCAAAAGAACTAGATGGTATCAAAGCTGAAATCAGAGAAGAGTATGGTGACATTACCGTAAACTTAGCTGATGGTACTTATGAAGAAGCTAAGCAGGAAGAAGAAACAAAAACTCTTGAGATAGCGGAATAATGAGTTCTGTTGTAAGAAAAATAAGTATAGGTTCTGACTATAAGAATGACGCTATGCACTATTCAGTAGGGCAAGGGGTTTATGGTGGACATACTATAGATTGCATATTACATGACACACAATCTAATTCTTACAGTATTTACATAAAGAAAGGAAATGAGGTGATGCCATGGAAGAAGTTTAATTCTAACATGGCAATATCCGTTGAGTATGATTTAGAATATTAAATGAGAAGTCTATACGATTTTATCGTCAAACCTATTGGCGATAGATACGATAACAAGGTAAAGCTAGGCGACGTTACATTAATACTAAACACTAAAATTGAAGACTTTAAGTCTGTAAACAATTTAGCTATAGTGGTTGAAACACCAAAAGCTTTTAAAACAAGTATAAAAAAAGGTGATATCATAGTAATACATCATAATGTATTTAGAGTTTTTTATGATATCCGAGGTAATAAGAAAAGAAGTAGATCTCATTTTAAAGATGATTTACACTTTTGTTCGGCAGATCAAATATATTTGTATAAAAATACAGGGGATTGGAAATCATTTGGAGACAGATGCTTTGTAATGCCTTTAAAAAACAAAGACACTTTAAGATCACAAAAAGAGCAAGACCTTATTGGTATATTAAAAATAGGTAATAGTTCTTTAAAAGCGCTTAATATCAATCCAGGGGACACAGTAGGGTTTACACCCGGCAGTGAATGGGATTTTATAATAGACGATCAAAGAGTTTATTGTATGAAATCTAATGATATTGTAATTAAGTATGAACACAAAAGAAACCAAGAAGAATATAATCCTAGCTGGGCAAAAAGCAGTTAAGGAGTTAATTAAAGTGGCAGAAGAAAAGATCGTTGACTCAGAAGATGATTTATCAGCTGACAGACTTAAAAATGCTGCCGCAACTAAAAAATTAGCTATATTCGATGCTTTTGAAATACTTGCTAGAATAGAAGAGGAGGATGAAAGATTAAATGAAAACCCAAAAGAAGCTAAGGAAGAAAAAGCTTTTAGAGGTTTTGCAGAAGGAAGATCTAGATAATGTACGAACAAACCTTAGTAGCAGTATTAAAAGACTATATCAAACCTAAGATATTAAAAAGGTTAAACAGGTATAAGAAATGGGAGTACGGTTACAACGAAGAATACGACGTAGTTGTAATCAGTAAGACCGGGCAGATAGGAGAGGTTTACGAAATACAAGGAGTAAAAATAGCATTACCAAAGAAAGATGATGTTATTAAATTTGAAGGAGACAAGTGGAAACACACGAAATACCCAAAAGAGCTTTCAAAGATAAAATCGGTATTTGATTGGGACGAATACCCTTCACAGTTTAAAGAAAAGTGGTATGACTATATTGATACAGAATTTAAAAGGCGTGAAGAAGGTTTTTGGTTTTTTAATAAAGACAAGCCTTCTTATATTACTGGTACTCACTACATGTACTTGCAGTGGTCCAAAATTGATGTTGGGGCAGCAGACTTTAGGGAGTCAAACAGATTATTCTTTATATTCTGGGAAGCTTGTAAAGCAGATGTACGTTGTTACGGAATGTGCTATCTTAAGAACAGACGGTCAGGGTTTTCTTTCATGGCCTCAGGCGAAACGGTTAATCAAGCTACAATATCCACAGACTCCAGATTCGGAATTTTATCAAAGTCTGGTCCAGATGCGAAAAAGATGTTTACTGATAAAGTTGTACCCATCTCAGTTAATTATCCCTTCTTCTTCAAACCAATCCAGGACGGTATGGACAGGCCGAAGACGGAGCTCGCGTACAGAGTTCCCGCGTCCAAATTTACGAGAAAAAAGCTTGATACCAATGAAAAGCTACAAGAGATTACCGGTCTTGATACCACGATCGACTGGAAGAACACAGGGGACAACTCGTACGACGGGGAAAAATTAAAACTATTAGTCCACGATGAAAGTGGTAAATGGGAAAGACCTACAAACATATTAAATAACTGGAGGGTTACAAAAACTTGTTTGAGATTAGGTTCAAAAATTATAGGTAAGTGTATGATGGGTAGTACATCAAATGCTTTAGACAAGGGTGGTGAGAACTTTAAAAAACTATACTATGACTCCGACGCAACAAAAAGAAATGCAAATGGACAGACTCGTTCGGGACTCTATAGCTTGTTCATTCCTATGGAATGGAACTACGAAGGCTACATTGATTCTTATGGATTTCCTGTATTTGAAACGCCAAAAAAACCAGCTGAAGGACCTGACGGATCACTTATAAAACAAGGTGTAATTGAATACTGGAATAATGAAGTCGAAGGATTAAAAGGAGATCAAGATGGTTTAAACGAATACTACCGTCAGTTTCCAAGAACAGAGCAACACGCTTTTAGAGATGAAGCAAAGCAATCTCTGTTTAACTTAACAAAGATATACGAACAAATAGATTATAACGAAGATCTTAGGAATACATCGATAATAACCACGGGGAGTTTTATGTGGGAAAACGGTATAAAAGATACTAAGGTGATATTTGTACCAAATAAAAATGGTAGGTTCAACGTTAGTTGGGTACCACCTGTACAAATGCAAAATAGAGTTATAGTAAAAGGTAATACAAAATATCCAGGTAACGAACACTGCGGCGCTTTTGGGTGTGACAGTTATGATATATCGGGTACAGTTGATAAAAGAGGTTCTAATGGAGCCTTGCACGGGTTAACTAAGTTTAGCATGGAAGATGTTCCACCTAACAGATTCTTTTTAGAATATATAGCTAGACCACAAACTGCAGAAATATTTTTTGAAGACGTATTAATGGCTTGCATATTTTATGGTATGCCAATACTTGCGGAAAACAACAAACCTAGATTACTGTATCATTTTAAAAGAAGAGGCTATAGAGGCTTTTCAATGAACAGACCTGATAAAAGATTAAACAAATTATCTGTAACTGAAAGAGAAATAGGTGGTATACCGAACTCTAGTGAAGATATAAAGCAAGCACATGCTGCAGCTATAGAATCATATATAGAAACTTGTGTTGGACGAACAGAGGCTGGTTATGGAGATATGTACTTCCAAAGAACATTAGAAGACTGGGGTAAATTCAATATAAACAATAGAACAAAGCATGATGCTTCTATAAGTTCTGGTTTAGCAATAATGGCTTGTAATAAAAACTTATATTCACCGGTTAGTCCAGTGCAAAAAAAGGTTTACGATTTAGGAATTAAAAGATATGACAATAGAGGTTCTACGTCTAAAATATTAAGATAAATGAAAATACAAACAAATACCGATAGTTCTTTCCCTAACCAGGTTGTTAGCGACGAAGTAAAAGCCAGTTATGATTACGGCTTGCAAGTCTCTAGAGCTATTGAACAGGAATGGTTCAATCAAGGAAGAGGTAATGGTAATAGATACTTAAACAATTGGAATAGCTTTCATTCATTACGATTATACGCAAGAGGAGAGCAATCGATACAAAAGTACAAAGATGAGTTGTCTATAAATGGCGATTTATCTTATCTTAATTTAGACTGGAAGCCGATACCAGTTATATCAAAATTTGTTGACATTGTTGTAAACGGTATGTCAAATAAATCGTATGATATAAATGCGTTTGCTCAAGATCCATTTTCTGTAAAAAGCAGAACGGATTATGCAGCAGCTGTTGAAAAAGATATGAATACCAAAAAAGCTTTGTTAAATATAAAACAAAACTTAGGTATGGACTTTTCAACAACAGGAGATTTAGAAAGCTTACCTGAAAATAGAGAAGAGTTAGATATACATCTACAAATGACTCCTAAGCAAAACGTAGAGATTGCAGAAGAAGAAGTTATAAATAATGTATTAGCTTTTAATAAGTATGAGCAAACAAAAAAACGATTAGCTCACGATTTAACTACTATAGGTATTGGAGCTGTTAAAACATCATTTAACAAAGCAGAAGGAATTGTTACTGATTATGTTGATCCTGCTAATATGATTTATTCATATACAGAAGATCCAAACTTTGAAGATATATATTATGTAGGTGAGGTAAAATCTATATCACTAGCAGAGCTTAAAAAGCAATTCCCATCATTATCAGCGTCAGAGTTAGAAAAAATACAGGATATGCCTGGTAACTCTCAGTATGTAACAAACTGGGGTAATTACGATGCTAACACTATTCAAGTTTTATACTTTGAATACAAAACATATTCAGATCAAGTATTTAAAATAAAGAAAACAGATCAAGGGTTAGAAAAAACGTTAGAAAAACCTGACACATTTAATCCTCCAGCTAATGATAACTTTGAAAGAATATCTAGAACAATAGAGGTTTTATATACTGGTGCAAAAGTATTAGGTACAAATATTATGTTAGATTGGAAGCTAGCAGAAAATATGACAAGACCTACAGCTGATACTACAAAAGTAATGATGAATTATTGTATATCAGCACCAAGAATGTATAAAGGGCGTATAGAGTCTATAGTTAGTAAGATTACCAGCTTTGCTGATATGATCCAAATAACGCATCTTAAATTACAACAAGTAATGTCTAGGATAGTACCAGATGGTGTATTCTTAGATATGGATGGGTTAGCTGAAGTTGATTTAGGCAACGGTACAACATACAATCCAGCTGAGGCATTAAACATGTACTTTCAAACAGGTTCTGTTGTTGGTAGATCACTTACGCAAGACGGTGAATTAAATAGAGGTAAAGTACCTGTACAGGAATTATCATCCTCGAGCGGCCAAGCAAAAATACAAAGTTTAATTGGTACATACCAGTACTATCTACAAATGATAAGAGATGTGACCGGGTTAAATGAAGCAAGAGACGGTAGTGCTCCAGCTAAAGATTCTTTAGTAGGGCTACAAAAAATGGCAGCTAACGCATCAAACATTGCAACTAAGCACGTATTAGATTCTTTGTTATACTTAACAGTTAGAACTTGTGAAAATATAAGTTTAAAAGTAGCTGATGTTATTGAAAACCCTTTAACAGAAAATGCTTTAACAAACGCTATAAGCACGTTCAATACAAAAACTCTTGAGGAGTTAATGAATTTACAGTTGCATGACTTTGGTATTTATTTAGAGC
>Ga0228674_1000905_pt1 | contig 19063 bp, 18 predicted proteins | sample 1D_rmetaG_FD_189054 | JGI IMG/M metagenome (GOLD analysis project Ga0228674, IMG submission 189054) | Seawater microbial communities from Monterey Bay, California, United States - 1D_r | ecosystem: Environmental > Aquatic > Marine > Coastal | place: USA: California | collected 2016-09-26
AAATACAATATAACAAGGAGGTACCATCATGTGCAGTCCATTTGTACGTAAAGAAGCCAACCGACTTAACTGGTTAATCAAAGGTAAACTTATTGATAGATCCTGGAGCGATGAATCAGTTGAAAAAACTTACGATTCATATTTCAAAAGACTTTGGGGTAATAACGAGAGAATGGAATACGGTGCTGTAGGTTTTGAAGCCGCATACAAAGCTCGAGAAGCTGAAATATTAGCTGAAGAAATGGAAACAGTTGCTAATTTAGGGTACGATTAAGGTTGACACATATACCTATATAGTATATACTAACAGTATATTCAATAAGGAGTCAAAGCCGTCGTGTTACCCAAACTATTAGTAGTAGGCCATGGTCGTCATGGTAAAGATACTGTATGCGAGATGTTAGAAGCATATGGTTATACATTTCAATCATCAAGTAAATTTTGTTCAGAACTTTTTATCTTTAATGATCTAAAAGACAAGTATGGGTATGCTGACGAAGAACAGTGTTACATAGATAGACACAATCATCGTACAGAATGGTATAACATGATACATGATTACTGTAAAGATGATCTAGCACGATTAGGTCGTAACTTATTTGACAAACACGACATTTATTGTGGACTACGTAACAAGCGTGAATTTTTTGCTATGCAAAATGAAGAAATATTCAATTATGCAATTTGGGTAGATAGAAGCGATCACTTAGAAAGCGAAGACCCTAGTTCAATGAGTATTGAACAATGGATGTGTAATTACACAATTGACAACAATGGCGACAAAGATAGACTACGAAAAAACGTTGATACACTTGTACGCACTATTTTTAAAAATCAGGGACTAAGTCTCCCTGTCTCCACTTAACACCTGTCTTTTGAATTACACGTTGACAATTAGCACATATAGTTTTTAAGTTACTAGGACGACAGTTTTTTAAATCTCCATCAATATGGAATACATTAAACTGTTCAGGATGATTAGATTTAAATCCGCACTTCTCACACTGACTCTTTTTCTTGTACCCTGCTTGTTTCCATTTTGGTATGCCGTTACCTTGACCGTTACGTAAACAACGTTCACAGAGCTTACGATAGTAAGTTCTACCTTCTTTTTTATAGTTTATTGCGGCAGGACGTTGTCCACAAGTGCATAAAGGTCTCATATTGTATTTAGCTCACCTTTTTGGCCCCTTTTTCATAGGCGTTATAGCAACCTTTTCTAAACTAAATGGTAAATACATGTAACAGAATACCCAATCCAGATAGGAGAAATAGAATGGCATTAGTATCACCAGGTGTACAGGTTAGCGTAGTAGATGAAAGTTTTTACACACCCGCTGAACCAGGTACAGTACCAGTAATTTTTTGTGCAACGGCACAGGATAAAACAAATGCTTCGGGCTCGGGCACAGCACAAGGAACACTAGCACAGAACGCTGGTAAACCTTACTTAATGACTTCACAACGTGACCTAGCAGAAACATTTGGCGACCCAATTTTCCAAATTGACGCAAACAACAATCCAATCCACGGCAGTGAACTTAACGAATATGGTTTACAAGCTGCATACTCGTTCTTAGGAGTAAGCAACAGAGCGTGGGTAGTAAGAGCACCGATTGATTTAGGATCGTTAGAACCAAGAGCAAGTGTTCCAACAGCAGATCCAGTAGATGGCACATATTGGCTAGATACTTCAAGTTCATTATTTGGTATCCAAGAATGGAACAACGCCGCAATTGCAATCAATGGCGGACAAACTTTTACTAACAAAATTCCAAAAGTAATTACAAGCATGACGCAAACTGAGGATGCAGCAGACGACAACGGAAGAGTTGTAAAACGTCCATTAGCATCAATTGGTGAAATTGGCGACTACGCTGTAGTTGCTGTTACTACACTTAATACAATGTGGTATAGAAATACCGCAGGTGAATGGGTACAACTAGGTAGTGACGCATGGCGCAAATCATGGCCAACAGTATCAGGTACAAGCTCCAGCGCACCAAGTGCAGGATCATTTACTATTAACGGTACACCAGTTAGCTTTACAGCAGCTTCAAATATGACTGACGTTGCTACACAAGTTACAGCTGATTGTCCATTAGGATATACAGCAGGAGTAGTTAACGGTAAACTAGCTATCTTTAGTGATGGTACAGTAAGTGGACCAGATTCAACTTTAGCAGGCGTAGTTACTATTAGTGAAGCAGGCGGTTCAGTTACTATTGATGCACTAGGACTTGATGCAGGTACATATTATCCACCAGCACTACAAATTAGTAAGCACACTAGCGTTCCAGAATTTAAAGCAACTGACACTTACAACAGACCTACAGGTAGTGTTTGGATTAAAACAACTACACCAAATGCAGGCGCACGTTGGAGAGTAAAACAGTGGAACACAAATACAAGATTATGGGTAGACACAGCTACACCAATTTATGATACAGCACAAGAAGCATTAGTACAACTTGACAGAACTGGTGGCGGCGAAAACCTATCAATTGGTGATTTGTTTGCTGATAGTAATGTTGCACAAGATGCACTACCGCTAGGCACATTTAAAATTATGCGCAGAGCAGCTGTAGGATCAACAGCAATTAAAACTAACAAAACACTAGACGGAGACTTTGCTCAAGGTAGTGTTTATAACTTCCAATTAGAAGCAACAGCACCAGGTGATTCAGCATTTAGCGCACCAACAACTATTGCATTTACAGGATCTGATTCTGGAGCAACTGATGCAATAGCAATAGCTAGTGCAATTACAAACGCAGGTATTTCATATGTAAGTGCTGAAGTTGATAGTGAAAACAGAGTAATTATTAAACACTCAAAAGGTGGCGAGATGCGTTTAACAGACGGTCAAGGCGCATTTGCATGTTTTACAGCACTTGGACTAACAGCATATGTTAGTACAGATTCAACTACTACACGCTTTTTAATGGACGAGCCAGGCGTTGATAATACATCAGGCACATTACAGTTTAGAGCAAGTAACTGGTTACCACTAACATATACACCTAGTGATAATCCAATTACACAAACAGCTGCAGACGGCACACTTTGGTATAACTCAATTGTTGACGAAGTTGATATTATGATCAACAACGGAAGTACTTGGGTTGGATATCACAACTTTAGTTCAGACTATGCTGATTGTGATCCAGAAGGTCCAATCGTAAGTGCAACACAGCCTACAAAACAAACAAACAATGATGAACTAGTAGAAGGCGATATTTGGATTGATACTAGTGACTTAGAAAACTATCCAGTGATTTATCGTTACAGAAAAATTACTGACAAGTGGGAACTAATTGATAACGGAGACCAAACAACAGAAAACGGCGTATTATTCGGCGATGCTCGTTGGGGTACATCCGGTGCTAATGGCAACGTCAAAGGCTCAATTGTTGACCTACTAACATCAGACTACATTGACTTTGATTGTCCAGACCCGGACTTATATCCAAAAGGTATGATGTTGTTTAACACACGTAGAAGTGGATTTAATGTTAAGAAATATGTAGCAGACTATTTAGATAGTGGCGCACAAAACATTAGAATGAATAACGAAGAGCAAGGCAACTACGGCTTAGCAACTAACGGCGTATTTGATCGTTGGGTAACTGAATCAGCTAACCAAGTTGATGGTTCAGGTAGCTTTGGACGTAAAGCACAGCGTAAAGTTATTTTACAAGCATTACAAGCAGTTATTAATAATAACGACGAGATTAGAGATGACGAGTCACGTATCTTTAACTTAATTAGTTCTCCAAGTTATCCTGAGCTTATTGGCGAAATGGTTACATTGAATTATGATAGAGGACTAACAGGATTTGTAGTTGGCGATAGCCCTGCAAGATTGTTACCAAATGCAACTTCATTAAATGAATGGGCAACAAACGCTCGTTTAGCTGTTGAAGATAACGATGACGGACTTGTTACACGTGACGAATACCTAGGACTATTTTATCCATGGGGCTTCACAAGTGATAACGTAGGAAACAACGTTGTTGTTCCACCAAGTCACATGATGCTAAGAACTATTGCACTAAGCGATCAAGTTAGCTATCCATGGTTTGCACCAGCAGGTACAAGACGTGGCGGAGTTACAAACGCAAGTTCAACAGGTTACATTAGTAGTGAAGGCGAATTTGTAAGTGTAGCACTTAACGAAGGACAAAGAGATACATTGTATGCACAAGGCGTTAACCCAATTACGTTTATTACAGGTGCAGGACTTGTTAACTTTGGACAAAAAACTCGTGCAAGAGGATCAAGTTCACTGGATAGAATCAACGTAGCACGTTTGGTTATCTACTTACGTAGTCAATTAAACCAGCTTGCTAAGCCTTATATCTTTGAACCAAATGATAAGATTACACGTGATGAGATTAAAGGTCAAGTTGAGAGTTTACTATTAGAACTTGTAGGCCAAAGAGCATTGTATGACTTCTTAGTTGTATGTGACGAAACAAACAACACTCCAGCAAGAGTTGATAGAAACGAACTATACGTAGATGTTGCTATTGAACCTGTTAAGAGTATTGAGTTTATTTACATTCCGCTACGTTTGAAAAACACTGGCGAAATAGCAGGTCTTTAATATGATAAATACATATAACAAATTAGGAGCAAAGTAAATGGCAATTTCAACACTATCAAAAATTACAGTACCGTTAGCTGGCGGGGACTCTGCCAGTAACCAGGGCTTGTTGATGCCAAAGCTTCAGTACCGCTTTAGAGTGTCACTGGAAAACTTTGGTGTGTCAACACCGACAACAGAACTTACTAAACAGGTAGTAGATATTACCCGTCCAACAGTAGCATTTGAGCCAATGGAAATACACGCATACAACTCGAAAGCATACTTAGCAGGTAAGCATACATGGTCGCCAATAACACTTAACTTACGTGAAGACGTAAACAACGCTGTACAAAAACTTGTAGGCGAACAGTTACAGAAACAGTTCGACTTTTACGAGCAATCAAGTGCAGCAAGTGGTCAAGATTATAAATTTACAACACGTATTGAGATCTTAGACGGTGGTAACGGAGTACATACTCCAAACGTATTAGAAACATTTGAACTTTATGGTTGTTTTGTTACTAATGCTAACTACAACACATTGGCTTATCAAAATAATGAACCAGTTACTGTTACACTAGAAATCCAGTATGACAACGCAATCCAAACACCTACAGATACAGGTATTGGTACAGCAGTTGGACGTACATTAGGATCGCTTATAACAGGTGGCGGCGCTTAATACAAGCACTGTATATTAGAAACACTAAAGAGGGAGCCTACGGGTTCCCTTTTTTATTATCTACGCACTTATTCTATATAGATAAATATTAGTATGGCAGCGACATCGAATGGATTTTTAGATAACTTAGTTAATGGGATTTTAGGCCCTAAAGGAACTATGGCCGACTGGCAACATGCTAGTAGGTTATATGTAGATGGCAATTTAAAACTTGCTCCTAAGAGTAAATTTTTATATCATACATATTTTCAATTAGATCCTGTAGTACGAAGCATACTACCCGAATTAAAAGACAAACATAATTTAGAAATTGGTATGCTTGTTAAATCAGCAGACTTACCAAGATATACTTCTAACGTTGAAACACGTAACAAGTATAATAGAAAAAAGAATGTACAAACTGGTATACAATACGAGCCTATTACAATTACATTCCATGATGACAACTACGGTGTAACTACAGCATTACTAGAAGCATACTACAGATACTATTTTGCTGATGCAGGATACGGGCGTTTACCTGGAGCATATAACAAAGCAGGTAGCGGGGATAATACATATTTAGGTAGTGGAAGAAATCAATATAAGTTTGGTTTAGATAACAATATATCTGTACCGTTTTTCCAAAATATACAAATTAGTCAATTAGCTAAAAAGACATATACTACCTATACAATAGTAAATCCAATTATTACTAGTTGGCAACATGATAGTGTAGATAACAGTGACGGTTCAACACCAATGACAAATACAATTACTGTTGCATATGAAGCTGTACATTATTCACGAGGACCATCAGACAACGCTAATAGTGATAAACCAGGACCAACAGGATTTGGTTCAACAGAACATTATGATAGACAGCCTTCACCTATATCATTATTAGGCGGCGGTCCATTAAGTTTAGACGGTGCTTTTGGAGCAGGCGCAGACTTGTATGATTACATATCTAAAGGTCAAGGATTTAGTAGTCCTTTACAAGCAGGACTAGCAGCATTTCAATTGCTTAGAGGTCTTGAAAATATGACTTTAGAACAATTAAAGGACGAAACTTTTAGTGGACTAAAGGGCGTACTAGGTGACATAGGAAATACTAATGTTAGCGGAGTTGCTAATACTGTAATTCCAAAAAATAATGGCGACGGCGGAAGTAATGATGTAACAGAAGCTACTAGTGTAAACACACAAACTGATAGCTCAACTGTTGTACAAGGGACAACTACTAGACAATTACTTAAAGATAATCCTATTGCACTAGAGGATGCAGCAAAGAGTGTATATAAAAACGATTATCTTACTGGCGGAGGAACTGGCGGAGTAAACGGAATAAACGATTCGTGGGCAGCTTTACCTGAGGGAACTAAAGAACTTTACAGAGAGAAAGCATTGGATATAACATTATGAATAGTGGATTACCAGTAAAAAATATTACTAAAAAATCAGACGAAGATGTACGTTTGTTTTTTGACAAGTATCTTACAAAGTCGATAAATTTTAATGACAATGATTTAAACTCATGTGTTGGATTTTTTGAAAACAAAGGGTTTGATAAATCAAGTGCAGTAGCTGTAAGTGTTGTCTTGCTACAACAAGCTAAACTAGATAACATAAAGATTTTTCAATTGCTTGATACTTTAAAAGGCTACAAAGATATACAACTAAGTGCTGTAGTAGCTGAAATTCTTAATTACAATCGAAAGCGCACTAGTGCTGTAGGATTTAAAAAACAAAACACTGATAATAGATTAGAAAAAAGAAACATAATTGAAGGTTCGCCTGCACCAGTAATAATAAATAGTGAAGTTGAGAACAACTTTAGTGCAACAGGATTTACATTTGATTCTAGAACTAACACCTGGGACGGAGCATAACACATGGCAAAACAAATAATTAATAGAGGATCTAATGCAAACGACGGCACTGGCGATAGTTTGCGTGACGGTGCTGAAAAACTTAATGATAATTTTTCAGAAATTTACAGTGTATTAGGTGACGGTAGTAACTTACTTACTACTGATATAGATTTTGGTTCTAACAAATTATTGTATTCTAATGTAGTAGCAACAACAACAGAATTAAATGCAATTGATGCAGCAAGATATCATGGGCTAGTAGTACATGTACACGCAACAGGCGGCTTGTATTATGCACATGCAGGAGCATGGAGAAAACTATTATCAGATAATAGTGGCTCTGCTATACCTAGTTATACAGATTCGTTAGATACTGTTGCATATTCAGGAAACTATAATGATTTAAATAGTCGCCCAGCTATACCTAGCATATTAACAGATATTAATATAGTTGATGGTAGTGCAGGACAAGTATTAAGTACAGACGGCGTTGGTAATTTTACATTTAGAGATGTTGTAGCAACTAGTATTCCGTTTGCTGATGTTACTGGTAAACCAACAACAAATGCAGGGTACGGAATTACAGACTCCTTTACAGGACGTTATGAAGACTTAACAAACAAGCCAGTATTATTTGATGGAGCATATGCTAGTTTAACAGGTTCTCCAACTATACCTTCTGACCTTAATGATTTAACTGATGATAATGGATTATTATTTGACGGCAACTATAATAGTTTAAATGGCCGTCCAACTATACCTGCAGATTTAAGTGAAATAACAGATACTACTAACTTACTTTTCAGTAGAAGTTACAATGACTTAACAAACAAACCTACATCGTTTGCTTTACTAACCACTTTACAGATGGGCTTAGGAGTAGAAGTTGACGAGTTTAGTAACGATACAGGATTAACTGATAATAGTGAAACAGCACTAGTTACTGAGAGAGCTGTTAAAGGTTATGTTGATGCTGCTATACCTAATGATTTAACAGACTTAGGTATTACTGATGGTAGTGTAGGACAAGTTCTAACTACAGATGGTGTTGGTAACTTTACATTCCAGGCGGCTGGAGATACTATTGGAAACTTTACACTTGCTGCAAGTTTAATTGATACAGATGATTCTAGTGCAATTAGTTTTGTGCCGCCAGTAATTATAAGAAGTGACTTAACAGTTGAAAATAGTTTAACAGTAACAAATGACTTAACTGTTGATGGTGATATATCATCTAATGGCACAGGAAGTCCAGAAGTATTTTCAGCTACAGATATAAAGCTGACAGCAAGTACAAGAGTAGAAGTATCATCTAGTCCTTTTAAGTTTGCAAGTTTTACAGACGATGAACGTAATAATTTTACAGCAGAAAACGGCGATGTGATATACAATACTACAACAAGTAAATTCCAAGGCTACGCTGGCGGCTCTTGGGTTGATTTGCACTAAGGAGTTAATTAATGAGTGAACGTTATTATACTCTAAGTACAAATACTGTAAATGAGTTTAACGAACTACACACTGAATTAGTAGATGGTTCTATTTTAAGTAGAAGTGTTGTTTGTGGAAATCATACAGAACATAGTCCTACTAGAGGCGAATATCTTTTAACTGATGCCGAAGCTGAAACATTAGGTGCTGATGCTAGAGTACTTTTTATAAATTTAACTCCTGCAAGATATCCAGAAATATTTAATGCATCTGACGATGATTTACGCATGGACGTAAAAAATGAATCATATGATCGTTATGCTAGTACAGTTAGGAATTGGCAATATTGGGCTAGTAATGGATTCATACAAGGAACATTCTCGCAAGATACAGCAGCAGATGTAGGCCGTGCAAGTAACCAATTAATTAGGATGGAACAAAAGAGAAATCCTTGGATTGAAGGCAGTATAACTTCTACTACAAAAATTGATCGAAATCCTCGTCCTAAGGGTGCAGGCGAAGGCGTAGATATTATATGCATGGACAACGGTACTTGGATTGGACATGTTGAATTTATTAATCCTAACAGAGTAAACTTTGATGCAGGAGCATCAGTAAGCCCAGTTGATTATGTTGGTGGGAACGCTTTACCGGGCAATGGCTATTGTGATGTACTAGATGTAATGTTAGACGGTCCTTATTATATTGATCCTGATTGGTTCAATGCAGATCCAGTCTCAAGACTAGAAACACGATGGGATGGCACTACTGTACCTGTTACTACTGTAGCACACGATTGGTGGAGAGACAGTACACAGCGTAGTGCAGAATTTGCATCTTTTGGTAACATACTTGTAAACACTAGTTATACTAGAGAAGGTGCCCACGGAGATAACACAGCATATCCTTCATTAGCAAATGCAGATCACGGAACACAGTGTGCTAGTTTAATATATGGCCGCACACATGGTTGGGCATACAACGCAAACAAATGGGCTATGAATCTTTACAGTAATAGTAATGTTGGTAGCTTTGAAATTGGGTTTGATATGTGTAAAATATTCCATCAATACAAACCTGTCAATCCTTTATACGGAACAAAGAATCCTACTATGGGAAATAACAGTTGGGGATTTAGAGCAAATAAAAGTTCGACTAATTATTATTTTCAAAGTGCAACAGGAACATCATATAGTGGAAGTAGTAACGAACCAGAGTTTATTAGGTACATGGGTGCTGATGGGGACGCCGGGCGTTGGAAGTCAGAAATGTATGACAACTCAATGACACAAGCTGGTAAAGAATTAATGGAGAGTGGGTTTATATTCATTGCAGCCGCAGGTAATAGTGGCCAGACACAAACAAATCCAGACGATCCTAACTATGATAACCATATTAGTGATGGTTCAAGTGACGGTGTTTATAGTAGTGCAGGCGGTGAAACATTTAGTAGTTTTGGATATACTGTAACTGGTACAACTAATAGAAGAGGTTTCCCACAACACATAGGTAAAACAGAAAGCCAAACATTAGCAGGCAATACTACAGTTAAGTTTCCTGCTATTAACATTGGCGCACTAGACGATCAATTTTCATCAAACAAAGAACGTAAAGTTAATTATAGTGATATGGGCAATGCAATTGATATGTATGCACCAGCTGACGGAACATTAGCTGCAACTATAGGTACATACGGAACCGATGTTGCACGTTACGATGATAGTTACACAGGCTTGTCTACATCAAGTGATTGTAGAGACACACGCTTTAGTGGAACATCAGCAGCTTGTCCAGTAGCATGTGGATTCTTAGCAACAGTAGTACAATACAACAGAGGTTGGACTGGCGAAGATATTAAAAATTGGCTACAGACTAATGTTGAAGAACAAACCACAGCTGACTTCTATGACAATACTAGAGGTACTACAGCAGAAGGTACAGAATGGTCTGACAGAAATAGACTACAAGGTAGTGTACGTAGAGTAGGATACTTAGCAGACTATCCTGTTACTACTCCTGTTCCAGGTAAGAATACAGTATCACTTAACGGTGCATTAAATCTTAAAGGCGGCATTAGCATAAGGTTTAAGAAATGATATGGCAAGATTTGCACAAGGTAAATTTACTTTAAAAAACCCAGACAAATACGCAGGTAACAAAACACCAACATATAGGTCAAGTTGGGAATTTGCATTTATGAGATTTTGTGACGAACATGCAAGTGTAACACAATGGGCAAGTGAAGCAATACGCATACCTTATAGAAATCCATTAAGCGGCAAATATACAATATACGTACCAGACTTTTTTATTGCATATGCAGATAAGTCAGGTAGACAAAAAGTTGAACTAATAGAAGTAAAGCCAGCTAATCAAACAATTAAAGAAAAACTTGGCAAAAGCAAATCTAATCAATTACATTATGTTGTTAATCAGGCTAAATGGTTAGCAGCTAGAGCTTGGTGTAAACAAAAAGGCATTACATTTAGAATCGTTAATGAAGGTGATATTTTCCACACTGGGCGTAGAAGATAGTTACTACAATTGATTTAATGTACGTAAGTTTCCGTATTCTACTGCATTAAAGTTTGCACTAATAGTAAATCTTTCTTCAGCACATGGCATAGAAGTATGTCTAAGATTACTAGGAAACATTACTACACCATTAGTCTCAGGACCAACAGTATAGTCATCATAAAAGAAACCTTTATCTTCGTATTCAGATGCTTGTAGTTGTGGCGGAGTAGGATTATAAAATCTAGTACCCGACGATCCATGTACATACACTACACAGCTGAATAAACTATTACTATGATAATGCGGCTGTATAGTATTAAATCCAACCATTTTGTTTAACCACATATTAGATATTTTTAGTGTAGTTATGCACCCAATATTTTTACCATAAGTATTTGCAATAGTTTCTAGCTGTTGTGCTAATGGCAACCAACGTTCTGTTTTGTGCAAATCTCCTGTAGTTTGTCCAAAATAATCGTTATCAAATGTTTCTAAGGATGCTGGAGTAACCCAGTCACCGGTTACATTATCAAAGCCAAGAGGTATAGGAAATGCAGATTGAATATTCATACAAGTACTTATTGTTTTAGATAAATAATAGTAGCATATAATGGATTCAAATTAATGACTAAAAAATTAGAAGAACTACTAAATTTACCTGACTCTAAAGAAATTTTAGAGGAAGCTAAAGCAGAAGAAAAAAAGAAGAAAAAAGAATCGGCTGTTATTGAGCAAGAGGAAAGTTTTCGTGACATAGCAGAGTTTGATAAAATTGCCAGTGCATTGCCAGCTGTAAAAGGCCTTGGCGAGATGGCAGATAAAGAACTAAATGAAGTTGCACAAAAAGCAATGGATGCTTATGACGATTTAATGGACTTAGGAATGAATGTTGAAAGCCGCTATAGTGGGCGTGTATTTGAAGTAGCTGGAGGCATGCTTAAAACTAGTTTAGATGCTAAAGTTGCTAAGTTAGATAAAAAACTAAAAATGATTGACTTACAACTTAAAAAAGAAAAAATGGACAAAGATGGCGGCAACGGAGATCAGGGTATGATCGAAGGACAGGGCTATGTTGTCACTGACAGAAACAGTCTATTAGAGCAGCTTAAAAGGCTAGATAAAGATAAATAGTTACATAGCGGGAATAATAATATGAAAAAATTTACAGATATTCTAACAGAATCAAAAAAAACATACAAGTTTATTGTGCGAGTAGCCGATGAACTACCTGAGGGTTGTATGGAAAAAATGAAGGAAGCACTTGGCAAATTTGACCTTGTAAACCTAAGTAGTGCAAAGCGCACACCAATACAAGAAAGACCATTAGACTTCCCCAAACTTCAAAATACAGAAGTACACACGTTTGAAGCAGAAGTAAACTATCCAACTACATCACAAGTATTACACAACTATCTAGTTGGTACATGTGATATTAGAGCAGGACATATGATTGTTAGAGCCGAAGGTGAACCTTTAGAGCAAATACAAGAACCAGTAGAAGAAGGACCATACGAAGCAAAACTTAATACAGAAGACATGGGCGGCGAAAGCGCACAAGACGCTGTTGGAGAGAACAGAGTAATGGACTTGTTAAAAGAATTAGAAGTAGCTCGTAAAGAACGCGACTTTGCAGCAGTGGAGACAAAATAATGGATATGAAAAAAATCTTAGAAAATATGGATTCAGCAGCGGCGGGCGAAAGACCAGCAGCCGGAGCAGATGCCGGTAGCATGAAAGCAATACTAGAATCAATTAATAAAGTACAAGAAGCACCAATTGAAGAGTGCGGTGATAACATGATGGCATCACAAGAAATGCCAATGTCGTCAGAAGGCGGACAACCAGTAACAGTAAGTGTTACAGCATCAGGTAAAGAAAACGTAAATGATTTAATGGACTTAATTAAATTAGCAGGCGGCAATGCTGATGCACACGATCATCTACCAATGGTACAACACGATGAACCAGAAATGGATATGCCAGAAAAAGGACAAGAAATGGATATGGCAACTATGCGAGCCATAATGTCAGCTGGTGACGAGCGTGAAGAAGCAGAGGCTGAAGACGAAGTTGAAGAATGGTCAAATTCGCCATTAGATTCTGAAGGCGAAGAACAGTATATAGATCATGAATATATGACTAGAGACCTAAGTGGCGGACTTAATAGAGAAAAGCCAAAAGGTGCAGAGCGTGTTAAAGATCCAGCTGTTGAATCAATTAAAGAACAACTTTGGGCAGCACTAAGCGAAAAGAAAACAGCTGAGGGCAGAGGCGCTGTAATGGCTGGTCGCGGACGTGGCAAGAAGAAGTTAAAAGCATCACGCGGCAACGAAGACATTAAAACAACAGAGGGCTCTAGAGGTAAAAAGAGTCGTGGCAAGAAGTCAAGAGGTTAATTGGGAAGCATACTTCCAACACATTAAACCTGTATGTCCTTGGAGCGGAGCAGCTCACAAAAAAGGCGAAATAAAAATTATACAATGGTCCGGAGAGATTGAGCCACTAGGCAACAACCAGGCCATTGTTTACATTTGTCCTAATCTTAATCGTAGACGATTAAAAAAATTACACAAAAAAATTGATAACGGTGAGTATGAATGGCTCTGGAGTGAGCCTACTAATGGCCCAAATGCATCACCTGTACCTGTATTAATACAGCAAGACAAGCGTAAGCTATTTGACTTGCGATTCGATACAGGATACTATGACGATATAATAGGTTAAATAGTAGTATGGCAGCATCATTAGACGGCGTCTTAATTAAGAAGGCGAATAAACAAGAAACATATACAGAAGCACAAATGGAAGACCTAGTCAAGTGCATGGATCCTGATGAAGGATATTTGTACTTTGCAAGACAATTTGCTTTCATTCAACATCCTGTAAAAGGTAAATTATTGTTTGATCCGTTTGAATACCAGCTACGCTTAATGCACAGTTACCATAACTATCGCTTTAACATTAATATGATGCCTAGACAAACAGGCAAAACTACATGTGCTAGTATATACCTAGCATGGTATGCAATGTTTAATCCAGATCAAACTATTCTTGTTGCGGCACACAAGTACACAGGCGCACAAGAAATTATGTCACGTATACGTTTTGTATACGAAACTTGTCCAGATCATATTAGAGCAGGCGTTACTAGTTACAATAAACAATCAATTGAATTTGAAAACGGCTCACGTATTGTAGCACAAACAACAACAGGCAACACAGGACGTGGTATGTCTATATCATTACTATACTGTGACGAGTTTGCATTTGTGCAACCTAACATCGCAGAAGAGTTTTGGACATCAATATCACCTACACTAGCAACAGGTGGTCGTGCTATTATTACTAGTACACCTAACAGTGATGAAGATACATTTGCTACTATTTGGAAACAAGCAGAAGAAAAGTTTGATGCACACGGCAATGAAAATGAACTGGGTATAAACGGATTTCATAGTTTTGTTGCACAGTGGGATGAACACCCTGACAGAGACGAGGCCTGGAAAGAAGAAGAAATTGGTCGTATTGGTGAAGAAAAGTTTAGACGTGAGTATGGTTGCGAATTCTTAGTATTTGACGAAACTCTCATTAACAGTATAAAACTTGCTGTAATGGAAGGCACAAGCCCAATGTTAAATATGGGGCAAACACGTTGGTATAAAAAACCAACCAGTCAATATACATATGCAGTTGGACTTGATCCTAGTATGGGTACAGGTGGCGACAATGCAGCTATACAAGTTTTTGAATTACCTAGTTACGAACAAGTAGCAGAATGGCAACATAACCAAACAGCAATACCTGGGCAGATTAGAGTACTATCTGATATATGTAAGTACCTACATCAAGAAACAGGTAATACTAACGGTATATATTGGAGTGTAGAAAATAACGGTATAGGAGAAGCAGCATTATTAGTGATAAATGATTTTGGTGAAGAAAATATACCCGGACTATTTGTAAGTGAACCAATGCGTAAAGGACATGTACGCAAGTTCCGTAAAGGGTTTAACACTACACATAGCACAAAGATTACAGCATGTAGTAGATTAAAGACCATGATTGAAAATGATAAAATGGTTATTAAATCTAAACCATTGATTAGTGAACTAAAAGGCTTTGTTGCTACAGGTAGTAGTTATCAAGCAAAGTCTGGTCTAGGTGACGATCTTGTTAGTGCTACACTATTAACTATAAGAATGATGGCAGTACTAAAAGACTGGGATCCTAGAGTTTATAATACCTTTACACAAGCAGAAGATATAGATGATTATGAAGCACCCATGCCCATATTCATTAGTGGCAACTATTGATAAATACTAACATGAAGAACTTAGAGAATATAGCAGAAGACCTATTCAATAAAATACGTGGACGTTTTCCTAGTGTTACTATTGGAACCGATCAAGGTGAAGTTACTAATGTACCAGGTGAAGCAAGATTTTATGATTTTGAATATAAAGAGGCTGGACGTTCTTTAGGTAAAGTAAGTATTAGTTTAGACGAAAATAGTGTTTCTGTTATGTATAGCAATGACTTTGTTGCTAATGAAGATCAAATGACACAGGACAATTGGTATAACTTCTTAAAAGAATTAAGACAGTTTAGTAAAAAACGATTGTTAAATTTTGATACAAGAAATATTACTAAGTCAAACTTAGATCGAAGAGATTACAAATTTTTAGCATTAACTCGCACCGGGGAAGATCAGATGACAGAATCAGCAATGTATGGAACTAGTAAAAATAGTTTCCAAAATATAGGAACAGCAAGAGTAAGCATTAAACATAATGCTCCTGTAAACCAAGAAAGCGCCGCAGACAGAACAAGACACATTAGCGCAATATACGTTGAAAATAATGATGGAGAAAGATTCAAGTATCCATACAAGCACCTAAGTGGTGCAAGAGCAATGGCAAGACATGTATCAGAAGGCGGTGCACCTTATGATGATTTTGGAACACACATTGTTAGTATGTCAGAAGAATTAAGTAAGTTACGCAAGTTCAAAACTTATATGGGTCGTTCAAGTGTAATGGCTGAAGGCTTAGAAGGATACGTTGATGCGGTTACTGAAAGAATGGTAACTATACGTAAGTCATTAAAAGGACTACAGCGTGAAACTTATTATAAAGAAACATTTGAAGCATTTGAAAAACCAATGATGGAAGATGTACCAACAGACGTTGCAGAGAATTGGATTGACCAATTAACTATTAAACAGTTTAACGAAGAACTATCAGATGTGTTTCCATACATTTATAAACTAGTAAGTGAAGCAAACAAAGCAAAAGAATTAGGTCCAGAAGATTTAGAAGAAAATCCACTAAAAACAGGATCATTAGATCAAGTTCAAGGTCCAGCAGACACAGTTAAAGTTCGTCCTGGTATGACAATATTTGCTATTGCAAAAATGTTTAATGATCAAAACAATATGGGCGGAGACGTACAAGAGTTTGCTAAAGAGATTATGGACATTAACAAGATTACTGACCCTAGTGCATTACAAGTTGGTCAAGTATTGCAAATGCCTTATTCGATGGGAACAGGTCCAAGCGGAGCAAGTAGAGGTTTACCGCCAGGTGGATTTGCTACATATGAAGATGAAATTGAATCAGCATTTGAAGATTTGATGGGACAGTTCAGCGAAAAAGAAACTGATGCAGACGAAGGCAATGCATACGCACACGCTGTAAAGAAAGCCAAAATGGATGGCAAGAAAAAAGGCGATAAAATTGATGGCCCAGATGGTGACGAGATAGTATTAGCATCAGAAGAACAAAAGACTCCATTAGGAGAGTTCATACTAAGTTACTTTGATTACACAACAGGACAGTTTCCAAAAGGTGAAACAGCTATCCTTACTATGGTAGAAAAGGATTATGGTGAACACTTTATTAATCCTGCAAAGCAATTCCTAGAAAAGATTAACAATCGTGTATCAGAAGTAATGGGATACAGAGATGACGAAGTAGGCGAAAGCGGACTACAAAGACATATTGGAATTAAGAAGTACGGCAAAAAAGGTTTTGAAGAACTACAAAAAGCCGGACGTGATGGCGCAAGTGAAGAAGAAAAAGGCGCAATCAAAGACAAGCATTTGTCAGATGATATTATGAGATTAGCAGGGCTATAATAGTCCTGTTATAAGTTTTTTAAGTTTTTCTTCCAAAAAGACTTGACAAAGTTTGTAGAGGTGTTATAATAATAACTGTGCTACAAACTTAATTAGGCACAACGTAGCAATGTAGCTACAAAGCAGACATAGGCATTTATAGGAGGCATTAACTATGGCATCATTAGCAGAAATCCGTGCAAAGCTCAAAGAGCAAGAAGCGAACAGCGGAGGTGGAAACCGCGGACCACAAGGTCCAAACCCAATTTACCCATTTTGGAATATCAAGGAAGGCGAGTCGGCAACGATGCGTTTCTTACCTGATGGCGATACTGATAACACTTTCTTTTGGAAAGAGCGTTTGATGATCAAACTTCCATTTGCAGGTATCAAAGGTCAAACTGACTCACGTCCGATACAAGTACAAATTCCATGTATGGAAATGTACGGCGAAACATGTAACATTCTTAACGAAGTACGTGGTTGGTTTAAAGATCCAAGTCTAGAAGATATGGGTCGTAAATATTGGAAGAAACGTTCATACATCTTCCAAGGATTTGTTACAGATAATCCATTAGCTGATGATCAGGCACCTGAGAATCCAATTCGTAGATTTATTATTGGCCCGCAGATCTTCCAGATCATTAAAGCGGCTCTTATGGATCCAGATATGGAAGAGTTGCCAACAGATATGACAGCAGGTGTAGACTTCCGTCTTAACAAAACATCCAAAGGCGGATATGCAGACTACGGCACAAGTAATTGGGCACGTAGAGATCGTCCATTAAGCGATAGCGAAATGAACGCTGTTAATACACACGGGTTGTTCAATCTAAATGACTTCCTACCTAAAAAGCCAGGTGACGTGGAAATTAAGGTAATGCAAGAAATGTTTGAAGCGTCAGTAGACGGCGAAGCATATGATCCTGAACGTTGGAGTAATTACTTCCGTCCAGCAGGTATGCAAGCACGTACTGGTGATCCAACACAAACAGCATCACCTAATGCAACAGCAGTTAGCCAAAGTGCTCCAGCAGCACCAGCAGCACCTGCACCAACACCGACACCAGAGGCGGCTCCAGTAGCACCTGCTCCAGTAGCAGAAGCACCAGCAGCAGCACCTACAGAAGGTGGCAATGCAAATGACATTCTTGCAATGATCAGAGCACGTCAAGGTCAATAATAACAGCAATGCTAAAAGGGTTGCATTATTGAATTGCAACCCTTTTTAATTGTTCAGCTTTTTAGATAGGAGAAAATATGGCTAAATCATTTGATGTTAGTAAGTTTCGTAAGGACTTAACTAAAAGTATCTCAGGCATGAGTAGTGGCTTTAATGACCCAACAGATTGGATCAGTACAGGCTCATATGCACTTAACTATCTTATTAGTGGAGACTTTCACAAAGGTGTTCCGCTAGGTAAGGTAACTGTGTTTGCAGGCGAATCCGGAGCAGGTAAGAGTTATTTCTGTTCAGGTAACATTGTAAAACACGCACAAGATCAAGGTATCTTTGTAGTACTAATTGACTCAGAGAACGCACTTGATGAATCGTGGCTACAGGCATTAGATGTAGACACATCAGAAGACAAGTTACTTAAACTAAACATGAGTATGATTGATGATGTAGCAAAGACTATATCAACATTTGTAGCAGACTACAAGTCAATGGATGCAGAAGACCGTCCTAAGGTATTGTTTGTAGTTGATAGTTTGGGTATGTTGTTAACACCTACAGACGTAGATCAGTTTAGTAAGGGTGATATGAAAGGTGATATGGGTCGTAAGCCTAAGCAATTGACCGCACTTGTTCGTAACACAGTTAACATGATTGGTTCACTTAATGTAGGACTAGTATGTACTAACCATACATA